>Ga0116231_10009862_pt1 | contig 15763 bp, 10 predicted proteins | sample S1TSphgellanicum_2_FD_89695 | JGI IMG/M metagenome (GOLD analysis project Ga0116231, IMG submission 89695) | Host-associated microbial communities from peat moss isolated from Minnesota, USA - S1T2_Fd - Sphagnum magellanicum MG | ecosystem: Host-associated > Plants > Peat moss > Unclassified...
CACTAGCAAGGGAGGGTTTGGGTTTGTAAGGTCTCTTATAAGGTTTATAGGGTCCCTCAACCTTGGGATGAATGGATGAATGAGTGGATGGATGGATGGATGCCTCCTTCCTCCATATTTTAGTCGGGCTTTTATTTTAGCTCCAACTTAGTGGGTGTTCCAAGTTTGAAGTAACCTACGACCACTTGAAATGTGCCACACTTGAAAACTGTCTGTGCCTTGCAGGCAAAGGTTACCACTAATTTTCATAAAGATAACTTAAACTCATTCCTAATTGCAACATTTGAAAAAAATTAAAATCCTATACATTCTTCTTAGTGATCATCAAATATGAAAAATTCAAAATTAAACAACACAATGCCAACAATTAAACCCAAAAATTATTCCATCACCATTCACAAGTCCATAAGGTCACTTGTGAACATACAACCCATATATCACTCACACATTTTGAGTGAAAGCACATTACATTTATGGACATCACACGAAATGATAATTTTTTCTTTCACATAAAATGATAACTTATTCTTTGAAATATAATTTAAAGGGATGAGCTTTTATGTAAGGTTAACATAAGTAGCTTTTCAAAAATGACCAAAAAAATCAATTTGTGGGTACTCAATAAGTAATGAAAAATTGAATTTTGGCAAATATTTTTACCAAACTAAATACAAAATTCATGAATATTGATTTTTATCTTATAATGTAATTATCCTATGTAATGGAAACTTTGGGATATTGCATGATCGATGTTTACAAAACAATAGATGCAATGAATGAATGTATTATGATTTTAATTTATTGTATTATGAACTTTTCCAAGTTCCAAAAACTCCAATTATTTTTAAAGTACTCTTTAAGCATAAAAAATGATTATACTATATTTTAGAAATGAGTATTAAATGCCTTATAACATCACAACTTGACATGAAAATGGGAGAAATGCTAGCTCCAATAACATCTAAATGTTTAGATTTTAAGCTAGTTTCAAATACATTGGATATGGACCTTTATAAAGACTTTCAATTTTTTTTATCCAACCTAATGTGCTTTCATTCTTTCAAGAATTATTTATAATTGTGTTATCATATGCATGGGCATCCCCATTTTTTATCAATTATATTCATGGCATATAAAAATGGTTGTGCAATAGATGATGCCATAGATATGTAGTGGATCAAGCATACATAACACAATCTAAAATCAACCTCACATTAAAATCTTTAAACAAAATCAATAGATGAAAAGTTCTTCCTTTGAGTTTTATTAATTGAAGAAAACATCATAGGAAAGATTGTTGTGCAACTCTTCTTTATTTGCACGTTCCATGAATTTTCCACGACTCAAAGATGCTTTGACATCCAATAAAAATTGGATATGCATCCTTTAATGATAATTGTGCCAAACTCAAATTAAATCTTTGTTTATAGACACATAAAACAACAAATGCATACAAAAACAACAAAAATGAAAAGCTTTTAGTGCCCATCACTACAACTCCCATTTTGGAGTGACATTCTTAAAATGCTTGAATGTTGGACACATCATGTGCTTGCGAGCCTCCCCTTGAACAATCCTTACTTTTACATATCAACATCCTCCACTTGTTGAATTAAGTCTTCACCTTTTGACACTTCCCAATCCAAAAGTTTGTTGTGATGTTCCTTTTGGTCAAAGTGAAATCCATTTTTTTCATCTTGTGGTCTCTTTTAAAGCTTGTGTTTCTTCCTCCAAATTTTTTACGAATTTTTAAATGTTGTTTTTGAACATCATATCACATTTCATTTTGATGTGCATCTACTTCTCCAAGATTTTAATGTCCATTCAAACATTAAAACTCATAACTTTTCATGAACATATATTTCAAACCTTCACATTGTATATATATATATATATATATATATATGCATACTTCCACAATATTTGAGCAAGCTTAGACATGGATATGTTCACTTGAATTAAATGTGGACAATTATTGATTATTGTAGGATTTTCACAATAATATATTTCTTGTCACTAAATCTTCCCATGTTTTACATAATGAATTTATCAATTGTGTTTCCATATACCAACTTAGGACATTGCTACCCATTCTAACACATTTCACACATAATGACCTTATTAACCCACAATTCATTTTCACAACTGCTCTAATACCAAAAAAAACTACTAGAAACATAAGTTGTATTTCTAGACATACATTTGCATTCAAATGAAAGAATTGCACATATGAACATGTAGCTTGATGCATCAATTTCTAACACATGACTGTTAAATCCATGGTTCAATAAGGGCTTCTTACCTCCATCAATGTTTATATAAGCTCCAACTTTAGAAATTCAAGATTTCCACATCACTATTTAGAAGCCAAACACACTTGCCAATAACAAACAATGACATTGGTAAAACTTATAGATTGCACCAATTCTTTTGACCTTTCTATTCCTCCATATTGGTGCATGTCTTATTTTGATCACATTAAGACATAAAGTTGAAACACTTTTAACAAAATCTCTAACATGATTAGATGTTGTTGCCTTTTCATATTTGAACTATAGAATTGAACAACTACTTTGGCTATCATTTATTTTTCATCCTCAATATAAGAGGAATGTCATTTCCTTTTCATTTTTGATTTAGGTCCTCCTTTTAGGTCACTTTGTAAAATAATAATAAAAAGAATTAGTCAAAATTATAATCGAAGCAATCAATTATGTATGTGAATCTTGAAATGGCTTAGGCATTTTCCTTGGGTGTAAATTGGTAAAGTTACATATAAATCATTTCAAAGATGCAAGCAATGTCCCTAGTCTTTAAAATGTTATCATGAGTTTTTTGGTTTTAACCAAGATTTCCCCAACAACATATATCTTTTGTGGCAAAACTAAAAGTAGTCAACAATTTTGGTGGCAAATTTGTACAAACCCAAAACAACATTCATTTACCCAAATATGACTAAACATATGCCAAAACAATTTTCCAAAACAATTTTCACTACTAGGACCATATAGTCAAATCTATGTACCATTAATACAAATTTTAGTACAATTTAACCCTTTTTTTTCATTTATATTGTTGCGGGAAGGCACCTTGGTTGGATATAACGTTGTGGGTCATTCAGATCATTATCAAAATCTATATGTTTGTTTGTTTGTTTGTTTAAATGTGATCATGTTGTACCCCTCCCAAATTGCACATGGTCTTTTACTCCACTTTTGGTATTGCTAAAAGACCTTTGACGAGGCAATGATGTGCATGTTTGTAGTGTAGCCATTTTCACAATTGGGTTCTTTGGTTCCATAAAAGCTTTAAAATTAAGCCCACTTTGATCATAATGATATTGCGATGGGTGACCTTATAAGAGGTTTAATATACTTGGTTGATGGGTGCAAGGACTCATTATTGTACTTAAACAAATAATAAAATTGAAACATAACTTGCCAAAGGAAAAAGTAGAAAATAATTATAAATTAGGTTCTAATGATAAATTTATTTATTTTTCATTCAATCCCAATTTTGGGTGTGTTTTGTGGGAAAACAATTGATATTCAGCCTCCACACCTTGATCTCAACCGCTTAATAAATGAAAAATACATTGGTGGATAATATCCAAAACTTTTTAAACATTGGAATTGCCCATTTCTTATTGAACTCAACATTATTGAAATTTTAAACTAATAATTAAAAAATATTTTCCACCAAATCCAAGTTGATAAATTTTGTGTATTGGAATTGGTTGGAATTTTGAATAACCAATCAAGCATGATTAACCATATGACCCACAACCATTTAAAAAATAAATTCAAATAGAGGTGTACAGTACATGAGGCCAATGCCTTGACATTTGCATTAAATTTAATAAATTTATAGATAGTTGCATTCTTGGGCCACACATGTTGGGTGGTACTTGGCACTAAAAATCACTGTGCCAAAATCTAAGGAAAGTTGGATCCAACTTTAAACATTGAATTGAATTTACTATCTATTTGTTTATTGGCTTGCACCATGTTGGTTATGTCTTCCCTACCTATGCAAACACTAATAGAAAACCATAAACACCTAAACACCCATACTATGTATTGGCAATTTTTTATATTATATTCCCAACCCCATTTAGGTAACCTTTGTAAATGTCCTTGCACTTCCAAGTAATTATCTTTTTCATATTTATCCACTATAGACCAAAAGGTATGGCCTAAAGTGCACAAGGAAAATCACATCTTCAATTTGTCTAATCCATCAAATTTTTAAACAATGAAAAACACACTTTAAAAAGGCTTTTCACTTGAATTTCTTTATGAGGACAATCTTTAAGTCTTTTAATATTTGAAAACCTAATTGAAATTTGATATGTTCAATGAATGCATAAAGAAAAAGTTTCAAAAGTCAAACATAAGGGGTTCCTTTGGTCAAGAAACACGAAAAAACAATTTTTGGGTTTTTTCTTGAACTCTAATTTCTAAAAGTACTTCAAATGCCCCTCTATTTGCTTTTTTGGTATGCATTTGATTGGGGCAATAGCTATTTAATTAGGTACCAGATTTAAAAAATCAGGAAATAAAATCTTGAGGGGCTACAGATGTTAAGAACAAGAATGTATAGTTAGCTAATTTTTCATTCTAATGAGATACCAGCCAATGATAATTGCTGCCCTCTAGATGATTTCATTTATTTTATGCATAACAAGTTGTATTCCTTAACATCTGATAAAAACATAATTAAACCCAAATTGCACAAGAGAGAAATGAAATGAATGCAATAGAATGCACTTGATCTAAAAACAAGTGAAATATAAACTCATTCACTTCCCATGACTCACTTCTAAAGCTTTGCGTTCAAAATACTGTCCTTTGAGCAAATCCTAACTTACTAAATATTAGATAATCTATTTTGTCCATAAGGTGCAACATGCTTCTAGCATTAAGGTGTTATAGACCCAAGTGAATGCAAGCAGCTTCTAACATCACAATGCTTTAGACCCAAGAGAAAGTGAAGTAATTGCTTAAGGGCCTGGTCCAAAACCCTCTATTGTTGAAATGTTTCAATAACACACTTGTCCATTTCTATGGGCAGCCATTACTTGCCTCAAAAATGTTACTGGAAGAGAAGACTCTAATGCTCATGAAGATTCAGGGGCTCCTTCTTGTTGGTAGAGTTGCTGTCTTTGCTACTTTGAAAATTCCCAAATTTTTTTAATAGAGTGGTAAGGACAAAGGACACTGGCAATACCCTTCAACCCTACTCCTTGGCATTAAATACCTAAGGCCGAAAGTGTGTGAATGCACCAAATGTGAATGCACCTCAATGCTCATAACTAACTGTCAGTAACTGTTGTCTGTAACTGTTGTTGCATTCTACCTGTAATCAACTGTCAACTTCCTCCACGCTTTCACATTGACTCTTATTCTCATCAAATGAATTCCTTGTGTGAATGCAACATATGCTGGTCAGGACTCAGAGATGTCCTAAGGTCGAGAAGAAATCTCATCTTGTTTGTTGTGATAAGTCAACTCAGAAATTGGGTGCAAATTTTGGCAACAACATAATGACTTTAAACCATGCAAGCTCAATTAGAGAACCAACTTGTGCAAATTATGTTAGCTGATTCTGCATCATATTCTGAAAACATCACTCAATCCAGCAACTTGGGCAAGTTATCACACAGCTTGCGATATTCAAAAGCCAGGAGCTTAGTTGGGGGTGTGTTTGTATTGCTTTGTCAATTTATTTGCATGTTGTTTGGACTTGTTCATTTGTTGGGGTTTGATCTGGGCTAGGAGTGTGGGTGCATTCACACTTCCACTTGCAATGGTCAAAGCATCCACAGAGGTTGGGGGTTCTTCAATTCTCCCAACAGTGACATATTTTTAGATTCTGATTTGTTTGCAATGCACATTTGAGTCTGTAACCTGGTTTGATTTCTTGCATCATAACGATGTGGCTCAAATGCTTAAATTGCAATCCGTTCATCAGAAATCCAAGTCTGCAATTGCCTAAACCACCACAAAAAACAGGCAAAGAAAAGATGGTAATCAAGGAAAAGACAGTAATCAAGAGCCTTTCATCACAAATGTTTCTACAGCCATTTACATAACCACAAAAATGAGCATTGCCAAATTTTCCGACTCTACCATGGCGCAAATATCTAGATCATCTCTTTGTTTCTGGCATCTGGCTACATCCTCAAATTGAAAAAAGGAGAAAGAGAGAATAACACTGCTTCAAGGGCACTACCCAATATGCACAAATATGCACTCATCACTACTTAGTAGCAATGTTAGACATTGTATACTGTGGCTGGGCCAACTATAGTACAAGTCAACATGTCAATTGGTAAGTGTAGGGTAAGCAGGGCATTAACCAGGTGTAAATGACCAAGTCTTGCCCATACAGTGGGGCCTCCTACTTGTATGGGTGGAATTTATGTAATCCAGCCTTCCTGGGTGTAGGCCCTGGCCATGTAATTTCCCTGTACAGGCAGATGGCCCTGCATATGGGCTTCACCCCTACAAGGGGGAGGCCCCCTCGTATGGGTGAGCCAGTGGGTTGCCCAGTGGGTTGTCTGTAGGTAGGTAGTAAAAATGCAATCAAGCTAACCACCATAGTTAGCTAGGGAACTGGAACCCAACAGAGAATTGTTTCCTGATTGCTTACCATCCATCCTTTATGCTGCCCTTGGTGCTGGTTCACTAGGGCCTGTTAGTATATATCCTGTTAAGAAATGATTTGACCAGTGAGGGTAGGACCTAACAACTCTATCAATCCTGATATATCCATGTGAAAAAGGGCTTCTTCTTCTTCTTCTTCTTCTTCACAATTTTAATTATTTTCTGGGAATACCAGAGCATGCATAAAAGCTTCCTTATTTGTTATGCTCCTTATGCAGACTGGGAACAAAACCACACAAAGATTTCTGCACATAGAGAATGCAGAGCCCTTGCACTAAATAACCCCCAAACATGAGTTGGCAGAGCGACTGGGTGTATTGGGACTACTTCCTGTTGTTCTTTGCATAATTTGTTGAGGGGCAACAACAATGAAGAACAACTAAAGGCACAGATTGTATATTTACACCCCATTGGAATTTGAGTGAATTACAGATGAGCCATTCAGCCCAAATCCAAATGAGGAAGACACAACAGTATATCATATGAAGCAAATTAGAAGTAATGCTACGCATACCCATCCTGCATACATCCAGTGTCTACCCACATATTTCCAAATAAGAAAAGCTCTAGAGTAAAGTTAAAACGATGTGGTGGAAAGACTTGCAATGCTGCTAGCCTACAGAGGGATAACAACAAGGAAGATTTAAATGTGACTCCAACCACAGTTCACATTATTGAATTTGTTCCTCAGATTGTGGGAATGAGCTGCTTAATGGTTTCTTTGAGTATCCAACAGTAATATTGTTTTTGGCCATCATTTCATCATTTCAGCCAGTCAATTGTTGGCCATAGCATTCTGTGTGAATTTTGGAGGGGAACCCAGTGATTCAATGTCATTCAACTAAGGTTTGCCCTAGCCACCACAATAATAAATGGGGTAGTGAGGGAGGGATTTGGGAACTGGGAGCTTTCCTAAGATTTTTCCCTATTTTCAGTTGACCAAAAAGATAAGAAAACAAACCTATTGATCTTTGAGAGGTCAAAATCGATTAATTCATGTTTTGGTTGAATGACAATGTCAACTCTCCATTTATATCTTGAAGGTAATCCATGGACACTAGTAGCTCCCATTGGAGTTGTCATAAGTTCAAAAGAGTTCTCTTTTGAAGATATTGCAAATCCCTCTTCAAAATGTCTTCCCCCATATTTCATTGCACTTGGAAAATTAACAATTCCTCAACTAACTCAGACAGAGAAAAGTTGCCTGATGAGACTGTAAATTGGCATCCCCCAAAATCTTCAAGAGGGTGCAACCATCCAAGCCAGCCCTTAACAAAGAACACACAAACAAGGAGCTGAGAGTCGAAATTAAAAGGATTACTCCAACTGATTTCCAAGACAAAGACAATTACTATACCTTTGGCAGATTGAGCATTGATCATAGTAAAATACCAAGTGGTTCATTCCATGTAGTCAAACTTTGCCAAACTTCACCTTCAACAAGATACAATTGTTTCAACCCTCTCCAGAGGAAGACATCAAACAATGAAAATGAACCATGAGAACACAATGTGAAACATTGAAAAGTGAATGCTCTTCTTACAACACATCTAAGCAGCTTATAACATTCCTCTCAAACTCAAATGAACTCAATTGAAAAATACTACTTCAACGGTAGAGTTTGAGAGGCTTCTGAATTTGGTAACTTCTGAATTTCATAGCAGTGTGTCCCCAGGTTGCCAATTCAATCAGAAAAACATACTATCCACCAGGAGCTTCAGACATCCACAGTCGAGTCCTCACAAAGAGGAAGCAGCAATAAACCTTAAAAAATCATCAAAGTTTTACTTTCAGGATACACAGTTCGAATAATGTGTGAAAACCACACAATCAACAAGATCACAGATGGAGAAGATCATGCCTACCCACTTGGGGATCCTAAATCTAGACTGGACTTCACTAAATTCTGAGAGCACCCACCACCTGCCTGCTACTAGAGTACCACCTGGTACATTCTACAATATATTGTGTAAAATTGACACAGTATCTGATTCAGGTTTTGCACTAAGAAGTAGTTCTTCAGGATTATCAATGGGTCCAAAGACTTTTGTAGTACCTAAAAAAAATCAATGACGATGATGATGGTCATGCTTTTGATGATGCCTCTCATGCTTCTCAGCTTTGTGCATTTTGTGAGCCTCATGATGCTCATATAGGGCATACCCAGCAAGTCCCAGAGTTGCTGCCTCAGCAGCTTGTGCTTCCATGTGATGTCTCTGAGCATGCGCAGGATCCACTTTCTCTTCACGTTTTTCGTACTGTTGCAAAAAAAAAGAAAAAGACCAGTAAACTGTCAGAAACTATTGATCAATCCACTGAGAAGAAGACCACACAAAATTCTCAATCTAATTAGGGTCTCTTTCCATTAGGCTGCTGTGATCAGAGTTACACACTATGCTGTGATCACAGCACCCGAATGGAAAGTCACTGACATAGTGCCCTGTTTCTTGCTGTTAGGACAGTTGATTTCCATTGGAGAGCTGCAAATGCATTGAAAATATGTAAATTAATCATGTGAGGAAGTCTGGGGACTCATGTTCTTCTGAAAAAAGGAGCTGAGATGTCACTGTATGGTGAATCAGAGTGAGACTCCTAGCTCTCACAGCTCCTGCAATTGGTCAATGCTTGACTGGTAGTGCTATGAGATGGCTTTGAGCACAACTAGTTCAAAAAACATAATGGAAAGCTGCTGTGATCACAGCAACCCAATGGAAAGATGCCCTTAGTCTACAGTTAGTTAGTGTTTTCAAAGGAGCAGATTACTACAGTCCTGGAAACAAGGGAATGTGCCATTGGGATGTAAACCTTTTTGTCAATGAGAAGAAGAATAGCAGATCAGTAGTAAGGATGATAAACTCACAGCAGCAAAAACCGCAGCTCCCAAGGCTCCCATTTCAGCCCTGTGTTCATGCTGTTTATGTCTGTGCTCTTCCGCCTGCAGATTCTGATACTGCTGATCTGGGTACATCCCCTGAGCACCACCCAACCCTTGAACCGGCTGCATCATCATCTGTGGATTTCCGCCATAGTACGGCCCTGGGGCCGGGTAGTAAGGACCGGCTGGGGGTGCAGCTCCATAGCCAGGCCCGAGAGGGTAGTAAGCTGGAGCACCAGCACCTTGTCCTTGATGACAAGGTTATGAAGGCGCGACATCGTCGATGCTCAAGATTTATGCACTCTAGAATCACAAGTAGTTTTGCTGAATATTCTCCACTCCTCTCTTCCCTTCGCTCTATCTTTCAGCAAGTTAGTGTCCTTCAAAAAAAAAAAACCAAGCACCCAATCCCTTGTTCTCTCTCTCTCTCTCTCTCTCTCAGAAACAACAAGGAGACAAATCCTTGCCCCAGCGTGTAAGTAAGTAAAATTCTCCAAAGTCGACGCCCTTTGAAATTTGGCTAATTCCTCGTGTGGATTAATCGACGACCTCGAAGACTGGAATCCAAATCAGAAAGCTCAGCTTGAGTGACTAGATGATGATGAAGTAGCTGTAAAATCAACCAATTTATAGTGCTTGCTTATGTGAAATGCTGTAGTCTCCAAGGGGATGTCCGCAGAAGTTGTGCAAACAAGCGTGTGCGGTTGATCACGGCGGATGCGCGCAACACGTACATAAGTAACGCAGCAGCAGCACCAACACCTCCACCGCAACTCCCTAGAGAACACGGTTCCAACTTCCAAGTTCTAGTCTTTTTTGTCTTTTTCAAATTTGTGAGGGAGGTGGGGTTGGCCATCACTCACAATAGGATTTAGCCAAATTTGGCTACAGGTCAGAGAGCGAAGTAAAAAAGTTTAAGAATCGTGCTATATTTTGGCGACATGCTAGAGCCAATTCTCTAAATGTGACGACCTCAAAAGAAATCCTCATAATGTGACGACTTTGAGCCTCTGTAACGGTTTTTCTTTTCCTTCTTTTTTCCTCCTATTTTCGGATCGGATGCGAAAAATAGCCAAAAACAGCAACTCGGAACTTCCAATGTCCCTTGCAGCCGCACAAACCCTGGCGGGTAAGAGCTAAGAATCTTCTGTGTGCACGACAAAGTCTTAACAAGACATACCAATATTGCATTCTTTTTCAGAGGATGCAAGTTCGAAGGCCCACATTAGATGAGGGTCCGGGGTCCAATTTCCTAGTAGGAACCAATTACGACTCATTTGAAGCAAATTGAATCTTTGAGTTGGACTCTACCTTGGTCCCTAGCCTGATTCTTGGTTCTCCAAATTAGGAGCTCTCCTTTTAACACTATTTTTTGGTCCCAACCAATTGATTTTCCCTCCAAAACAGGTGCCATGTAGGTTTAGCCTCAAAATTTGCCACTTTTTGGTCTTGGACCCTCATCTAAAGGCCTTGGGATCAATTTAAAGCTTTTGACCAATAAGATAGCTTAAATTCATTGGTCCCTGGACTTTGGACCCTCGTCTAAAGTTGCCCTTAAGTCATCACAGAAAAGTATTTTTTGGCACCCCCTGGCACTGCATTGTTGTACAACAACATTCCTATGGACCAAAAATACACACCAACTACACTTTGGCATCCTTCCTCTGTATACTATATTTCATTCACACAGTCCTTAACTCTGAACGCACCCTGGACATTCAAACATGGGTGCATGTCCTCATACAACAATGCATGCTACAACCCAAACTAACATATCAGCTATTGAGAAGACAAATTGCTGGCATCTCCATGAATCCATGCAAGAATAAACACCATCCTCAAAATCATGACCGTGGATTGGCATCCCTCACTAGTAGGATTAAGTGCGCATTAAGTTTTGCAAGGAACTTTGTGGAAGTGTGGCAGTCACAACAAACCTGCAGATTCTTGATTATATGGAGTGGTGTACCAAGAGCTGTGCTGATGAGTCCAAATGCAATAGCCAGTTTCTCACTGTGGTGAAATAAGTGAACTGCCTTCACTTCTTCCTCCACATCATGCAGCACAAATGTTGTATCTGGCACATATCTGGCATCTTGCATCAGCCCTCACAATCTCTTCAGCTCTGCACAGATTCCAATCATCTGAGGGTGGTCCTGATCTTCTCCTACAAATGGATTCACTTCAATCCAGGTGTGACCAGGTTGTTTCTTTGCACCTTTGTCCTGTCTCTGATGTTCAACACTCTCACTAAGATCCGACCCATTTGCCACCAGCAGCACACATGTTTGATAGCAGCACATAGCCCACAGCATTTTGAGGCTCCAGTACTAGAACACTTTTTTAGCAACGTGTTCTCCCATCACTTACCATGAATTCTGCAAAGCACCAATCAAAGCCCTTCACACAGCTGCATTTGGTCAGGGCATTGACTTGATCATATTCTCTGTCTGCTGCAGATGGCCAGCACAGCCAAGAAGGTCAACCATGAAGGTGTAGTGCTCTAACTCTTCAGAAATCGTGTAAATTGAGCTCATGGCATCATAACAGTGCATGCCTTCATCCACCGGACCTGCATTGCCACAAGCTGACAGAAGACAAACAACATCATTTCAAACAGATGTGCCAAGAAACTGTAGAGCCAAGGGATGTTACCTGCCAATGCATGGCAAACCCTACAAGTATGGAATTCCAAGAGATCACATTTCTGAAGGGCATCTTGCTGAACACTCTGCATTCATCCTCTGTGCTGCCACATTTTCCGCATATGTCAACCAGGCTATTCCCCACAAAGACATCTGAACCGGTTTCAATAATCTGCTCATGACCATGCTGCCCTCTTCAAGTGCAACTACACTGGCTCATGCATTCAGCACTGCCACAAGAGTCAGAGTCTGCCTGCAAACCTTCTTATTGCAATTATCAAAATAGTTTTAGTGCCTCCTGCCTATCCCCACATTTCCCATGTCCAAGTATCAGACTATTGCAAGTGATTACATTGTGTAATGGCATCCAAGTAAACACTCTGGAAAGTGTCTTCCATGCTCCCACATTTTGCATGCTTGTCAATCAGGCTATTGCTCACAAACACATCTAAATCCCACCCACTGTGAACAATCTGCTCGTGAGCACACCTGCCCTCTTCAAGTGCAAGAACACCAGCACATGCATTCAGCACCCCAACAAAAGACACAGGCACTAGCCACACACCTTCTGGTTGCATTTGTCGAAATAGCTCCAGTGTGTCCTACACTTAGCACTTGCCCACATTTTACATGTCTGAATATCATCGCATTCCATACAAACGCACCTTATTGAACACTCCGCAATCATCCTCCATTCTCCCACATTTTGCATGCATGTCAACAAGGCTGCACACCTTCATGTTGCATTCATCAAAATAGTTCCAGTGCCTTTTGCCACAATTCAATGTGTTCAAATATCATAGCAGTGCAAGAGATCAGATTTCCAGATGGAATCTTGTTGAATGCTCTCCAAGCATCCTCCATGCTCCCACATTTTGCATACATGTCGATCAAACTGCTCCCCACAAAAGCATCCAATTCACAACCACTTTGAAAGATCTGCCCGTGAGCACACCTACCTTCTTCAATTGCAACCCACACTGGCACATTCATTAGGTAATGACTGCAACAGATTAAGTGACAGAGTCTGGCTGCACATCTTCCTGTTACATTTGCTGTAACAGTTTCAATACTTTTCATCTGTCCAGTAGTGGTATAGGTACTCCCTGGTGCCGTTGCCGCTAGCTTTGTTCCCATCCAGCTAGGGTTACGGTTGTCGACCAAGCGGAGTGCGTCATGCATCTTCTGATGCTTGAAATCCAGGCTTGGATTCACATTCTCGGGCCTACCCTCCCACCACTGCGAACTTCGAAGGATCTGAAAAGAAGTCCCGCCAATTCGAGTTTGAACCTTAGGATAGTTTTGTTGTGGACGCAGCCCTTGGAGGGTAATATCCTCCTCTTATTGTGGTTTCTGCTGTTTGTGTGATTGATGGAGATGATGTTTGGGGATTAGCAATGAGTTTTATTGCTGCTTCAGGCAACAAGTTGCACTCGATTGCTGGCTTTTTAAAGGTGCTTAGGACATGAGGTGAAAGCAGGTTCAAGAACTTCAGTTGGAGGGGCTACAAAACTGGAAATCAGACCTGTATGAATTTGCTTTTGAGTAGTCTTATCTAAACTTGATTTGGAGGGTAAGCTAATTTGATTTCATGAACAGACTATGAAGATTAGTTGGGGATTATGAAGAAGGTATGCTAGATCATCTAAAGGTGATGTTATTATCTGAGTTCTAGGTTTTGCTTCTATTGTAATTGTTAGAGTAGATCCTGATTGAGCAAAGTCTCGAGAACTTGGCAGTCCAGATTATTCATGATGGGTTTCTCACTCAATTGAAGATATCATTGAAGACAGGAGATGAAGGGTAGGTTTCTCACTCACTTGAACATCTGGTTGAAGACAGGAGAGGAAGAGCATCTCATATGAAAACGTGCAACGCTCCACAAGGCTACAAATCACCACTAGGTACTTCTCCTCTCACATCTTCTCAAATTAATGTCCGGGAACATGAAGTTTTTGTTCCTTGGGTAGGTGATGTGTGAATGAGTATGTGCTGCAAACATAAAAGTGTTGAAGGCAATTTTCTTGCAAAATGAGTTGGGGAGAATATGCTTCTTTAAAAATGGGTATTTTGAAGATTGTATTGTCAAGTAGGTAGCATAGTGAAATACCTACAAAACGCAATCCATCTCATAGTCATTATCCCTCCATAAATTTGGAATAGTAACACTTGATCATATTGAGTGAAGACAATGCAAATTTGACCATCGATGACGAGGTGTGTATAGTGATACATATGTTTGCGAATTTCTAGTGTTTCAAAGGTTTTTATTCATATATTCATGGTTGCTAACACAATGTGTACATTTTTGGGGAATAGTTCTCTAATAAGGAAGATGAGTTTTATCATTGAAATTGTTACAATGAGTTCTTTCATCCAAGTGGGAAATTTGTCATGACATGTATGTCTACCCTTCTTTTTTTAGTGTGCAAAATTGCAATTCTTTTCATAACCCAATTGCTAGTTTAGATTAACACTAAATCATTCAATTGATTTGTACTTGGGATTTATCATGTGATTCACATTTTTCCACTCCTTTTAGCAAATGTATCCATCAATGACTAGGATGAACTTTTCATTTGACATTTTAATGGTTAAGGTCATAACTTTAATTGGCTGCTTATGAATCACGTAAATTTTAGATTCTCGAATAAATGCTAAAAGGTAGGTGTTTCTTTCTCATGTTTGAGTTTTATATTAACATGAAACAAATTGTATGTTCATTTGCTTGTGTTGCTACATATCGTAGTAGATTAAACATTTGTTGTGTTTGTACAGTTCAATCACATGATGTGAATACTCATGAAAGAAAACAAAGGAAAGGAAATGGTTGTTAAGTTCAATATTTCATTAAATATGATTTTCATGAAAGGCAATTGCAATTGAAAATGCATTCATATCATTGTGGATTGATCAATTAATTATTTTTTAAAGCACATACATGAAAGAGGAAATTAATATGTAGGAAAATGTTGGACAACTTTGATCATACAATAGCTTTCACTTCTATGTGTAGCATATCTTTCTATTGAATGAAATTATTGAGAATATTCATATTATCATTGGACATTACAAGCATATGAACACTTTTTATTATTGAAATAAATGTAAAAGTAAATAGACAATTTGCATATTGTGTAAATATTTACATGACATTAAAAATACTAAAACATGATCATACCACCATTTTCATCCAATCTTAATTAAGTGAGAATAATATATATTTTTAAACAAGTGATACAAATATTGAATACACAATAAATAAATATATCAATGATTGTATTAATACTCATGCAAATGATTCAAATATTGGACATATAATATCTAAATCGTTTGTCACATTTCAAAAGATTTCACAAAACATGTTGAACAATGAAATTGCAAATAAGTTTCCTAGAAATTTTCATTTTAGATTTATTCCTAAAACCTTATGTGACCGAACAACATGTCGTCGGACAAGGACTTCATGCATGTACTGTTGGTGTGAACATGAAAATCCTGATCTGGATAATGTGGCCGAGAATCTTGATTAGTGGCGGCGGATTTTCTCTTGAGGAGAGTGAGAGGGAAATCAG
>Ga0116231_10009863_pt1 | contig 15763 bp, 15 predicted proteins | sample S1TSphgellanicum_2_FD_89695 | JGI IMG/M metagenome (GOLD analysis project Ga0116231, IMG submission 89695) | Host-associated microbial communities from peat moss isolated from Minnesota, USA - S1T2_Fd - Sphagnum magellanicum MG | ecosystem: Host-associated > Plants > Peat moss > Unclassified...
CGCGCTTTTCAATTTGAAGCCGGGCGTGAAGGTCGCCGACTATGAGGCCTGGGCGAGGTCGGTCGATCTGCCGACCGTCAACGGCCTGCCGTCGATCAAGAAGTTCGAGGTGTTCAAATCCACCGGGCTTTTGGGGTCGGAAGCCTCAGCCCCCTATCGCTATATCGAAATCCTTGACGTTCGCGACATGGGGCAATTCGGCGAGGACGTGGCCACGCCGGTAATGCAGGCCGTCGCCAAGGACTTTGGCGGCATGGCGGACGTGACCTTCATCACCACGAAGAAAATCGGCTGGAAGCGGAAGAAGGCTTAAACGTCATGGGCCAGTTCACCGGCAAAACCGCTGTCGTCACCGGCTCGGGCCGCGCGAAGGGGCTGGGCGAAGCCATCGCCCGGCGCCTGGCTGCTGAGGGCGCCGCCGTCGTGATTTCGGATATCGGCGCCTCCAAGGACGCCGCCACCCCTGGAGCCATGATCGGCGCCAGCGAGGAGATGGAAGCTATCGCCGCCAGCTTGCGCAGCGAAGGCGGGGCGGCGTCGACCTTCGTTTGCGACGTGCGCGACTACGATCAGGTCAGGGCCATGGCCAAGCACGCGGTCGATACCCACGGCGGGTTGGACATCTGGGTGAATAACGCCGGCATCGGCTATATCATGAAGCCGTTGCTCGAGGTGTCGCCCGACGATTGGCGGGCGGTGATCGACGTCAATCTGACGGGCGCCTTCTTCGGCCTAAAGGCCGCGGCCGAGGTGATGGTGGCGCAAGGGCGCGGCGGCCGGATCGTCAACATCGCGTCCCAGGCGGCCAAGTCCGGGTTCCCCCATGCCCAGGCCTATACGTCCTCAAAGCACGGCCTGGTGGGTCTGGTCCGCTCGGCGGCGATCGAGCTCGGACCCTACGGGATCACCGTCAACAACGTCTGCCCCAACCACGTAACGACGGGGCTGGGCGCCTGGCAGAACGAGTACTTCTCCAAGGTGGTCGGCGCGGCGTCGGTCGAGGATTATCTGGAAAAGATGGCGGCGCGGATCCCGCTTCGCCGCCCTGGTCTGGTCGAAGATACCGCCAACGCCGTCGCCTTCCTCTGCTCAGCCCAGGCCAACTACATCACCGCCGAGAGCATGAACGTTTCCGGCGGCGAGGAGCCCCATTGACGCCAGCCAAGGAAGCGGGGGCGGCCGGCGCCTTTGTCGATCACGCGCTGGGCCTGCGATGGGAGGATATCGCCGCGGCTGACCGGCGCGCAGCGAAGACCTTTTTGCACGATACGCTCTGCGTCGGGGTGGCCGGCGCACGTGCGCCTTATGCCGATGCCGTGCTCGCCGTCGCCTCAAGCTGGGGGAGGGGCGACGAGGGCTCGGTCCTGGGGCGGCCCGGCTTGCGCTTGCCTGCGCCGTCGGCCGCCTTCGTAAACGCGTTCCAAATCCATTGCCAGGAGTTCGACTGCGTCCACGAGCCGGCGGTGCTGCACCCGATGGCGACCGTGGCGGCGGCCCTGCGGGCGGAGGCGGAGCGAAGCGGCCCTTACAATGGCGAACGCTTCCTGACGGCCATGATCGTCGGCGTGGATATAGCTGTCGCGCTCGGCCTCGCCGCAACGACGCCGTTGAAGTTCTTTCGCCCGGCGACTGCGGGCGCGTTCGGCTCTGTCGCCGCGCTGGCGCGCCTGCGGGGCCTGGATTGGCGCACGACGCTGGACGCGTTTGGCTACGCCCTGGCCTTTGGCTCCGGCACCATGCAGGCCCACATCGAAGGAAAGCCCACGCTTCCGGTCCAGGTCGGTAACGCCGCGAGGGCGGCGATGGTCGCGGTCGATCTCGCCGTCGCCGGTCTACCGGGACCCCAATTTTCGATCGACGGACCCTTTGGCTATCTGAACGTCTTTGAGAGCGGTTACGATCTGGCCCCGGTTCTGGACGCCCTGGCGGGTGTCCGGCGCATTCGCGAGGTCAGCTGGAAGCCATTCCCCACCGGCCGCGCGGCGCAAGGCGGCTTGGTCGCCATCGGCGAGCTGCTCCAGTCTGGGAAGGTGACTGCGCAAGAGTTGGAAAGCCTGGAGTTTCATGCCCCGCCCCTGATCAAGCGCCTGGTCGGCCGGCCGGCGAAGGCGGGAATGGATGCGCCCTATGCACGCCTCTGTCTGCCGTGGCTGGGGGCTGTGGCCCTGACCTATGGCGAGGTCGGCTTGGGCGATTTCAAGCCCGAGCGCTTGAGCGACCCGGACATCTTGGCGCTCGCTCAACGGATCGCCGTGATCGACGACGGCTCCCAGAACCCGGCCGCCTTTACCCCCTTGCGCGCTATCGCGAGAACCGCTGCGGGCGAAACGGTCGAGGTCAGGATCGACGCCATGCTGGGCTCGCCGACCAACCCCTTGAGCCCCGATCAGCATAACGCCAAGGCGCGTCGCTGTCTGACCTTTGGCGGGCTCGGCGAGGTCGACGTCGGCCTGGCCCAGGCCATCTCGACCCTGGAAGACGCGAGCGACGCCGCCAAGGCGCTCGATCTGGAGGCGCCCACCATGCGGACGCCTCGGCTTGACTAACGGCGGCGCAAGCTGCGTTCGGCGATGCTGCAAGCTCGCCATCGGAGGATATGAGTGAATGAAGGCCTATCAGATCGGCGACCAACAGGGCGTGTCGTCCCTCACCCTGGTTGAAAAGCCTGAGCCCACCTGCGGGCCAGGGCAGGCTCTCGTAAAGGTCGCCTATGTGGGCCTGAACCACCGTGACCTTAAGGTTGTGGCCGGCGAATATGGACCGCGCCGGCCTGCCGAGCGCACCCCTGGGTCGGACGGCGTCGGGCGGGTGGTCGCGGTGGGCGAGGGCGTGGTCAACGTCAAGGTCGGCGACCGGGTGACCTGCGGCCATTTCGTGACCTGGCTCGACGGGGCGTTTTCGCCCAGCGTCTTCGGTGTCGATCTTGGCATCTCTATCGATGGCTGGCTGGCCGAACGGGTCGCGATCCCAGCCGCCGCCCTGGTGAAGGCGCCCGATGCGCTGAGCGATCTCGCCACCGCGCCCTTGCCGTCCGCAGGTCTTACGGCCTGGAACGCCGTAGTGGAGGTCGGTCGCGTCAAGGCGGGCGATCTGGTGCTGGCGCTCGGCACCGGCGGCGTATCTATCTTCGCCCTGCAAATCGCCAAGATGAGCGGCGCCAAGGTGGCGATCACCTCGTCCAGCGACGAAAAGCTGGCGACGGCGCGGGCGCTGGGCGCCGACTACACGGTAAACTACACGAAGCGCCCGGATTGGGCGGCGGCCTTGGCCGAAGCCACAGGCGGCAGGGGCGCCGATATCGTCGTTGAAACCGGCGGCGCCGCCACGCTCAGCCAATCCATCGTCGCCGCGGCGCCGAACGGCCGCATCGTCATGATCGGCTCGCTGTCGGGCGGCTTTGCCGCCGACCTCCCGAACCTCGCCAGCATGATCGGCAAGAACCTGATCCTGAAAGGTATCGCGGCTGGAAGCCGGCGAATGCTGGACGACTTCGTCAAGGCCGCCGAAGCCGCCGCGCTTAGGCCCCACATCGACCGCACGTTCGCGTTCGCCGAAGCCGGGGAGGCTTATGCCTATCTCCAGAGCGGCGGTCACCTGGGCAAGGTGATGATCGATGTGGGTGGGGCTCAGGCTTAGCTGCGGTCGTTTCCGCGCTGTCGCGCGGCCGGACCCGGGGCCTCCCCATGCGCTTCACGCATGGGGAGGGGGCCGCGCGCCGTAGCCGTGCGGAACGAGCGCCTCCGAGTTAGTTCTTCGGCGCCGTATTGTCGGTCCAAGTCTTCCAGTCGCGGGTGATGAAGACCTCGTCGATCAGAGTGCGCTGATAGCATTTGTCCTTTTTGAACCACTGCCATGTCCGGGCGCGGTGTTTGCGGTCGGCGGAGACTTGGATCATTTCGTAAAGGTAGAGGTCGGGCTCGCCCTTGCGGGTCCAGTTCAGGCAGGTGGAGCGGTCGTAGTCGTCCGGCTTCATGGCCGCCGCCCAGCCGGTGATCAGATCGTTATCCCACCAAATCCGGCCGTTCTCGTACCACGCGGGAAACTCTCGCACTTCCATGCGACCGTCTTCCCAGAAGTATTGGTTGGTCTGCTGGTAGCCGAACTTGCCGTCGTCGACGATGCGGCAGAACAGGCGCGACCGATGCTGGTCGGTCAATTTGCCCGTCTCGGCGTCGTAATAGCGATACCAACCTTCCCAAACGCCTTCGTTACTGGCGAGCAGCGGCATCGCCGCACGCAGGGATTCTGAGGGGGCCTCTGACATGGACCTTGTCCTTATCTAGTTAAGAGAAATGCTGTGCTGCGGGGTCTAGATTGACCACCACCTTGCCCATGGACTTGCCGGACAGCAGGCGGTCGACCGCGTCGTAGACCTGGGCCAAGCCTTGGAACGTTTGATCGTCGAACACCACCTTGAGCTTGCCCGCGCGATAGAGGTCGAACAGTTCCGCCCGGGCGCTCGGCCAGCGCTCCGTCAGAAGGCCGTTCATGAAGCCGCGGATCGATGCGCCTTTGTAATAGAGCTTGTGCACCACGCGGGGGGCGGTGACGATTTCGGGGCGCCCTTCCAGATCCTGGGCGGCGCCGGCGACGACCAGACGGCCGTGGACGGCCAGGTTCTCGAGGAAGGCGTCGAAGACGCCGCCGCTGACGGTATCGATCGCCACGTCCAGTCGATTGGGGAAGGCCGCTCCGAGCGCTGCGCCGACATCTTCGGTGCGGTAGTCGATGACATGGTCCGCGCCCAAGGACCGCACAAAGGCGGCCTTTCGCTCGCCGCCACAGACCGCGATCACCGTGCAGCCACGGAGCTTGGCCAGTTGCACCAGCAGATGCCCCAGTCCGCCCGCAGCTGCGGAAATCGCCACGACGTCGCCCGCCTTGGCTTCTCCCACGTTCAGCGCCAGGAGCGCGGACACGCCGGTCGAGGCCAGAGCCAGCCATTCCCGCTCAGGCCCAGGCGTCTTAACGAAGGCGTCTGCTTCGGCGATATTGAGCTCGCGATAGCCGCCGCGGAACCGGGTCGTCACCGCTGCATCGCCGACGGAAAAGTCGGTCACACCCTCGCCGACCGCCTCGACCACGCCGATGGCCTCGACGCCGGTCAGGGTCGGGGGTGCGATCTTCACGTAATCGACCGCATCGCGGGCGATCTGGGTGTCGAAAATGGCGTTCACGCCGCACCAGGCGTTGCGCACGCGGATTTCGCCGGGTCCAGGCTCGCGCAAGGGCAGAACCACGACATCCGCAGCCGCCTTGAACGAGCTCGCGAACCGTTCTAGCCGAATGGCCCGATAGCCGCTCACGCGGGCCGGGTTGACGTTGCGGTCAATCCAATGCCGCCCGGATTCAAGGCGCGTGCGGGGTCCAGCGTCGTCTTCACCGCTTCGATCAGCGACCACGCCGCTTCGTCGCGGCTTTCCCGATAGGGGTAGGCGCGGCCAATCTGGAAATGGCCGCAGCCGAAAGCGGCGCAAATCTCGACGACACGCCTACGCGCCTCCGCCACCACGGCCGTCGCCGCCGGATTTTCCGAAAGTGTGGGCAGCCGGGCCAGGTGCTGCGGCTCTACCGTCGCGTCGATCAGGGCGTGGCGCGCCTCAGGCCAGTAGAACACAGGCTCAAGCACGATGGCGTTGGTCGACATGGCGGTGAACAGATAGCCCGTATAGACCCCATGCCGGTCGAACTCAGGCGCCATTTCGGCGAACAAGGCCTGCACCGCGGCGAATAGGGCCGGCGCTTGGCTGAGCGACACGACGCCATGCACTGGCGCCCAACGCTCGCCTTCGGGACCCAGAATGCTGTTCAGGGGCGGGAAGGGGTTGGCGCGGATCACCTTGGCGATGGTGTTTTCGATCTCACGACCGCCGTGGGCGGCGGCGATGGCGCGGGCCGCGTCCAGATCTTCGGCGACGCCGGTCTTCGAGCGCCCTTCAGAGATCAGATGGACGGAATACTCCTCGGCCTCGATGTAATCGCGCCCGCCCATCGCGATCTTGGCGGCGCTGAAGAGGCCGCTGACGAGATTCTTCTCTTTGGCGATGACGGAGCCGAGCGTCTTCACATCGGCCGCCAGCGAGGCGCGCTTCATACGCACCTTGGTCAGACCGGGATCGAAGGCGCACATTTCGCTGGCGATGTTGGCGCGGGAGAACTCGGCGATAGCCTTCAAAAGCGCCTCGCCGGTCTGAAAGGCGAAGGACACATAGCCTTCATGTTGGGGCCGGCGCATCAGACGCAGGGTGATCTCGCCCTTGATGCCAAAGGCGCCCGCATCGCCACAGAAGAGGCCGGTCAGGTCCGGTCCATAATGGCGGTAGAATGGGGTTTCGCCGTCCGCGCCGCGCGCACCGGTCCGCAACGTGCGTCCGTCCGACAAGACGATGGTGAGGGCCACGACGCTTTCGCTGGATGTGCCGTATTGGCTGGCGCCGAACATGGCGTTCAGTTGAGACAGGCCGCCGCCGATGGTCGACGTCAGGCCCGACATCGGACCCCAGAAGGGGGTGCGCAGGCCCAAGGGCGCCAGGGCGGCGTCCAACGCGGCCCAGGTGCATCCCGGTTCGACGGTCACCGTCATATCGTCCGCATCGATCCGCAGGACGCGGTTCATACGCGACATGTCGAGAGACACGGTCTTGGCGGCCGTCGGGATATAGGCGCTGGTATAGCTCATGCCGCCGCCCCGCGGCGCTATGACGAAGCCTGCGGCCGAAACGGCGGCGGCGACGCGCGACAGCTCCTCGATATTCGTCGGGGCCACCACGATCTCCACCGTCTCGTCTGCGACGCTCCAGACGTCCTGGCTATGCAGCCGTCGCTGGTCGAGATCGACGCTGACACCGGCCGGTCCCACGATCTGCACGAGCACGGCGGTCAAAGTATCGCGCCCCGAGCCTTCGGCCGCGCCTAAGGGACGCTGAAGCTCTGTCGTGTCCGCCATCGCCATCACAAGCCTCTGTAAGCCGCTTTTTGAGCCGGCCCCGTTGATATAGCGCAAGTGACACCTGCCGCTACGTCGGGGCGCCCGAGCTATCCGAATAGCGGACGTAAAACGGCCAAGCCTTGCAGTTGACGGGGCCGGCGTCCTCCATGGATAGTGGCCATATAAGGAGCCCAAATGCGCGCCTCTAGTTATGGTGAGTTCAAGGCTGGCTGGCCAGTTGTGCTGTCCTCAATGCTGGGGATCGGACTAGGGCTGTCTCCCCTGCCGTTTTATACGACCGGCATCCTGGCGCCTTTTCTGATGAAGAGCTTCGGGTGGTCGATCGGCCAGATCATGGCTGGCATCACGGTGACGACGGCGGTGGTGGTGTTCGCCGGCCCCCTGGTCGGCTTTCTAGCTATCCGGTTCGGCGCGCGGCGCGTAGCCCTGACGTCGCTCGTCCTGTTCGCGCTGTGCTTTATGGGGCTCGCCTTCTCCAACGGGTCGTTGCCGCTGTACTACGCGACCTGGGCTATGGTCGCGCTTTTGGGCGCCGGTACCCTGCCGATGACCTGGACGGTCGCGGTGAACCAGCGCTTCGAACGGCGCAAGGGCTTTGCGCTCGGCATTACGCTCATGGGAACCGGTGTGTTCGGCTTTGTCTCCAAGCCGCTGGTGGCCTGGATGATTCATGTGGCGAGTTGGCGCGGCGCCTATATCGGGATCGGCCTGCTGCCGCTTCTGATCGCCTTTCCGGTCGGGCTGTTCCTGTTTTTCGAGAAGCGGCCGGAGCCCGGCGCGGCTGCAGCGACTCTGCCGGTCGAAGGCCTGACGTTTGGACAGACGATCAAGCAATGGCGGTTCTGGCTGATCGCGGCGATCCTCGTGCCCATATCCTTCGCCCTGGCTGGCCCGATCCCCAATATGGAGAACATCCTGAAGACGGCGGGCTTTAGCGGCGCCCGCATCATCCAGCTCACCTCCTTGATCGGTCTGTCCGCTCTGTCGGGGCGGTTGGTGGGCGGCTGGTTTTTGGACCGCTTCTGGGCGCCGGCTGTGGCGGTGGTGATCCTCGCGTCGCCCGGCATTTCCTGCTTTCTGCTGGCCCAGCCGACCTTGTCCCCTCAGGCCGCCATGCTATCGATTATATTGATCGGGTTTGCGGTCGGCGTGGAATACGATCTCGTCGCCTTCCTGATCGCGCGCTATTTCGGTATGCGGAGCTACACCGCCATCTACGGGGTCCTCTACGTCTTTTTCTCGACGGGCGCGGGCGTCGGCCCGTTGGTCTTTGGCTGGAGTTTCGACCGCACGGGCTCGTATCGCTTGATCCTGGATGTGGCCTTCGTCGTGCTGATCGCGAGCGGCTTATCGCTTCTGGCGCTCGGGCGTTACCGCTTCAAGCGTCAGCCCGATATTCCCTTCCCCGCCGCTGCGGCGCCGGCCACCCTGCCTAACGTCGTCGCGGCGCAAAGCCCCATCGCGGGCAGATAGCCCCAAAACGACGGCCCTGAGACGCCCCGCGCCGATCCGCCGCCGGCGTAGAGATTGGGTAAGGTCGATCCATCGGCGCGCATGACGCGGGCTTGGGCGTCTACCTGCAAACCGCCTTGGGTGTGATAGATCGCGCCGCGGACCTTCAGCGCTCTGAACGGCGCAGAGGGCGGCGCGTCCTGGCCCCATAGCCGCCCCGTCGCATCCGCTTGACCGCCCGCGTAGGCGCTGCGGGCGTCGTTTAAGGCAGCGCTCAGGGTAGATGGATCGACGCCCATGGCCATGGCCAGCGCCTCTACCGTATCGCCGCTCTTGGCGGCGTTCAGCGCCATCAGCTGTTGCGTTTCGGGGATGTAGGCGCAGCGCTGTTCGATCGCCGCATCGAACACGACCCAGGCGCCGCCGCCGGGCTGGGCCAGCACGGGGTGAACCACGCCGGCGATATCCTCCGCCTCGTTCACGAAGCGCCGGCCCTGGAGGTTGACCATCAGACCGCCCTCCACGATCACACCGGGCGGCACGCTAATGCCTTGCGGGTCGGTCAGCATACCGTAGCCTTGATAGGAGCCCATGTCGGCGACCGCAGCGCCCAGACGCTGGCCTAAGGTCATGGCGTCCCCAGAGGCGCCCTCGTGGCCGTTATACCAGGCGCTGGTCGCCTCCGGCATATGGCCGGCGACCATATCGTGATTGGCGGCGAAGCCCCCCATGGCCAGGATCAGCGCTTGGCAGCCGATCCGCTCCCGCGCGCCGCCCGGCCGCTCGATCTCGACGCCCAGCACGCGCCCATCCTCGTCGGCGATCAGCTCGGCGACCTTGGCGCCCAAAACCACGTCCACGCCGGCTGCGCCGATCCGGGCATGCAGGGCCTGCAACAGGTCGCCGCCGCCGTGCCCCAGCCATCCGTGCACGCGCAGGCGCGTGTGGCCGTAAGCCGGGCGAAACCGCACGTCCAAGGTGTAAGGCATATCGTGGCGCTCGGTCAGCCAGTCGATACAGGGGCCGGCCTGGTCGGCGATCAGTCGGGCCAGGGTACGATCGGTCTGCCCTTTGGTCTTGGCGATGATGTCGTCGAAGAAGATATCGGGCGAATCCTCGACGCCGGCGTCCGCTTGCGCTCTCGTGCCCGCCGCGCAGATCAACCCTTGGGACATCGACGTCGTGCCGCGGGGGACCAGATCCTGTTCCAACAGCAGCACGTCGGCCTCGGCGTCGCGTGCGGCCAGGGCGGCGACCGCGCCGCAAGCGCCTCCGCCGGCGATCACCACCGGTACGGTGAAGTCGAAGTCCGCGTTCGCCATCGTTACGAGTCCGGGAATACAGGAGCGCGCTTGGCCCTGAACGCCGCCACCCCTTCGGCGAAGTCCGCCCCTTGGGTTGCGTCGGCGAACCAGCCTCGCGTTTCGTCTGTGTCTTCGGTTGCGCCGTCGAGAACCTTGCCGACCACGGCCTTGGCCGTGCGAATCGATGAGGGCGACAGGGTGCAAAGCCCCGCGACCCGCGCCGCCGCGGCTGTCTCCAGCGCATCGATGGCGTGCACGTCGTCGATAAGACCTAGCGCCAGAGCCTCGGGTGCAGACTTCAGGGCGGCGGTGAACAGCATGGTCTTGGCCGCCGACGCCCCGACAGCCTGCATCAGGCGACGGGTGTCGGCCAGGCTATAGATGAGGCCGAGCTTGGCGGGCGGCGCGCCCAGGCGCGCGTCGGCGGCGGCGATGCGCAGGTCGCAGGCGAGCGCGACGGCCAGCCCTGCGCCGATGCAATAGCCCTCGATGACCGCGACCACCGGACGGTCGAAGGCTGCGAGCGCGCCGGTCGCCGTTTCAAGCAGCCGCCCATAGGCGAGCGCGCTGGCGCGATCGGCGAACACCGCGTCGAACTCGCCAATATCGGCGCCTGACGCGAAATGGCCGCCGGCGCCGCGCACGACCAGGGCGCGAATCTCGCGGCGCGGCGCCAAGTCGGACAGGAGCTGGGGCAGGGCGCGCCACATGGCGACGTTCAGGGCGTTACGGGCTTGTGGCCTGTTGAGGATCGCGGTCGCGACGGGCCCGTCGATCTCAAGCTGAAGCGCGCCGCCCGCGTAGTCTGTCACGGGGCCGCCCGATAGGGCTGGGTGCGGGCGAAGTGCTCGGCGATATCGAGCCGTGTGGCGATCCAGACGTCGTCCTTGCCGCAGACATAGTCCAGGAACCGCGCGAACGCTGCGGCTCGTCCCGGCCGGCCGATGATCCTGAGATGGACGCCGAGCGACATCATCCGCGGGCTGTGCTCCCCTTCCTCATAGAGCACATCGAACGTATCGATGGCGTAGTCCAGCCAGTCGCGCGCCGTGAGCCCCGGATGGGGCCACATTTTCATGTCGTTGGTATCGAGCTGATAGGGCAGCACCACGATAGGCTTATCCGCAGGCGCATCCCAGAAGGGGACCTCGTCGGAGAAGTCGTCCATGTGATAGGCGAAGCCTTCTTCGGCCAGGAGCGCGCGGGTGTTGTCGGTCGAGAAGTAGCGGCTGAGCCACCCCTTCGGCTGCTGTCCCGTCGTCGCCGCGATGGAGGCCGCGGCCTTCCTGATAAAGTCGCGCTCCTGGTCCAGCGTCATGCGATGCTGGAACTGCCAGCGATAGCCGTGGCTGCAGGCCTCATGCCCGCCGGCCGTGATCGCTTTGGCCAATTGCGGCGCGTTTTCCAAGGCCAGGCCGCAGACCGTCCAGGTCGAGACTATCTTGTAGCGGTCGAGGAGAGCCAGGACGCGCGGTCCGCCCACATCGATCCCGAACTGGTAGTTGCTCTCATTGGCGTAGTTGCGGATGGCGTCCTTGACGAACATGCCGAGCTCGTCCACCGCCTCCATCCCGCTATCGCCCCGCCCGACGGAGCGTTCCGACCCTTCCTCGACATTGACGACGATGGAGAGGGCGACCCGCTCGCCCTTCGGCCAGGTTACGGATCGGGCGTAGGTCATGAGCCCTTCCCCCTTTTATGGGGGAAGGGGCAGGGGATGGGGGTCCTCGCGCCGCCGGTGAAGACAAGCCCTGACGACGCCTCTTGCGCTCTATCTGTCATCGTTCGTGATCGAACCCCCATCCCCTGCCCCTTCCCCCATAAGAGGGGGAAGGGCTCATAATCATTATGCAGACGTACTCGCCTGAGCCACCAGGATGCGGCCGGTTTCGGGATCGGGCGTCGCCTGGGCTGTCGGCACATCGAAGCCGCGCTTTACCGCCGGGCGCTCGCCAATCTCGTTCAGCCATCGGCTCAGGTGCGGCAGGTCGTCAATCGGCACGCCGGCCCAGTCGTGCTGCATCGCCCAAGGCCAGGCGGCCATGTCGGCGATGGAATAGTCGCCGGCGAGATAGGCGTGGTCCGCCAGGCGGTCGTTCATCACCCCGAACAGCCGCCGCGTCTCATCCTGATAGCGCTTGATCACGGACGGTATTTTTTCGGGGAAGTAGCGATTGAAGACGTTGGCCTGACCATGCATCGGCCCCAGACCCCCCATCTGCCACATCAGCCATTGGATCGTGACCGAGCGCGCCTTGGTCTCGCTCGGCAAGAACCGGCCGCACTTCTCCGCCAGATAGAGCAGGATGGCGCCGGACTCGAACACGGCGAAATCCCCCTCCGCCCGGTCGACGATGGCGGGGATGCGGCCGTTGGGGTTGATCTTGAGAAAGGCCGGCGTCTTCTGCATCCCTGTCCGGATCGGCACGGGGATGACGGTGTACGCCAGCTCCATTTCCTCAAGCGCGATAGAGACCTTGCGGCCGTTCGGCGTGGTCCAGGTGTAGAGGTCGATCACGGCTGGATGGCGAAGGTGTAGCCGAGGTGTTTGACGAGGTTGCGCTTGCTGAGATCACCGCCTTCGCAGTCGCCATCGGCGCCTTGGGCTTCCAGATTGTCGTTGGTCTCGTTGGTGCAGATGCAGACGAAATGGGTCTCGCCGTCGAGCGGGAACGGCACCTCGTGCCACACGCCGACCTCCATCACGATGCCGCCGGAGCCGTCGAAGTAAAAGGCCGTGACATCGTCGGAATCGGGGAGCGTGGACTGGCTCTCATCCCAGCTGCCGTCCGGCTGGCGGCAGGTCGGCTTGCCCAGCACCATGTAGAAGGGCTTGCCCGACAGCGGAATGAAGGTCTGGGTGTGCTTGGTGTGAAACTCCATCCATTTCACCGTCAGGGGCCGGGGCTGGAAGGTGACGAGGTTCAGGCACAGATCGTCGTTGCCGTGAAAGCGCGCGGGCTGGCTAACGCGCACTTCCTTGCCGTAGAAATCGATCTTGTCGCGCTTCAGCCCGGCGGGCTCGCCGATCAGATAGCCGTATCCTTTCAGGCTTTCGGCGGTGGCGACCACCGGCGTCAGGGTGCGCAGTTTTGGGGCTTCCAAGACGGTCGCGCTCATGCGGCTCTCCGTACGGCCTGTTTCAGGCCGAGCTTTTGGCGCGCTTGCGCCGGGGTGAGGGGGCGGGCGCCCAGATCGCGCACGATGCGGATCGCCTTTTCGACGAGCTGACCGTTGGTCGCCAGCACGCCGCGCTCCAGATAGAGATTGTCTTCCAAGCCCACCCGCACGTTGCCGCCCAGCAGGATCGCCTGGGCCACCATCGGCATCTCGTGCGAGGAGATGCCAAACGCGGCCCAAAGCGCGTTGTCCGGGATCATCGATTTCAGCGCCAGGATCGACTGGGCCGAGGCCGCCGCTCCGCCTTCGATGCCGAGGCAAAACTGAAACATCGGGTCGCCATCGATCAGGCCTTTGCGGATCAGGCGGTTGGCCGTGCCGACCTGGCCCATATCGAACACTTCGAGCTCGGGCTTGACGCCCCATTCCTGGGCGTAGCGGGCCATCTTCTCCAGATCGCCGGTGCGATTGATCACCACGTGATCGCCAAAGTTCATGCTGCCGCAGTCGATGGTGCAGATCTCCGGGCGAAGCTTATCGACATGCTCCATCCGCTCGTACGGCGTGGCCAGATCGGTGCCCGCGACCATCTCCGACGGCCGATCCGGATCGAGATACAAATCCCCGCCCATGCCGCACGTCAGGTTCAGCACCACATCGACGCCCGACTGGCGCACCAGCGCGACGACCTCTTCATAGTGCGCCACCGTGCGCGCCGCCTTACCCGTCGCGGGATCGCGCACATGCACATGCACAATCGCCGCCCCCGCCTCCGCCGCCTCAATACAGGCCGCCGCGATCTGGGCAGGCGTGACGGGGACATGGGGACTACGCCCCACGGAGTCGCCGGCGCCGGTGACAGCGCAGGTGACGATAACCTCTTCGTTCATGGCGTGCGGCCCTTGGGGCTAATGCTTCACGGACTGTAACTTAAGTCCAGGCGGTGGAGGCGGCTGGCGTTGCGGCGCCGATGTCCGAAAAGCGGATAGGGGGTGGGGACCGCGTTCCCTTTGGTCAGTGGGTTAGCGCCCATTTTTTGGTGGTTCCAACTAATTCCCCCTTCTTCTTTCCGTCTTGCCCGGACTTGTTCCGGGCACCCATGGCGCGACGTTTCAGCCGCCAAATGGGTGTCCAACTGTGCGCTACCCGCCTGCTTAACAAGTCCATCGGAAGCGAAATTGACTGGCTGTTTCGCTCCAAACTGTCAGCTGATTTTTTTGCTGGGCTTCGGGTGGCCTGTAGCCGACCTTTGGCAGGTCGGGGATTGGGTTGGGAACTGCCTAAAGCGGGATCGCCGACAAACGACTATTCGGCATCAGTAGCACGCTTGGGGCTATCGACTATATGAGCCTATACCTTGGAGCCTCCGAAAGACGAAGCCAATGTCTGCCGATCCCGCTCTAGAAGTGTTCCAGGATCTCTCGGTCCACGGCACAGCGCAGCAGCTCACCGATTTTCGGCGGCTCCTGCTTGAGACCCTGAAACCCCCTTGGTCACATGATGCGGAGGCTGAGGAGCGCAGCCGCCAATATAGCGGCTTCTCTGAATCTCTTGCCTTGGTGCGTGACGAGACGCTCGGCCTGCCGTCTGCCGGCCTCTGGATGTTCCGCGACGCGGAAAGCTACACTGTGGGTAACATTGTTCCTAAGACGGTAAGTGAGCTCGGACGCGCCCGCTACAACGCCATTCTGAACGATTTCATTGAGGCGTTTGCTCGCACGGCCGCCAGCGCTTCAGGTGCAATCCTTAAGGCGACGCAGGCGCAGCAGAGCCTAGACGACTGGATACCTGCTGACGCTGTGGAGCGCCTGCAGCTCTTCTCGTCCTTGGCCAATAAATCGACGGGATCGGGCCATCCGCTGGATCGCCGCCGATGGTTCGACTTCTTACTCAGCGTGCACGGCTATGATGACAAGCTTGGCACTGACCGGCTGATGCGCTGGCTAGTTAAAGTCGAACAGTGGCCCGAGGATCGTGCCCACGACCTGGTGATCGAGTATGAGTTCGCTATGGGTCTGCTGAACCGGCTGAACCGCGGAGATGCTTAGAGCCGCGAGGTCCGCTGTCAAGTTGGCGGCCCAAGCCTGTCCCATTCTCTGCTTCGACACCTGTATCATCCTCGATGTTCTGCGCGATCTCACACGCGATACCGTCCAGGCCTACGAGGTGCAGGCCGCGGTAGAGGCGGTTGAAGCGATGGAGCAGGGCGCCTTGATCGGACTCGTAGCCGCTCAGGTCTTGACCGAGTTTGCAGATAACCATGCGGCGGTGGAGAACGAGGCGCGGGCCAAGCTGGCAGATTTTCGCGCCCGCCTTGCGCGGATGGATGCAACTGCCGCTGCGCTGGGGGCCGTAGGAGCCGCCAATATCGATCATCTGAACGACCATGTTGAGCGAGCACGACGGGTCATTAATCGGCTAATGAAGGCGGCTATCTTGGTGAAGCCGAGCAATACTGTCGCGGCGAGGGCGAGCCAACGGTCGATTTCCGCACGCGCACCGGCGCGCATCGGCCAGAATAATATCAAAGATTGTGTGATAACTGAGACTTATATTGAGATCGCAGGAAAGATTTCTCATATCGCGCCTGCGACGCCCATCCTATTTGTCTCGTCGAACATCAAGGACTACAGTCCGGATTCTGTGAAGCGGGCCGAGCTCAGAGCCGATTTTGCACCGTTGGGGATGACCTATTTTCCCAACCTTTCGGCAGCCATGCACAGCTTCAGGACTTGGCGAGACAGGGGAGTGATTTAACTGTCGCAGGCTTGATCATAGCGCGAGCTCTGACACCCATTGGGCCGTCGCAGCGTCGCGCCATGGATGCCCGGACCAAGTCCACGGCTGTCCGGTTCGGTTTGTGTGGACAGAGTGCATGGCATTGATTCTACTCGTTTCCGAGCACTTGCCGGTGTTTTTGGACGCGAGAGGAGCCAAG
>Ga0116231_10009865_pt1 | contig 15758 bp, 16 predicted proteins | sample S1TSphgellanicum_2_FD_89695 | JGI IMG/M metagenome (GOLD analysis project Ga0116231, IMG submission 89695) | Host-associated microbial communities from peat moss isolated from Minnesota, USA - S1T2_Fd - Sphagnum magellanicum MG | ecosystem: Host-associated > Plants > Peat moss > Unclassified...
CCGGTGAGGGCGCGGGTTATGCCGGGGGGATCCTCTCCGCCGGGGTGGATGGGATTAAGGTTGCCGAGGCGGTTGGGCTTAGTTTGGCGGGATAGGTGAGCGAACAGAAAGCGTTGCTTTTTTGAACAATTTAGGCGCCGGAGGGCGCCCAAAATGATTAAAAAAGCGACCACTTATACAAACGGTCATAAATAATGACCGTTGATATGACCTCATTCTTACTCTGGAACACGGCAGATATTTCCTATCGGCAAACCATGCTATAAAGGTGCCCGAGTCCCCTTCAGGAGCCGCTTTCATGCTTTCGCAAAAATGCAAATATGCTTTGCAGGCCCTGCTGGTGCTGGCGCGCGAGAACAGTGATGAGCTGCTGCTGGTCAGCGACATTGCCGAGCGCGAGAACCTGCCCAAGAAGTTTTTGGAAGCGATTTTGCTGGAGCTGAACCGCAACGGGCTGGTGCGCAGCCGGCGCGGCCGCGGCGGCGGCTATGCGCTGGCCAAGCCGGCGGACCTTATCACCTTCGGCCAGGTGGTGCGGATTATGGATGGGCCGCTGGCGCCGCTTTCTTGCGTCAGCGTGAATTATTACCGGCGCTGCGATGACTGCAAGGATGAGCAGTCTTGCGAGATCCGCCGCGTGATGCGCCGTGTGCGGGACGCCATTGCCGGCGAGCTGGACGGCACCTCGCTGGCGGACGCGCTGGCGGACCGGCACCCAAGAGCGCTGCTGGCGGGCTGACCGGTACTGTAACAAAAATGCTGCAGCCGCGAATTTCTGACTCTCATCCCTGAATTTTAGTCTTTCTTTGACGCTATCCGTGCAGCATGTATTCGTGACTGTTTGATGCGGCGGATGATGGACAGGTATTGGGCATATCTGGGCTTGGTGGCGGCGGTGGCGCTGATGGCGCGGCCAGCCTGCGCCGCCAGCCCTGCGGTGACGGCGGCCGAGACCATGGTTTCGGTCAATCTCGGCGTGATGCACACCCAGTATCACGAAAATCTCAGCCCCGGGGATGATGAAAGCGGCTACACCCCCGGCTTTGGGGTGAGTGCGAGCGTGCTGGAGCCCAGCGCCTTCCGCAATATCGATCTCTACGCGATGCTCGACTACCAGTTCGACGCCGGCAACATCAAATATGCCGGGCATTATCAGCCGGCCGATGGCGGCGGTGCCGCGGACGCGACTGACCGCGCGGTTTTTAACCGGATCGATGCGCGGCTTGGCATCGGCCTGCCGGTGGCGGGCGGTGGCGAAGCGATCCCCTACGCCACGGCCGGCTACCAGGCCTGGAACCGCAATGTGGATTCACCCAACACCGTCGATGGCGGCGAATTTTATCACAGCGCGCTGTTTGGCCTGGGCTGGAAGTTCGACCAGCCGCTGGGCGGCCCGCTGGTGGCCTCGGCCAATGGTGAGCTGCTGGGCCTGGCCGGTGGCGGTATCACAGCCAATGGCGATGATTTCGGCCGGGGCTTCGGCGTGACGCCGGAGGAGCGCGTCGATCTCGGCCTGGATGACGCGGTGTCCGGCCCGTTCCACGTGTTTGCCAGCGTGTATTGGCAGCATTTCAACTATTCCGGCACGCACCCGGAATATTATTCCAGCTATTATATCTACGAGCCGTTCAGCACCACCACCAATATCGGCGCCAATATCGGGGTTGGATTCAGCTTTAACTGATCCTTATCCTCCGAATTTGCATGCGTTTCGGCGGCGTTTGGTGTTGCGGTTCGGGCGGCGTGTAGGGTTGGACCAAAAAAAACGGCACCGTTTCAGGTGCCGTTTTTTGTGTGGCTGGTTTGCGGGGTTAGTCAGCAGCCAGCGCCATCTGCTTGCGGGCCAGCGCCTGGGCGACATAGCTCTCCACCGCCTCGGTCACCTTGTCCGCATGGTTCGCGAACACGTGGTCCGCACCCTCGAACACCCGGTAGTCGATCGCCACCCCCTTCTGCAGGTTGAGCTTGTCCACCAGCTTACGCACCGAAATCTCGGGCACCATCTCATCCGCGTCACCATGGATCATCAGCCCGCCGCAGGGGCAGGGGGCGAGGAACCCAAAATCATAATGCGCGGCGGGAGGCGCGACCGAAACCCAGCCGGAGACTTCCGGCCGGCGCATCAGCAACTGCATGCCGACAAAGGCGCCGAAGGAATAGCCGGAAATCCACAAGCCGCCATGGCCGGGGTTGAGCGCCTGCATCCAGTCGAGCGCCGCCGCGGCGTCGTTGATCTCGCCCATGCCGCCATCGAACTTGCTCTGGCTGCGGCCAACGCCCCGGAAATTGAAGCGCATCACCGAAAAGCCCAGGCGCTGGAACACCTGGTACATCGAATAGGTGATGCGGTTATTCATCGTGCCGCCATGCAGCGGGTGCGGGTGCAGGACGAGCGCCAGCGGGGCGCCGCGTTCCTTGGCATGGTGATAACGTCCCTCAAGGCGGCCTTCCGGCCCGGCAAACATAACTTCAGGCATAGTTTAACTCGTCTTTCATCGTTACCGTGTCACTCAAGTCTTACTCTCGGAGTTTTTCCGGGCCGCATCCTTCCTGGCGTCTCACCGGGCGGCGTGGCCGTTAAAAAAGTTGACCAAAACGGTCCGGATACTTATTTGCTCCTCAAGGCCTGGGTAACGTTACGGATGGGTGATCATCTGGGAATCCCCTCAGGTCCACCAATATACGTAATCACGGCTCAATTATCCACGGAAATGTCGCATGGCCCTTATGTTTTTAACGGAGACGATACGGGCCTACCGTGAGCGGGACCCCGCGGCGCGGTCCGACCTTGAGGTGTTGTTCTGCTATCCGGGCCTGCATGCTGTCGCGATCCATAAGGCGGCCAATTTTCTGTGGCGCCATCAGCTCACCACCTTGGGCCGCTTCATCTCCCATATCGGCCGGTTTCTCACCGGCATCGAAATCCACCCCGGCGCCACGCTCGGCCGCCGCCTGATCATCGACCACGGCATGGGCGTGGTGATCGGTGAGACCGCGACCATTGGTGATGATGTGTATATTTATCATCAGGTTACGCTCGGCGGTACCAGTTCTGAGCACACCAAGCGCCACCCCAGCGTCGGCAACAACGTCATCATCGGCGCCGGCGCCAAAGTGCTGGGCGCGATCGATATCGGCGATGGCGCGCGCATCGGCGCCAACGCCGTGGTCGTCGCCCCCGTACCGGCCGGGACCACCGTGGTCGGCATTCCGGCCCGCCCGGTGGACCGTGCTGAGGAAAAACCCCGCTTCGATGCCTATGGCACACCGGCCGACCCCTGCCTGGACCCGCTGCTGCACGAGGTCGATCTGCTGCGCAGCGAACTCACCGAGCTGGAAAACCGCATCGCCAAATTGGCGAGGGATCGGATTTTTTAAGCAAGCGGTCGCTTTTTTAAAAAAAAGCTCCGCCAAAAAACTTTTATTTGTTTTGGGGCGGAGCAGGCGAAACCGCTATAGCTCAGCTCCATCAAAAATTTTTTGGCGTCGCTTTTTTTAAAAAGCGACCGCTTGCTTCTATATATATCCCCCATGCACTATCTCGACGCCAACGCCTCCGAACCGCTCCGTCCCGCCGCGCGCGCCGCGGCTGAAGCCGCTTTGGGGCTTGCCAACCCGTCATCCATCCATGCCGGCGGCCGTGCCGCACGGCGTGTGCTTGAGGATGCGCGCGAGACGGTGGCGGCGTATTTTGGCGCGCGCCCGGCGGATGTGATTTTTACATCCGGTGCGACCGAGGCGAACGCCCTGGCGATCCACGCGCTGGGCGCCGGGCGGCCGGTTTTGGTGGGGGCGACCGAGCATGATGCCGTGCGGGCCGCAGCATTTGGCGCCGGCGTGGTCCCGGTTTTGGCGGATGGCACGGCGGATCTGGCGGCGCTGGCGGGGATGCTGGCGGCTGAGCCCGGGGCTTTGCTCTGCCTGATGGCGGCGAATAACGAGACCGGGGTGCTGCACGACATTGCGGGGGCGGCTGCGTTATGCGCGGCGCATGGCGCGTTGCTGCACGTGGATGCGGTGCAGGCGGTGGGCCGCGCCAATAAGGACTGGTTTGCGCTGGGTGTGGCCAGCATCGCGGTCTCCGGCCACAAGATCGGCGGGCCGCTCGGGGCAGGGGCACTGGTGGTGAGCGCCGGGCGCGAGATCAGCCCGGATTTGCAAGGCGGCGGGCAGGAGCAGGGCAGGCGGGGCGGGACCCCGGCGCTGCCGGCGATTGCTGGGCTGGCGGCAGCTTTAGGCGAGGCCTATGACGGTATAAAGATCACTTCATATCGCAATGAAATTGAGGCATTTTGTATCTCAACCGGCGCCGTTGCCCTGGGCGCCAGCGCGGCCCGTTTGCCGAACACCTCCTGCCTTGCTCTGCCGGGCGTGAAGGCCCAGACCCAGCTGATCGCGCTGGATATGGCGGGCTTCGCGGTTTCCGCGGGCGCCGCCTGCTCTTCCGGCAAGCTGGCGGCGAGCCATGTGCTGGCGGCGATGGGCTATGCGGCATGGGCCGATCAGGCGATCCGTGTGTCATTGCCCTGGAACGCAGGTCCAGAGTTGGTGCCGGCTTTCTGCCGCGCATATGAGGAAATCGCCGTCCGCTTCTTGCGGGGGGCCGCGCGTTGCGCTTAAGCGGAGCGGGATTTGGAAGGGGTGCATATGCCGAAAATGACGTTCATCGAGCGCAACGGGCAGCCGAAAGAGGTTGACGCCCCGGTTGGGCTCTCCGTGCTCGAGGTCGCGCATAAGCATGGCGTGGATATCGAGGGCGCGTGCGAGGGCTCGCTCGCCTGCTCCACCTGCCATGTGATCGTCGATCCCGGCTGGGCGGGCAAGCTCGCCAAGCCCTCCGAGGATGAGGAGGATATGCTGGACCTCGCCTTTGGCCTGGAGAAGACCTCCCGCCTGGGCTGCCAGATCGTGATCTCCGAGGCGCTGGACGGCTTGATCGTCCGCCTGCCGAGCGCCACCCGGAACGCCTCCGGTGCGTGACCTCAAGCCGCGCTTGTGCCGCAACCCGGCACCCGCAATCCAAAAATTCTTTGCGGCGCGGTTTTTTAAAAAAGCGGCCGCTTACGTCTAATGCGCATCGTGGTCGCCATGTCCGGCGGGGTCGATAGCTCGGTGGTGGCCGGGCTGATGGCGCGCGCCGGCCATGAGGTGATCGGCGTGACGCTGCAGCTCTACGACCATGGCGCGGCGGTGGGCCGCAAGGGCGCCTGCTGCGCCGGTGCTGATATTCACGACGCCAAACGCGTCGCCGACCGCCTCGGCATCGCGCATTACGTGGTGGATGCCGAGGCGCGGTTCCGCGATTCGGTGATCTCAGCTTTTGCCGACAGCTACGCCAGCGGGCAGACGCCGGTGCCCTGCATCGCCTGCAACCAGCAGCTCAAATTCGGCGATTTGCTGGAGATGGCGCGTGACCTGGGGGCCGAGGCGCTCGCCACCGGGCATTATGTCCGCCGGGTGGAGGGGGCAGAGGGTGCGGAGCTGCACCAGGCGGTGGATACGGCGCGCGACCAGAGCTGGTTTTTGTTCGCCACCACCCGCGCGCAGCTCGAATATTGCCGGTTTCCGCTGGGCGACATGGCATCCAAGGCCGAGGTGCGCGCGCTGGCGGCCGATATGGGGCTGGTGGTGGCCGACAAGCCGGACAGCCAGGATATCTGCTTCGTCCCCACCGGCTCCTATGCCGGCATTGTGGAAAAATTCCGGCCCGACGCGCTGGAGCCCGGCGAGATTGTGGATGAGGCCGGCATTGTGCGCGGCCGGCATGATGGCATTGCGCGCTACACGGTTGGCCAGGCCAAGCGCCTGGGCAACGCCGCCTTGGCCGGCGGCGCGCCGCAAGTCGTCACGCGGATCGAGCCCGCCACCAGGCGCATCGTCATCGGCCCGCGCGGCACCGCCGGGCGGGAGATCGCCCTGCGGGACATCAACTGGCTGATCCCGCCCCCTGCCGCGCGCTTGCGCGTGCAAGCCAAGCTGCGCGCGCGCGATGCGCTGCACCAAGCCAGCGTGGTGGTCACACCTACCGGCACGCGCTTGCTGCTGGATGATCCCGCACTCGCCGCCCCTGGGCAGGCGGCGGTGTTCTATCAGGGAACCCGTATTCTGGGTGGCGGTTTTATTGCTTAATATTTAATTTCTATTGTTGGGTAATCGTTAATCGATTTTCTGCAATCTAAAGTTATTCAGGCGGCCAACCTGAAATTTTTGATTGTACCCCTGGCCGCCTTCACCGATACTATAGCGAAACGGCAGGGACTTCGATGACCAACCAGACGATCACTTCCAGCGGCGCGTACAGCACCTATACGCTGTCAACCCCGCTCTCCAATGGCGAGAATATCGAGTTCCTGAATAACGGGGGCACGGAGGCCGGCGTGCTGATCCTCACCGATAACGCGCAAGGCAGCGCCTTCAACATCATCACCTATGACAGCGCCGGTACCATCACCGGCTACGGCGCCAATATCGGCGGCCAGATCATGGATTTCGCCCCAGGCCAGTACGGCCTCACCGGTGACCAGGTCACCATTCAGGCAATAAAGGACCTGTTCGCCGAGCTCTTCGTCGGCGGTGCCACCAACACAGACTATATCAACCTGGTCAATGACATCACCACCGCCGCGGAAAACGGCAGCCAATTCCTCGTCCTGCCGAACGGCACGGTGGAGACCACGGTGGAAACCTTCTTCACGCTGGATACCGCCCAAAAACTCGTGATCGGCGAGGTCGCAACCGCCTTGTTCGGCACCCATGCCGCAGCCGCCGGCGCCACGCTCGACATCTCATTCAGTAATGCGCGGGCCGACCCGAATAACAACTCCCATTTCATCGACGCGGTCTTCACCACCGAAAATACCACGGTCAACCCCTGCTTCGCGGCCGGTACCCGCATCCTCACCCCGCAAGGCGAGATCCCCGTGGAAACGCTGCAACCGGGCGACCTCGTGCTCACCCAAAACGGCGAGGAACAACCCATCATCTGGGCCGGCCAGCGCCGCCTCAACCTCGCCACCCACCCCAACCCGGCAACTGTCCGCCCGGTCATCATCGAAGCCGGCGCGCTCGCCGATCACGTGCCCGCCCGCCGCCTTATCCTCTCACCTGACCACGCGCTGCTGATCGATGGCGTGCTCATCCCCGCCAAAGACCTGCTCAACGGATCCAATATCCGGCAGGACCAGACACGGAGCGAAATCACCTACCACCATCTGGAGCTCGCCACCCACAGCATCATCTTCGCGGAAAATACCCCTGCCGAAACCTTCCTCGATACTGGCCACCGCAATGCCTTCGATAACGCAGAATCCAACATCATCACCCACCCAATCACCATGCAACACCGCCGCACCACCCAAAGCTGCGCCCCACTCTGCACATCCGGCCCAACCCACGCCAATATCCGCCACCGCATCGCCACGCGGCAGATTGGCATCCGGTTGGGGGGTGGTTGAAGGGCAAGCAAGGGGGCTGGGGCCTCTCGGCCCCGCTCACCCTTAACCGCCCCCGACCGGCGCCAGCGTGCCGCCATTGAGGTTGAGGTGGCGTTGTTCGGAGGTTGGGATGTCGCGGTGCGTGATGGCGACGACGGTGGTGCCTGGCAGGTGGTCGCGGATGGTGTGGGCGATATGGGTTGCGAGTGTGAGGTCCAGGGCGGAGGTGGCTTCGTCCAGGAACAGCCAGGTTGGTTTGAGGATGAGGGCGCGTACGATGGAGAGGCGCTGCTGTTCGCCGCCTGAGAGGATTTGCGACCAGTTATCGGTATCGTTGAGGCGTGGGATCAGGCTGTCGAGTTGCACGAGTTTGAGGGCATCGATGATGGTGGCGTCCGGCGTATTGGCTTCGGCGTTGGGGTAGCAGATTGCGCGTTTGAGCGAGCCGAGCGGGAAGTACGGGCGTTGCGGGAGGAACAGGGCGGAGCCTTCCGGCCGGGAGACATGGCCGTCCCCGAACGGCCAGATGCCGGCGATGGCGCGGAAGAGTGTGGATTTGCCCGCACCTGAGGGGCCGGTGAGCACGATGGGCTCGCCGGGCGGCAAAGAGAGGCAGGCATTATCCAGCAATTTGCGGCCATCCGGCAGGCTGAGGGTGAGGTTGGAGAAGTTCAGCGCTTCGCCGCCATGTTGCAGGCTGGGGCCGTTGGCGGAGGCGGCGCGCGCGGCGGCCACGGCCTCCTTGAAACCATGGAGACGGGCGATGGTGGCGCGGAGCGAGACGAGGTCGCCATAGGCGCCGACCACCCAAGAGAGCGGCCCCTGCACGTTGCCGAAGACTTGGGCGATCTGCATGAGGTCGCCGAGTTGGATCGCGCCAGCGAAATAGCGCGGTGCCGCGGCGGCGAGGGGAAAGACGCTGGAGATAATGCTAAAGCCGTTGGTGAAGAAGCCCAACAATTTGGTACGCCGCATGATTGCCCACCAATTTGCCCGCACATAGGCGAAGCGTTCGCGCAGCGTGAGGAATTCATCGCCCTCGCCGCCTGAGAGCGCGATGGCTTCGGGGTTATCGCGCACGCGGATCAGGCTGTAGCGGAAATCGGCTTCCACTTTTTGCTGCTGGAAATTGAGCCTGATCAGTTTATGGCCGATCTTGTGGGTCAACCAGGTGCCCACCACCGAGTAGATGATGGCGAGATAGAGCATGTAGCCCGGGATCTTGATGCCGAACAAAGTGATGGAGCCCGAGATCACGTATAAAACGGTGACAAAGCTCGCCAGCGTGACAAGATTGGACAGCAAATCGGGCCCGAGTGCGAGCGTATTGCTGGTAAAATCCGCCAGGTCCTGTGAGATACGCTGATCGGGGTTATCGATGCCCACGGTATCGGATTTGGCGAGGCTGATGTTGTAATACGCCCTATCGGCCAGCCATTTTGTGGAAAAATCCCGCGTCATCCATTGCCGCCAGCGGATTTGCAGCATTTGGTTGAGGTAGATGGCATACACCGCGACGACGATGAACACCGCGGCGTAGCCGGCATAGCCGACGATCAGATACGGGAATTCCGGCACGATTTTGAAGGTGAAGAGCACCTGCAGGAATTCATGGAAATCTTTGTTCTGCAGCGCGTCATATTCGTATTTGGTCCAGTAGGTATTATCGACGTTGAGTGCGGTCAGCATCAGATTCAGGAAAATCACCGCCGCCAGCAGGCCAATTGCGGCCCATTTTTCGTCGCCAACGAAATAGGGCTTGGCGAGCCCCCAGCCCTCCCGCAGGCCGGTGATGATATTGCTCATTGAGCGTTGCATGAAGCCTTATTGTCCTCCCGTTTTTCCAGCGCGCAGGCCCAGTTTTTGGCGTGTCCGAGATTGACGCCGTAATCCGACACGCCATAGACCGCATACGAATAAAGGATGTAGCTGCTGCTGGCCGGGCCCATCGGCACGGCTTCCAATTCCACAACATCCGGAAAATTCGCTGCTGCCGAGCGCACCACATAGGCCGCCTGCAAAGCTGCCGGCTCAGCATCCAGCAAATAGCTGCGCGGCTGCGCGGCTGCGACCATCTGCAGGGCGGCAAATAGCTGTTTGGCGGGCGCGGGGAATATGGGCGCCGTGATGTCCGGTGCCGCGTGAAACCCGGCCGGCGCGATCAGCGCCTCGGAATGGCTCATCGGCACGAGATGCGCGAAATCCACCACGCCTGGCTGCGGCACGCCATTTGCGCCCTGTGTCCCGCAGAGCGGCATAAACCAGCTCAAAATCCAGGGCAGCAGCCGCATCGATCTATGGCGCTGGGGGCAGACGCAGCCGGATGACGCCCTTGGCGTCCTCTGGCGCCACCGGTTTGCCTTTGCGCAGAATTTCGATTTTGCCGGCGCGCGCCAGGCGCTGGGCGGCGAGCCTGATGGGCGAGAGTTTGGCGCGCCATTTGTCATCCCCTGGGTTGCCGGCCAGCGCCCGCGCCGCGTCCGTCGGGCAGATGGATTTTGTGGCGCCGCGCGTGGCCAGAACGTCCAGAATCGCTTGCTCGGCGGGGTCAGAGTTCATTGGACAACTCTATGCCCAATGCGGCGCCGGAGAGAAAGGCGGCTTCCAGCCTGCCGGCCAGGCACCAATCCCCGCATAGCCCGAGTTTTGCGGATTTATCCCATAAAAACGGCTCGCCGAGCGGGGTTGCCGCCAGCGCGTAGCGCCAGCGATGCACGCGGGTGAAGGCGGGGGCGGCGGTGATGCCGCTCAGTTGCGCGAACGCGGCGGTCAGTTCGGTGAGCACGGAATCGGGTTCTGCTTCAAGCTGCGCGGTGCTCCAGGCGGCGCTGGCCTGCACGGTGTAGGAGACGGGTGCGGCCGGCTGGTCCGGGCGGGAGTTTTCGCGCGCCGCCCAGCCCACCGGGCCAGCCTCCGGGCGCAGAATATCAGGCCCGTCCACCGCGCCCTCGAAGCCCAGCATCGCCGTCCAGCACGGCGCCATCTCCACCGCCGCCAGCAGGCGCAGAAAGCGGTGGCCGAGCGGGCCCAGCAAGGCCGCCGCCTGCGGCGCCGGAATCGCCAGGATCAATATATCGGTGGCCAGGGGTGCGGCATCTTTGAACGTCAGCGTCCAGCGCCCGTCTTCCGGCAGGATGCCGGTTACATGGGCGCTGCTGCGCAGGTGGGGCAGGGCCGCCGCCATCGCCAGCGGCAAGGCGGCCATGCTGGGCACGCCGGAGAATCGCCCTGGCCCGGCCGCCGCCCAGGGTGCCGCGCCGAACCCATGCATCAGGCTGGCGAACCGCTCGTCCCGCGCTGTGAAAAACTGCGCGCCGTGGTTGAACCTCCATGAAACGTCCTGCCGGCTGGCAAGCCGCCCGCCCGCCCTGCGGCCTTTATCGAATACAGTGACGTTTTGTCCCGTCTCATGCAGGTGGCGGGCCAGCGTAAGCCCTGCCATGCCAGCCCCGATAATCGCAATATCCATGATACAAGCTTACGGAGAACCGTACGGACCGCAATGGGAGTCCAGATTAAGTCTGTTTAAGCGTTATTTTTAAAGCAATTATGTAGCGCGCGAGAGGTTCAGATCGACGCCTAGGCGCCGCTCATCCGGCTCTAGCGCGCTCAATCCATCCCGATCATCGCCATCAGCTCAAGGCCTGAGACCGGTTGCCCGAAATAGGCGCCCTGGCCCTCATCGCAGCCAATTTGGCCCAGCAATGTGAACTGCGCCTGGGTTTCCACGCCATCCGCCAGCACCCGGCAGCCGAGCGCGTGGCCGGCCTCGATCGCGGCGTGCACGATCGCGGCGTCGGGCGGGCTTTCACCCAGATTTTGCACGAGTGAGCGGTCCAGCCGCAGGATTGCGAGCGGCAGGCGTTTGAGCGCGCTGAGCGATGCGTAGCCAGTGCCAAAATTATTGAGCGCCATGCGCACGCCGATGCCCTGCAAGGCTTTCAGGGTGAATGTGGTATCCTCGTTTTCGTCGATCAGCATGGTCTCGGTGAGCTCCAGCTCCAGCCGCTCGGCCGCCAGGCCGGAGCGCGAGAGCGCCTCCAGCAATTGCCTAATCAACCGCCCGCTTTGCAGATGCCGTTGCGAGAGCGTGAGTGCGACGGCCATATCGGCCGGCCATTTCACCGCCTCAAAACACGCCTCGGTGATCATCCAGCCGGCGACGTCGTTGATCACGTCCGAGCGTTCGGCAACCGGCATGAAATGCGCGGCCGGGATCAGCCCGCGGCGGTTATGCTGCAGCCGGATAATGGCTTCCGCGCCGCGGATGAGGCCGGATTTGAGCGCCACGACCGGCTGGTAGTGCAGCACCAGCCCGCCGCCGAGCAAAGCCTGGCGCAGCCGCGCGGTGATCCGCCGCCGTTCAGTGATTTCGCGCCGGGCGGTACGCATGCGCAAATCCCGCGCCGCCAGTGCGGCCGGCGGGCTGGCAGCGACCGGCGGCGGTTCAACAGCGACCACGCCTTCAGCGTGCGGCTTGAACGGCTTGGGCATGGGACATCTTGCTGGCCATGGCGCAGCTTGCGCAGGCCAAGATTAACGTTTGGGAAATGTTATTTTTCTAAATTCAGGCAAAGTTTTGCGCGCCGGTTCGACACCTGTTTTCGGTCCTTTTTGGTGAAACTGAAATTTTGCCCCGTCATGGGCAAATGGGCCTATGGACCGAGCGCTTCGGCGAGGCCTGTAAAGCTGGCGGCAATCCCGTAATGCCGGATGACGTAGTTGATTGCCCAGGCCGCCGGGGGCGGGGTGGCCAGGCCATCGATGATCGCTTGGGTGAACCCGGCGGCGTCATCCGCGGCGATGAAGGGTGCCTCGTCATCCGCCGCGAAGCCGGTGAGGCTCGCCGGTGTCGCCACCGTCGTCAGCCCGTGCCGCGCATAGTCCAGCAGCTTGATCTTAAGGCCCGAGCCCACCCGCAGCGGGGCGATCGCCAGCGCGGCGTTATGCAGCAGCGGGGCAATCTCCGGCACGCGGCCATGGCAGGTAACGGAAGGCGGCAGGTTACGCAGCGCGCCGCCGCAATCGCCCACCAAATCCAGCGTATAGCCGCGCCGGATCAGCCCTGGCCAGATTTCGGCAAAAAACCAGCGCAGACCATCGAGGTTCGGCAGGCTGGCGCTGCCGATAAAAATCAGCCGGCCGGGCTGGCGGGTGTGCTCGGGCCAAGGCGGGCAGGGGGTGGCCGGCATGCCGGCGGTGAAGACATTCTGCGCCGGGCAGAGCTCACGCAAAATCCGCGCCTCCTCCGGCTGGATCGCCGCGATATGCCGGGCGAAGCCGAGCTGCCGCGCCTCATCGGCCGCCGTCAGCTCACGCGGGCGGAGTGAAAACCCGGCGCTGCGCAAAGCCGCGTGGCGGCGGTGGAACACATCATGCGCGATGATGACGCTGTTGCTCCTGGCCAGTCTTGCGTCATCCAAAACATGCGCCCGGAACATGGTATCAACCAGGATCGCGCCAAACCCGCCGCCCGCCATATGCCCGGCGCACCACGCCGCATCGGCAAGCGAGATATAGGCGCCGAGCACGGCATCGGCCTGATGGCGCCGGTTGCTTAAGGAGGCGCGCAGCCCGGCCGGCAATTGCCGCCCGCCTGCCCTTGCCAGCGCCGCCAAGGCTGCGCGGGGGCTGGCGGCAAATACGCGGCCGCGCCGCCCGCGCACATGCGGCCCCGCGACGGGGGCCAGGCCATAGCGCTCCATGGGCCAAGCCAGCCGGCTGCCGGTGAATACGATTTCCACATCGTGGCCTTGCGATTGCAGCCAGGTGATCAGCGCAAAATTGAACGCCAAATGCCCGGCAGCGCCGGGGCGGGGGAGCTCGTCGGTGACGAACGCGATGCGCACAAGGTAAGTTAAGCGCTTCTTTTTTTGAAAAAAAGCAGCAAAAAACTTTTATTTACTCATGAGCGTTGCCGGTGGCGCGCCCGAAGCCCAGCGTAATCAAAAGTCTTTTGGCGTCGCTTTTCTTCGAGACAAAGCGTCCGCTTACGTGCTTTCCGTTAAGCGGCGGTATCCTGGATCACGCCCTTCTCCGCCAGCAACGTCTGCAACTCGCCGGACTGGTACATCTCGGTCACGATATCGCAGCCGCCGATGAACTCGCCCTTCACGTAGAGCTGCGGGATGGTCGGCCAGTTGGAGAATTCCTTGATCCCGTCGCGGATTTCCGGCTCTTCCAGCACGTTGACGGATTTGAACGGCACGCCGGCGTGTTTGAGCACCTGCACCACGCGGGCGGAGAAGCCGCATTGCGGGAACATCGGGGTGCCCTTCATGAACAGCATGACGGGGGCAGACTCGATACGCGCCTGAATTTCGTCGAACACGGGGTTGGTCATGGATTGATCCTTAATCGGGGGCTGAGGTTTGCAGGGCCAGAGCGTGCAGCGCGCCGCCCATGCGGCCTTGCAGTGCGGCATAGACCATCTGGTGCTGGCGCACGCGGGAGACGCCGCGGAAGGCTTCGGTGACGACGGTTGCGGCAAAATGGTCGTTATCCCCGGCCAGGTCCTCAATGGTGATTTTCGCATCCGGAAAGGCGGATTTGATCAGGGCTTCGATTTCACCGGCCGGCATAGCCATTTGCGGGGTCCTTAAGCTGCGAACCAGTTAGGGAAGAAGCTTTCATGGGCGGTCGCCAACTGTGTCAAAGATATGGCAATGCCGCCGGGGAGAGTCAATTTTTTATCAGCGCGCGCATGGCCGATCAGCTCGGCGTGGATGCCGGCGGCGTTGGCGGCGGCGATCAGCGCGGTGGCGTCGCTCACCGCCAGCACGTAGCGGGCCTGGTCTTCGCCGAACCAGAATGCGGCATCGCCCTGTGCGGCGAGCGTCGCCCCGGTCTCGCCCGCCAGCGCCATTTCCGCGATGGCAACCAATAGCCCGCCATCGGAGACGTCGTGGCAGGCGGCCACTTCGCCGGCCAGAATCCGCGCGCGTACGAAATCGCCATTGGCCCGCTCGGCGGCCAGGTCCACCGGCGGCGGCGCGCCCGCCTCCTGGCCGCAGATTTCGCGTAAGTAGAGCGAACGGCCGAGATGCCCGGCAGTGGCGCCGATCAGCACCAGATCAGTATCCGGTTTGAGCGCGATGCCCATGGCAAGGGCGGCGTCCTCGATCACGCCGACGGCGCCGATGGCGGGGGTGGGCAGAATGCCCCGCCCCTCGGTCTCGTTATAGAGCGAGACATTGCCGGAGACGACCGGGAAATCGAGCGCTTTGCAGGCCGCCGCCATGCCGCTTATCGCGGCCGCGAACTGGCCCATGATCTCGGGCTTCTCCGGGTTGCCGAAATTCATGTTGTCGGTCACCGCCAGCGGGCGCGCGCCGGTGGCGGTGATGTTGCGCCAGGCCTCGGCAATGGCCTGCGCGCCGCCGGCCTCGGGGTCGGCCACGCAATAGCGCGGCGTGCAATCGGTGGTCATGGCGAGCGCGCGTTTGCTGCCCTCCAGCCGCACGATCGCGGCGTCGGCCTGGGCCGGGCGTTTGACCGTCTGGCCGCCGACGGTGGAATCGTACTGGTCGAAAATCCAGCGCCGTGAGCAGAGATCGGGGCAGGCGATCAGCGTCAGCAGCGCTTCACCCAACGGGGCACTGGTATCCACCCGGCCGAGCGGCGCGGGCTTTGGCGTTGCCACGGTCGGGCGGCGGTAGAGCGGCGCGGCGTCCGAGAGCGGGGCCAGCGGAATATCGGCCTCCACCACGCCGCGATGTTTGACGATGATGCGGCCGGTATCGGTGATATGGCCGATGATGGCGTAGTCCAGATCCCATTTCTCGATGATCGCGCGGGCCATCTCGGCGCGCTCGGGTTTCAGCACCAGCAGCATGCGCTCCTGGCTTTCCGAGAGCATCATCTCATAGGCGCTCATGCCGGTCTCGCGCTGCGGCACGTCATCCAGCACCAGCTCGATGCCCACCCCGCCTTTGCCGGCCATCTCGACCGAGGAGGAGGTGAGCCCGGCCGCCCCCATATCCTGGATCGCGACGATCGCGTCGGTCTGCATCAGTTCGAGGCAGGCCTCGATCAGCAGTTTTTCGGTGAACGGGTCGCCGACCTGCACGGTCGGGCGCTTTTCGGCGGAATTCGCGTCGAACTCGGTGCTCGCCATGGTGGCGCCATGGATGCCGTCCCGCCCGGTTTTGGAGCCGACATAGACCACCGGGTTGCCGATGCCGGCGGCGGCGGAGAGGAAAATCTTGTCCTGTGCGGCGATCCCCACCGTCATCGCGTTGACCAGCGGGTTACCATTATAGGCGGGGTGGAAATTCACCTCGCCCCCCACCGTCGGCACGCCGACGCAATTGCCGTAGCCGCCGA
>Ga0116231_10009867_pt1 | contig 15757 bp, 12 predicted proteins | sample S1TSphgellanicum_2_FD_89695 | JGI IMG/M metagenome (GOLD analysis project Ga0116231, IMG submission 89695) | Host-associated microbial communities from peat moss isolated from Minnesota, USA - S1T2_Fd - Sphagnum magellanicum MG | ecosystem: Host-associated > Plants > Peat moss > Unclassified...
ATCTTTGTCATCCATGGAGCTAACTCTGGGTACTTAAGAGAGAGTGTTGTACTTGGTGCAATAATGGACACCACTCCATTTCCCATTCTTCAGCCTTTTGGCCAGCAGCTTCAGGTATGATCCCAGGTTTAACTTGTGTGGATGTCCACATATTTCAAGGTTTGATCCTTTCTCTGGACCTCTTCTTAGTTGTGTTGCTGACCTATTCTCACATGCTCTGTATATGACATGCTTTTCTGCAGTATCGATTGAACCTACACTGCTACTATCAAGAGGAAGGTGAAATGGGTACAGGAGGTTCTCCTATGCACACTTCAGTGCTTCTTGCCAACCTACATGCATTTGAGTTCTGGCAGCGGACATTCAAGGTGGGCCTGCCTTGCTGAATACGTATATGAACCTGTTTCACATTGTCTGTTGGACAGGTTCCTGTCAGGCCAGAAATAGCCCAAGGTGAGATGTAAAGTGAGGAAAACCTCTCCATGGAGAAGAATGTCAATGAGAAATAGAGGTCGATCTAGAGCTCTCTGTGATCAATCAAAGTTCATGCACCCAGTTAATTTGCTACAAGCCAGAATAATCTGGTAGAAGAACCAGGTCTGAAGAACAGGGCCCCTCTGTTGCTAGCATTGTGAGTTAATATAATTGAAGTCCTCATATGCAGGACAAACATCGATTGGACAACTTGGAAAACCTTGTACAAAAATCAAGAAACAAAAATCAGGCGTCTTCCAAGATTGAATGGGGAGCATTGGAAGTGGATGAAGTGGAGAGAAATTGGTGTCTTCATCATAGTCTCTCATTGTCAGCACTTCATGCTGTTGCTGAGACAGGCAAGTCCATTTTGGGGGAATAATTGGGAGCTATTGCTAGAGGTTCATGGGCACATTCTGTGTCTTTTGCATTGTAACTGGGTTGGTTGCTTGGTATGCTGATGTAATTCTTGAGTAGTTCTTCTATAGTCCAGAAACATCTATCATAAGCACATGTGTTCATGGGCCTGGAAAGCTTAAACTCAACTATGTCACTTTTATGGTACACTATCTCATCATGTTTCAATTATGTGTGGCCAAACATGTTTGCAGCGGATGTAATGAAGGAAATTATGCATCGGTTCAGACCAGAGTTTATGCATCTAGTCTCCGGTCCACCAGCATACTATGTGACTGAGGGTAATAGCCATAGCTGCATGGTGCAATCCAAACTTCAAGGACCTAGAGTTAGTTATCTCTCAGTGGATGGGAGCAACTTTACTAAGGATGAGGAATGCCAGACTTGTGGAGGACTGCCTTTTGTACAGTCAGGGGTATTTCGCAGAACTGAGGATGAAAAGAAATTGATGACACTTGCAAAGAAAGTGAGTTCCATCTTCTACCTCTACCCTTAGTGTCAACATATACAAAATATTTCCTTTAGCTGTGCGGGGTATGATGGATTGCACATTCACTGGTTTGATAGATTCATCCACTGGTAATCTCAGGTCTCATGGAGGGATGTGCAGCCCACTAAATTGCTGGAGCAAGAAGATTTAACTTTGAGCAAAAGACCTCAGTGTAAGTTCTATATTCTTGGAACTTGCACCCGAGGTACCAGCTGTCCCTTCTCCCACTCATCTTCAGCGAGGCGCGAACATTGCCGCTACTTCATGTCTCCCACTGTAAGTCAGTTTGTGTAGTTCTTCTGTGATGGTGAAAGTCTGTTGAAATGTTAAGTTCAAGCTAACAATTTCTGCAGGTTCTAGTTCAGAATTGTTTTATCACCCCTTCTGCTCAGGCATGTTCAGTGCTTGGTTGCAGGGTTGTCGTTATGGCAACAGCTGCGCATATTTGCATGAGGTGATACAGGGAGCTGATTTCCTATCAGATAACTGTGCTGTTGAGTTTGAGGAAGTCATTCCATCAACACAAGCTTTGATCAACCTTATTCCTTCTAATACAGCCTACTGCAATGGCTTTCTGTATAAGGAGAGGTTTCAGATTCTATTGCTAGGAGAGGGGGATTTCTCATTTGCTCAGAGCCTGGCAGACCATGTTGAACCAACCAGAATCATTGCAACATCACTAGACGAAAAGGAGAATGCCCTATTAAAGATGCCCTCTCTGCAAAGACGGCTCCATCAACTTTTGGATGTTGGAGTCCATGTGAAATGGGGCATTGATGCAACAAATCTGTTGGGTCAAGGCTCAGCTGGTGACCTGGATGGTGGGAGCAAGAAAAATGTACAGTGTGCTGTGCCATGGGACTGTGTGGGCTCCATCATGTGGAACTTTCCATTCTTGGGCATTGATGAAGATCTTGAAGTTCACAGACAGCTTATGCTTGACTTTTTTGCCTCAGCTGCAGTAACTCTTTTCACAAGAAAAAGGGAGGGGATCCGTGTTTTCCTCACGTTATGCAATAACCAGTATTGCCGCTGGCAGGTGAGTCTCAATGTGTGAGGCTAATTCTTGAAGTAAAATGGAGCAGCAAGTTATTAGCATGTGTAAGCAAAGCATTATAATATACAGGACTTGGGGATGATCTCTGAAGCATTGCTGCTGCAACAGGTGGAGCGGGCTGCCAGGGAATGGTTCTTTTTCCTTGAATGCTCTATTCCTTTTGACACACATACATTTGGGTCCTACAGGCCCATTCGCAATAATTTAGAGGTAACTCTTTATAAACTATTCATTGTACATATTTTAGCTGTGATCTTGTAGCATGTATGCGGCAGGTCTTATGCACAGCCAGATGCAGGGGATTGAAGGGTAGTCTTTGTGAATAGCTCTCTCCAGAACTCACTGAGGGTGTCGCCAACTGTGAACTCCATATCTTAGAGGGTGACTTACACTGCAAGTACTAAGCACATCTGAGAGTGATCCAAATCTTGAGGCAAAACAACCACCAACTTCACCTAACATGATATTCTAGAATATACGGGGAAGTCTGAGATCTTCACTGGAATGAGAGCTCAGAGCTTTCAGAATTTCAAGACCAGGGAAGTAATTGCCTGCTCTTTGGAGTCCCTTTTCTTTGTTGGACGACTCCGTGCCTGAAAGTTGTTGTGTATTTTGTGCATGTGATCAACACATCACAAAATACAGTCTTTTGAATACAATATCTCATCAAATGTAGCAACTTGTCTTAACACTATTCAGAAAGATATGGCTTGTGTCTGGCTAGTTGCACGGAACCTACCTGATTTCAGAGCAGGTCTGATGTCAATAGAAGATTCACAGTAGGGATGACCATGGATATGAGAGGGTAGACCCGAAGTTGTAAGCTGCTACATAAGCCTTTCCTTCCTGCTTACATTTCATGATGCTATTTTGGTTGTGGATGCAGTCACATTTTCCAGCTGAAAAAGCAGTGGTGTATGTATTTGGGCTCTACCCAGTCTGTGAGGTCTCCCTCAATACTCGTTTGGAGAACATGTTAGCTGTGGCAACATAACCTTGGTGAAAATTTGACACATTTTCCTTGTTACTAATTATTTTGAGGGTAGGCTTCTTGGTACTCTTATCTGTTTGCTGAGTCAGTTATGAATGCCGTTTGAAAGTTCTTGGGTGTATACTGTGACTGCATTCAATGTGCACTTGCATGCTTAAAGCAATAAAAAAGACACTATTCTATGTTAAATTGGATAAAGGATGAGTGTTGAGTGCCCCAAGCGGCAAGATTTTCTGCAGACCTTTCTTGTGATGTATTATTATGGGAATTTTGTTTGTGGGGTCTCGATTCGCCTGACAAACTACTTGGTGGGCCCTCACAGAAAGTGAGATGGGAGATGGCAACATTGAGTTGAGAACCAAGATCAGTTTAAGGTAATCCTCTTTTCCAGTGAATCCATTCCTTGCAGTTAGAACATGTGGCAAAGAAAGAACGAAAGTTGGAAGGCCCCTTATGGTTTTGGTGCATGACTACATTTGATCAGACTTTTGTTCATCATTCTCCTTGGCTAGCTTACAGTACATTGAGAAAATCTGATGCAAGACTGATGCTCTACTATGGTGGTCTGAACAACTTGTCCTCCTCTTGCCTACATGTTCTCATTCCTTGCAGTGATGTCTTTTGATCTCTGCACAGGTATATTTCCTACATTATGAGAAGTTAAGCTGATGTCATGCCATGATCTGTAGAATGGACATTGGCTCTGCAACAATCTTATACCTTGGGAACTTGGAACTCACTTGTCAGTTTTCTATGCATAAAGCTAGCAAGTTTGTTTTGAATAGAGTCTACTGGAATGAAATGCTGAGAGCATCTCAAACCTGACCCTCTGTTGTGGGCCTCTATTTGTATAAATGTAGCAGTGTTTCCCCATCCAAAAAAGTGGAGTGTACTGACTCTTTAGAGGGCACTGTATCTTGAGCACATGCACATTCCCAAACTCGGTCTTGTGCCTTTTGATGGCCTACTGTACCTAGACTTCTTTATTGAACATTTATTTACTTCAGAATGTTTGGCAGTTTGAAATTTAATTTGCTAAAGTTTCTTCTACTGAGCAATAAGCAAGCAAAGTAGCTGTTGTTTTCATATTAGTACCCAATGGTTGGGATGAGATTTACAATTTCAACAAATATCAGTATCAACCAGTGAAGATCAAGTGATCAAATGGGATGAACTGTAGACTTGGAGCCAGATCTTTTAAAATCTAAGCTAGGGAACTGATGGTATTTAGCTTCATCAGAGGAGTTTCTTGTCTCAATCACCAAGCTGGGAAACCTCAAAATCTGTTCAATGCTCCCAGCCATCTTTCAATTTCACTACCTGGCTGCTCACCTTGGAATAATTCTGTTCAAGAAAATTCAGCCTGTTTGGATCTTGTTACCTATTTTTTCAGTTTTCTATTCAAGAGTTGGGAGGAAATAATTGGCATATCCAAGATGTGTTGTGACTTGCCACTCTTCCTTTTTCCAAGTTTGTTAAAACGTTTTTTGTTTGGCAAAACTATGGCTTAGCCTAAAACCGTAAGATATGGGGCACACAGAACAATCAATTGCAAAGATGAGTATTTATGGATAGAGGGTCATGCTGCAGATTTCTACATTGAACATAAGTTGTTTACTTGAGTAATAATGAAACAGTTCATTTGGCAACTGAAAAACTTGAATATGAAAAAAAGATGTACCCATGCCAAAAAAATTCCTGTAGCTACTCTTGAAAGATGCAGCCCATCTTTGTGTTGGTATTCAAGCTCTTTGTTCTTCAATGAGGCTTTTGTTTCTTCCCATACAAACAGGTATTCTTGTTTTTAAATAGAACCTTCCATGCATCATTTTCACAAAGCACGAAATGAAGTGCTGCTAAGTTGCTTTAGCAATGGAATGAAATGGTTTGAACTAACCATGCAGCAATGATTTTGCCAATCATTTGGAGGATGGTTTCATCACAGGTGTGTTGGAATTGGATGCTATAGTTGCCATACCCAGATCACATGTGACATACCACATGAGTCAGGAACCATTCACCTGTTTAAAATTTCCACAGATAAAGTTTGTAGGTAGAAACACAATTTTTCATCTAGCATGCCAAATGACCACACCTGCACATTTTGTTTACAGGCCATCTTCATAGAAATTCTCTTGTGGGATTGATAACCAATCAGTTCAAAATCATCAGCTGTAAAGTCATCATTATTGATCTGTGTAGGCTTGATCCATAAAACCTTTCAACAAACACAGACAACTCAAATAGCTTCAGGGCACTACTAGCACATAGCTTCCATTTTGCAGGCTTATAAGGTCCATTTCTGGTCTACATAGCATGGATGAGCAATAAATATTTCCACTACTTATCTATAAAATAGCAGAGCAATCTCCACAACAATTTGAAGGTGGCACAACAATGAGTGCATTCATAACCTCATGAGAGTCACTCACAAAGTGTCAGACTATCATCATTATCATAAATAGCAGTGACCACCCACTGCTTTGTCAGCTCCCAAGAGTGGGTGTAGATAAGTATATAACAGTATGCCCAAAATCTGGACAAACCATTGTCCAGAATCTGGGTCCTCAGTTTTGTTGCATTTACAGAAGCAATGGGAAGACTTGGTCACAATGTTGGCTAGCACTCAAGAGACATAGCCAATCAAAAAAGTCAATAGTATCCTCAATGCTCATTCAAACAGCAACAAGCTTTTGAGGGTAACTTCATTTCATTTTAGCTTGTCCCTCTGAATGCAAGCATTTGATCCAAAGGCATAGAGAGGCCTACATAAAGGGTATTTTCAATACATTGACATATCTATTAGATTGCAGAGAAAACTCCACAATAATGCCTTGAAGGTAACAATTGTGTCAGTCAAGCCAAACCAACTAACACAACACCCTAATGAGCATCACTTTAATCATGAATAGCTGTGACTAGCTGCTGTCACTCCCCACTGACTTCATCAGCTCCCAATGGTGAGTCTAGAAAAGAATATAATAATCTGCCTGAAATTACAGGCAAACACTCACAGAAAAAATTTCATTCTGAATTTTGTCACATTTCCAGAAGCAAGAAGAAGACTCAGCCATGATGTGGGCTACCCTCAGGAAATCATACATGTCCAGAATGATCAGGAATGTGTGGATATTTTAGTACCACACAGAAAACTTGCACCTATACATCATAATGGCAGTCTGCAATGGACTTCCAGCATATCATCCTTGTAACTCTTTCTGATCCAGAACTCAACAAAATACTAAAGTGAAAAATGGAACCAAAAACCCACTGGGAGTCAAGCGCATCAAAAGTAGATTGGGCAATTTCAGCAAGAAGAAGAAACTCACAGGAAAAGTCTTGGGTGGGTTCTTTGTTGTTCTTGGAGAGGTTCCACATGATTTTTGTATACATGTGCATCTCCCAGCATATGAACAAACTCACCTGGCACCAAACCTGGCGTAAAAGAAAGAACAGGCCACTTACCAGTAAAAGATACCAGCCAGTTTGATAATTCTCAATCACTGACCACATATCTCTAGATGGAAATGTAAGATCTGGGCCACATTCAAGATTTCTTCTCACATCATAAGCTTTCTCAAAGTTCACTTCAATAGGAGAATGTGTACTTGTGCTCTGGAAATGAAGGCAAAGTCAAACAAAATGATCACTGTAGGTCAGCAATCTAAATTGCTATTTCAAAAATTAATACCAACATGAGGGCTTGGTAAATGAGAATAGAATTAAAGAACACGCCACAAACATGAGCAATACGACAGGTGAGTAAAGCATATGAAGCACTGCTAAAAGGCACTCCCAGACCCATATCACCAGACTGTTGATACATCTGGCATGAAAGCTCTCTATTCACAATTTAGAACTGCACCTAAGAGTATCCACATAGAAGTAGTTACATGCGACTTTTTCATTTCCAAGCTTAACCCAAGTGATCTTACAGCAGATCAAACACCATTCCCCCCAGCAAGAAATGACTTTGATTTCATGAACTGCAGCCTGTACATTTAGGCCTTGATATGAAGTTCACCAACCAACTTACCTGAGCAAACATGTGGCAGGGTGGAAGAGCCATTAGCTGGACATGAGCTGGGTTCCATACTGACAGTATGATGTGCCTGTCATCCAGCTTTGTCCACATTTTATGAATAACATCAGCCAGCTGGTCAAAAGCCTGGCCTCTGTAGTCAGCATGCCTGTCTGTGGATCCATTCTGAGGTACTCCTCAATAGAGCATTCAAATATCAATCTCAAGGAAACATCAATACATCCCACTTTAAAATTGGCAACCTCTCACAACACAATTGCACTGTGAGATAATCTCCAATCATGCATAATCCTCTGTGAAATAGGCATCAATTTGGTCCTCCTAACCAGCTACTTGCCTAGAATGTTTAGATTGTCCAGTCTGACATAAAAAGCATGGTTCATCTCTGCCATTCTATTTGAATCAGATTAGCTCACAGTGGCAGACATGCCTCAGATGTCCAGTGATGATTTAGCAAGACAACAGCAAACAATTAGGCCTAAACTCAGTTTTGTTAGTTTATGTTGTGAACCAGAATTGCACACTACCTTGCTCCAAAGTGACACCAGTGAAACTCATACACAGGGCCCAGATCACCTTCCTCCCTCTCTTTCAGCCCAGACTGAAATTCCAAATACACACTAATCAGCAACAATCAGATGGACACAAAATTGTGGGTTACAAACCTCATGCTTCTTGTGTACAGCACATGAATAAAGCAGTCAAGTCACATTTCTTTGGACTAGCCCACAGACAATACCCAAAACCAGAGACACTCACTTGTAACTTAGAGAAATGTAACAGGGGTCATGCCATGCCATCTGATGGAAACTGTTATGGCTGCCAAGAGACTTGCAGGGGCAAATATACTGGGATGTCAGTAATGGAGGACATATCATCAGTATATCAATTCACGGGACACACAGAAGGACACACCTATCAAGATAGGATCATGAAGCATTGCCATCCCAAATATGTATGCCTGTCTCTTGTAGAACCTGCCCAGTCACGTGGAAGCACTCATAAGTCTATTGAAGGGAAAACACACTATGCACCAAAAAGGCTGTCATCACATGAAGTCACACACAAAAGTTTATTAAGAGCATAGCAGAAGGAGAACCTACATACCTTTGCATTGGTGGAGCCACTAATAAACCATAGCAGTTCTTCCACTACCCTATGCCTGAACACATTCTGCACACAAACATAAAGCTGATGTTAAGCATTGCAACCCATGGACACTGCTCCTGAAAGTTCATGAGGTGGTACTGAGTGGGTTTATAGGGCGATACAGCATACTTGCAGAGAAGCACAATACTTGATAGAAAAGAGGGTAGAATGAGTACAGGGAATGGGACAAGTTTGTACCTTTGTAGTAAGTAATGGAAATGTTTTCTGAAGATTGAACCTCATCTGCAGCTCCAATTCAGAACCGTGAAAAAAAAAGGGAGCTAGAGAAGTTATGATGAGACAGAGACAGTCTGATAGACAGAGTTCCTCCTGACAGCCAAACTTGGAGAGTGTTCCTGTGCCTGTGCAGTCACCTTTCTCAGAGATCCATTGACAATGATATCATCAATCAGTTTGAGATATTGGTGCTCATTGTGACTTTCTTGTATGAATGTGGGCAACTTCTGGACACTGCTGCAAGCTGCCACCTTCTTCTTCTTCTTCTCCTCTTTTTGTATTTGGAAGTGCAGGTTCACTGATTCCATTCTCACAACAATGGGAAAAGAATCGGCCTCACAGCACCGTCTTACTAAGTCACAAAGCTGAATCAGAAGCCATTTTACACCACAGGAAAGGAGGAAGACCGTACTTGGAACAGATTCACATCCACAGCAGCCATGAATGTGTCACAATTAAAGCTGCTCTTGATCTCTGTCAGGTGGACAGCATCACACAGAGGAGAATTCACGGCTTCCCTGCATGATGCCATTTCACATTATACAATAAGAATCTCAATGCTCGTTGCAGATTGATGATGCTCATGGATTGGAGGGAAGAAGAAGACGACACAGGACAAGCAAGAGGGAGATACAGTAGTGGGTACATACAAAGAAAGCTGAGAAAACGCAAAAAGGTCAGTCTCAAGGTTTGTCACTGACCTGTAGACTTGGCCACCGCGGATGACAAACACGAAATTGATCTCTGAAGACAGAGGTGTTGCGGCAAGCAATGCAAGAGCAGCGTCGAAGAGATTATTATCAAAGCTGCTGTTCTTTGCACTCCTGCTGCTGCTCTGCACCACATTGAATCGCCCACGCAGCGGCCGCAACTTCTCAGGGATGAACTCCGATGTGCGTCGACCCATCACGACGGCATTCTTCTTGGACGGGGAGTTGTCGTGGAGGTCACATTCTTGAAGAATTTTATATCCTTGGACAACTTCCATGGCAACTGTCCGTTTTTCCCGATCCCCTCACGCTCGCGAGTCGCAGCTACGACAATCTGAAACGACCTCCGAGGCTCTTGAACTGCAGCGCCGCCACCACCACCACCAGGCAGGAACAGAACGCCGGCGGCAAAGGTGAAAAGAGATCTTCTTACAGATGCAAAAGAGGAAAAAAACTGTAGGTACCTTATCATCTTGTCCGTGGCCATTCAGGTTTCGACTCCTCTCTCTCTCTCGCTCGCTGACACTTGCCTGCCAGCACGCTCGCTTGTCTGTCTGTCTGTCTATCCTCTCTCTCTCTCTCTCTCTCTGTGCTTCTTCAGCTTCTCAAGACTCTTATGGCGCACCCGCTTCGTTCTTTCTTCAAACAGTACATGCATTGTGGGAGAGTCTTGCAATGGCTGCTGCCTTTCTAGCACCACCCATCACCCGGGTTTCTACTACCATGACTTCCGTGCCATCGTCTATGATGGGTGGCGCCGTAAGGAGGAGATCAACCCCACAGCAGCAACGATGCTACACTCCGCATTCTTCGTCTCCTCCTCGTCCGTCGAAAACCATTTCTTCCTCAGGTCAGCAATACAATTCTCGCTTCTTCGACCTGTGTTCCTGTTTTCCTGTATCTGTGGAATTGTTGGGGCGTCTTCGTATTCTCTTGCTGAATGCCGCAATGTCAAACGACAAAAAAGAATCCGGGAAGTTTATAACTGCAGAATGGATGTTGTGAGCTGCTAGCCGGGAAGATCACCACTGAGTCTTTCTTCCTTCCTTCCCAATGCTTCCAGAAATGAAATGGAACTCAGGTCACAAACCCTTTGTGGGCTGATGAAGTCATCAATGGGGAATTGTGGGTGGCAGCAACTCTCGCTGCATTTCATGATGAAGGTGATGGTCTGATGATCCTTTGAGTGCCACTCACAAGGTTATGACCGCACTAAATTCTTGATGTGGGTTGGTTTTGGTTTGCAGCATCTGACACAAAGCCTTCAAACCGTTCTTGTTAAAAAAAAATTCTCTGCAATCTCATGCATGTGAGCTTGTCCAGGAGGGGGAAAGGTTTTTGATGTTGGGTTTTGTTCCCAGGAGGAGCTTATGGGGAGATTTATGTCAGGTTTGGGGTTTAGGGTTTAGTCAATGGGAGTTGCAGATGGTAGCACTGCTCACTGCATTTCATGATGAAGTTCTGATGATACTTTGTGAGTGGAGTGACACTCACAAGGTTATGACTGCACTCATTCTTGACATGGGTTGGTTTTGGTTTTGTTGGATCTGACACAAAGCTTTTTACCTTCAAAGTGTCTTGTTGAATTATTTTTCTCTGCAATCTCATACATATGAGCTCGTCCAGGAGGGGAAAATCCTAGGGTTTTTTATGTTGGATTTTGTTGCCAGGAGGAGCTTATGGGGTGATTTATGTCGGGAGTAAGTATGGTGGCCCACATTGTAGAATTGGCAACAATACTTTGTATGTGATTGGAAACCAGAGGTGCTTCCGAATTTGCTGCCACCGGAACAAAGAAGCAGAGGTGCAGAGGAAGAGCGGCACAGGTCAAAGGGGAAATTCAACTGGTCAGAATTCTACAAGCTTTGTGGGCAGTTTGCTAGAGAAGGTCCTTGGTACCTACCTCAAGTCTCAGGTTGTGTATTTGATCCACTCTTCCTTTTCAGCTACCCATTGATGTGCACATTTTGAAAAGGATATTCATCACTGTGATTCTTTCATGCAATTCCTGTTGTGTGTCATTAAACTTTTAAGTCTTTGAACTTTTACCTTGCTGAATTTCCAGGAATTCTCAAGAGGTGCTCTTAGTGACATTTCCATAAATCTGTAAATCTAGAACTTCTTAGTTTAATGATCTGCACTAGATTCACTTGTGAATGGGAGGTTTTCCGCATTGTATTGAACATAACCACATGCTCCACTGGTGGTGCCAACTATCTGAACTCTCTGACTTACATTAGTGTCCAGAGCAAGGTAACTCCTATTGTTCCCTTGAACCTTGGCCAATGATTGAGATGAGGAATACCATAGTCTGAACTCCCCTTCTTATCCTAGACCTGTCCAATATCCTCAACCAGAGGTTGGAGCATGAAAGGAGACCCTCAAGCCCATGCTGTTGGAGCCTCATTTACATGTTGCTCCAATACTGAAAATGTTGACATGATCAGAGGAACCTGGCTTGCATGCACTTAGCCTGTCTGTTGTGTGCAGCTTGATGAATGTGGAGATCTTGATGTGATTGTTCAAGGCAGCAATTGGGAGCTTTTGTCAGGCAAAGTTAGGGATGTTCAGGTTTCTGCCACAAATGCAATCTACAAGGTATGCTTCAATTTCTGTTTCCATGCTTTCTTCTCTCTTGAGTGGTAGCTGACATCAGGACTGAGTCATCCTGTTGCTTCCAGAAATGCAACAGAAATCCAGGATGCAGACTTTCTAGAATGGTCTGCCCAAAGGTCTGGGCTGATTATTGTATACTTATCCACACCCACTGTCAGGAGCTGATGAAGTCAGTGGTAGTCATGGCAGCTTGTCACTGCTATTCATGATGAAGGTTATGACTGCATTCATTGTCATATTACCTCAAATTTTTGTTGTCGAGAATCCTCTGCAATTTCATATATATATATATATATGCATTCTTCTCACTATGGGTTTGGCTGGGGGGTTGATGAGTTTGTTCACCTATCATGCATATGGCTGAGTTTGTTAACCCATCAATTTCATGCTCTGAGCTAATTGGGTTTGTACATGTGACTTTTTCTTGTACAGGGAGTATTCTTGACAGAGGTGGATCTGACAGCTTCAAGAGTTGTTGTTAAACCTGGAAGAAAAAGGTTTGATTTCAGTAATGATTCAACTCAACTTGTCTGCTGTGATCTCTCTTGTTGTTAGTGTCAAATGTGAGGATCTTTCCTGGCCTGTCTGTTCCATGTTCCACAATTCTTTTTGCAAGCACTGGAAGTTGATTATTTTTGTGATGAATGTTGTGTGTGATAGGCTGTTGCAGAAGCCTTTTCTAGTCAATGCTCAAATCCGAGTGCAAGAAGAACATCTTAATGCCAGGTCCTTCAACTCAAGTCCCTGCATTCTGAAAGTTGGATAATTAAAACTGACTTTTGTAACTATTTATTTGTTGGTTACTTCAATCTTCTGCTGTGTACTCATGTAGAATGACTCTGTTCTTGGAAATGGCAGTCTTGCCAGCCCCCTTTTTTCTAGGTCTCTCAAAAAGATGTTTCCGAGGAAACCTTCAACATTGAATGTTCAATTTGAGGATGGGAACTTACGATTCTCATCTTCAGACCATCTCTCCACTGGATATGGACAAGCTGAGTTCCCAATTACTTTGCGTATTGATGTGGAGAAGGGTGGGGAGATACTTTCAGTTGATTCTGTAAGTGGTACAACTATTCAGAAGACTTTCAAAGTGGGACCAGAAGTCAGAATCACAGAGTTTCGAGTTGATGACTCTTGGATGCAACTAAAAGGTGACTTTCTCATTACTCCTTGACTCATTGCAAGCTCCAATTCGGTGTCATCTTTGTCCCAAGCTTCTGCAAATGTTTGAGGACCCTTTGTTTCTCAAGTTCTTTTTCTTGGGGTCATTGATTCAAGTTGAAGAGATGAAAGAAAGATGGTCCCATGAACAAAAAAGTGGTCCAGACTCCCCGTAGAGGCCAATGACAATTTGTGTTCCTCTAAAGCTCTGGACACTGCCCCTGTATAGTATCCCTTGGATCAATAATTTCATGACCATGTGTAATGAAAGATTGATTGACATTTATGGGATGCCAATAGAGTAGGATTGAAAATCTCAATTTGTTTGGGTTATACATATTTATTTGTATATCAAAAGAATTCATGTGGTGCAACGCAAATGCTGGTGTTAAAGGCTCAATTTGTTTGGTTTATAGTTTATGCATGTATGACGGATGTAGACCATCCATAGACTTCCCTTTTTGTTGGTCCTCCTCTCCTCCACGGTTTTCTCTAAATTGCTAACATGTTTTACCTTTCCAAGGATTGTCTTCTTCCGCTTTGTCTCCCATTAGCTACTTTGTCCCATTTGATTGAAGAAAAAAATCAGCTTCTCAAAATGTTCCATATGATGAAATTTGAAATCTCTATCAAGATCATTTGATTGGCGTTATCCTTCTCCTCCATGATAAAATGTCCTTTTGCAATATAGACAAATTATCCATTGCTTATAGGATTGTGTTTTTTAAATGATGGAAATGCCAATTCCTTTGAATTCATATATCCCTACAATAGGGACATTGTTGATCAACTCTCCAAGGAGTACCTAGGGTTCTTACTATTAATTTTTTTTCCCACAAAATCACAATGCATAGTGGTGGAAAGTAATGAAGGGTGGGGATTAACTACATTCAATTACAAACCGTTTAGATGTGGACAAAGAACACATATGTCTATAACCATTGGATAGTAGAAACTTTTATTGGTATATGTCATCATGTGTATTATGTAGTTCAATTGAATAGTTATATAGCTTTACAAAGGGTTGGGTTGGGTTTTCGTAGGCCTAACTAGTTGCGGTTTGACATTTTTTCAATTGATTTCTTAATTAGGATAGGCAACTACAAGTTATTTTCACTTTTAGTAAACTCAATTGATTTTTAGAAATCACGAATGGTGAAGGATGTGTGCATTTGGTGAATGTATAATGGCAACAAACAATTACAATTTGGAACATGGTGAACTTTCCATGGTTTAATTCATTATCACCAAACTAAATGAAAACTTGTCCTACAAGCTCATAATGTTTCCAAGTGGAATGAGCCTTATTGGGCTTGTTCCATGGTACCTAATGGTTATCAATGTGAATGATATCGTATCATAAAGTCCTAATCACAAATGACATCAATTGAAGTTGGTTGACCGAGTTTTAAGTCTTTCATCTTGATCTTTGTAGTTGTTGTCATAATTTTATGTGTTCATGTTAATCGTGCCCACCATAGGTTATTGGGTATGTCATTCATGGTGCACCATCCCTTGAGATACATGGCACTCAAGATGAGATCTTTTTTTTCCATGGATGACCATTAGTGAATAGGTTACTTTATTTGTAGGACAATTGTCCTATAGGTGAAAAGCTATTCCACATGAAGCTTTGAACTAACATCTATTCTTAATTGAATTAATGTAAATACATGGTGTCTAATGTAGGTAGAAAGGCAAAAGCTCATGTCTCACCCCATGAGCCTCAACTTGAAAAAGATGAACCTCTCAACAAAATCAATGTTAACTTTTTACCTTTAAAAAATGGTATTATGTGACTTATTATTAATGATCATGGGATCATGAATCTTATAATATATCTAAAGATATTTATATTAGGAACCATAATTTGTGGAACTCACCACAAAGAGTCCAAGATTAAAGGCCTAAACCTTAAAAGGCGGGGCAAATTAAAATAATGTAATTGAATAGGATAGGTACCCACCCTCAATGGATCTAGACTAGTGTCTACTAACTTTACCAAGAGAAAACTAGAAGGATAACTTAACATGCATGTATAATTAGGCTAGTGAAAGGTGTATAAAGTGGTTAGGAGGTTGAAATGGCCTTGATGAAGTAAAATATGAATGCTTTTGAATTACATGCAACTTCCAATTTAAACCTATAGATCACAATTAGTCCACGATCCCATATCATGTACATAATTGGAGGGTGTGAACAAGTTGACAAAAGAATGTTTATAATTATAAACATTGTATGGACACACTAAGCCAACATAAGTGTCACCATTCCTGACGCGCTCCCAAGTCATGGGGTGAAACCCACTTGAGGGTTTCACAAAGTCAAGTTGCGGAAAGTTGAACTTGGTAGCACGCTCCCGGCTTCCAACTCTAGAAAGGGGTAGAGGGTCGAGTTGGGAGCCCCGGGATTA
>Ga0116231_10009868_pt1 | contig 15757 bp, 10 predicted proteins | sample S1TSphgellanicum_2_FD_89695 | JGI IMG/M metagenome (GOLD analysis project Ga0116231, IMG submission 89695) | Host-associated microbial communities from peat moss isolated from Minnesota, USA - S1T2_Fd - Sphagnum magellanicum MG | ecosystem: Host-associated > Plants > Peat moss > Unclassified...
GTCACCCCGGCGGCGGCACATTGCGCATCATGCGCCAGCAGCGCGGAGCGCGACGGCCAGCGCGCATTGGTGCGCGGGTTGACCTGCCGTTCCAGATTGTCGGTGTGCAGATCGACGGCGCCAGGCAGCAGCAGATCGCCATCGCAATCGATCGCCCCAGGCACATGCGACCGCCCCGGCTGAAGTGCGGCGATCTGCCCATCCGCAATCTCGATGCTACCGACCAGCATGGAGTCCGGCAGCATCAGTGTCGCGTTGGTCAGCAGCATAGCGGGCGTCCGCCGAACGAAGGCCGGCGGGACCGGCGGGAGGGTGACTCCCGAAGTAGGATCATTTACCAATACAGTCAAACATGACCAACGGTAAAAAGTCCATTATTTCCTCAGCTTGACTTCGCCGCGCACATGGCTGGACCCACGGACACCCGCCGGCACGCCCGAAGGCGTGGGTTAAAACCCACGCTACGGAGAAAGTGCCGGACGTACTTAACGCCTATGGGACTTCGTCCACCCAACGGTTACGGCGGACCCTCGATCACCGGTCATCCGCCCATAGCGACGAATGCTCCTTCTGGTGCAGGATCGAGGTCGCCACGAACAGATCGCCCCGGTAGTTCCCGCGCACGTCGGACGCATGGCCGACCGAGACCGGCGCCACCGCGAAGGCCGCGCGCGCCGCTGCCATGTCAACACTCACCTGCCGGCCATCGCGCAGGCGCAGGGTCAGCGTGTTGTCCTTGATGGCGGTCACCACGCCGTGCAGCTCATGCGACGTGCCGGCGGGCAGCGGTGCCGGCGGCGGCTTGGCCGCGAACTGCAGGGCCAGCGGCCGGGCGTCCGCGCTGCTGCTACTGCTCGTCAGGCCGAACGCAATGAGCGTCTTGTAGCTCGCAACGAACACTTTCCCGTTCGCGACCACCGGCACGATGTTGGCGTTGGCGGTGGGCGCAAAGGGCCAGAAGCCGGCCACCGCCGAATAGATCAGTTTGGAACCGTTCTGCGGATCGAACGCCTTCAGCGATACATATAAAGTATTGATATCATAAGGCCGCTCCACCGCCCAGATGACCGCCGTGTCGTGCTTGGTGCCGTTGGAGGACACCGTGGTGAAGAAGCCTGGCGACTGCCCATCGTTCAAAGCCGGCGAGGTGCTTTCCAGCACCAGCCGGGGTGTCGGATTGGTAAACAGCTTCCAGACATTGACATTAACACCGGTGCTCTCCACCACGCGGCCGAACCCGTCATAGCCCTTGTAATAGGACTGGCCGCACCAGCAGCCGTAGGCGGGATACACGCCCAGCGTGACCTTGGCATTGCCCAGCCCGCCCAGATGGTCGCGGTTCAGCAGATACATCGGCCCCTCGACAGCCGGTTGTGTCGCTGTTGCCGGCACACCGGCCTTGCCGGCGATGACCGCCAGATGCGGATAGGCGCCGGGCTGGTCGGGCAACAGCAGCACGCCGGCGCCGGACAGTTCCATGTCGGTCTGGTCGAGAAGCGACCAGCCGAACTCGCCGCTCCACGGGGTGAAATAATCCTGCACGGTGGACAGGTCGCCTGAGAGCTTGATCACGCTCTCGTCGAGGTTGGTGGTGGCATTGTAGCTCTTGCCAGCCGGGTCGGAATTGCCGGTGCTGTAATAGAGGCTGGTGCCGTCGGACGCGATGCCGTAGCCGGACATCCACACCGAGGTTTGGAAGAATGCGCCCGGCGTGTGCGTCAACTGGTTTTCCAGCTTGCCGGTGCCGACCGGCGCCAGCGTAGCCGCATTCCACCCCAGCACCCAGCCGCGCGACACATTGCTGTTCAGGTCGCACCAGCTCGCAAAACCGGCGTAGATGTTACCACCCATCTCCACCAGCCCGGCGCGCTGGCGGTTGTTAGCCGCATTGAACGCGATGGCGCGGCCGCTGGGTGAAAGCGATCCGCCGCCGGTAATCACCACGGGAGGAACCCGGTCCTGAAGTGTGGTGATGTCGATGGCGTGGATGCTGAAGACCGGCTTCTTGCTCACATAGGTGTAGGTGATGGCGTAGAGCGTCTGCGTCGCCAGATCGATCACCGGCGTGGAATTGATGCCGACATTGTCGGAATTATTGCTGCACTGTTGGGGTAGCGCCGTCATCGGCACCGGCGTGCCGTAATTATGGCTGCCGAGCACCACGCCATTCTGCCCGTCGATGGCATAGATCGTGTTGTTCTCGGTGGCGACATAGACCACGTCATGCGCGGTGCCGGCGATCTCCACGTTGGAGACGAACAAAGGCTGCGCATCCACCTGCTCGTCCAGCGCCACCTGGCCGACAGGGCCGAACTTGGCGGAGCCGACGTTGGTGGGGGTCAGCACGGTCTCGGTCTGGTCCCAACCGGTGCGGAGCGAGTCGTAGTGGTAGGTCGGCACATTGGTGCCCCCGGGCGTCGCCGCGGCAGCCAGAGTTGCTGAAAATATCAGAATAGTCGTGAGAAATGCGCGCATTTTAGTCCCTCGTGCAATGCCGGTCTCATAGCTGATCCGGCACGCCTCAGGGAGTGAAAAACGGCTCAATAACCAAAAGTTTTTTGGTTCCTTTTTTCAAAAAAGAACAAAAACCTCTCAACTGAGCCAACCGCCATTACAGCAAATTCGCCCGGGCCGCCCCTCGCAGCAGCAGATGGTTGCGCAAATTCGGCTGCGTGAAGTTGAATTCGATCCGCCCGCTGCCGTGGCGCACCCGCAGCAGCGGGCCGGTTTCCTGCCGGGTGAGCGTGCCCAGGTCGGTGGCGCAATTCGCCACCGCGACATCCTCGGCGCCGAACCATCCGAAGCCGTCGCACGGCGCCCGGGCGGCTTCGAACAGCAGATCGGCCCAGACGATGCCGTCCGGCGAGCGGCGCTCGAGCGGCAGCCGGTCGAGCAGGGCGGCGAACACCGGGCGGGTCTCTTCGAGGATCAGCCGTGCCGCCTCGGCCGCGTCGGCTTGTGTCACCGTGTCGCTGCCGCGCCGGCCGGCGATGGCGGTGGCGTGCAGGCCGAGCTGCTGTGCGGCATAGGGGGATTGATGCGCCAGCGCGACCAGAAGCGATTCCGCCTTTGGGTCCAGCCGCAGGCCCAGCTTTTTGCACCCTAGCCGAAGCACCACAGTCACGTCGGCATCGGTCAGCAGCGGCATCGGGATCGCCACCAGGTTGCGGTGGATGGACCGGTGCAGCGTCAGCAGCTCGTCCAGCGCCTCGGCCACGCCGATCAGCACGAAGGAGATGTTGAGCGCCATGTCCGACACGTTCTTCATCAGCTCGGCCATGTCGCGCCGGGCGTTCTGGGCGGCCAGCCGGTCGAACTCGTCGATGAACACAAGTACGTGACCGGACCTGATCCGCTCCAGCACCGCGGTGGCCTCGGCGACGGTCCATTCGGCCGAGGGGCCTGCGGGTAACGCGGCGTCGGGCGCCGGGCGGCGCAGGAAGCGGGCGGGGATTTTGTCGATCACCGCGCCGATCAGGTCGGGGAAGCGGGCGCCGGCGGAGCAGGCGTGGCGCACCACGCCGAAGCCGGCCGCCTCGGCGTGGCCGGCGATGACGTTGGCCAGCGACGTCTTGCCGTGGCCACGCTCGCCGAAAATGGCGACATGGGTGCGCTCCAGCTCGATGGCGGCGATCGCGCGCTCGATCTGCGCCGCGCGGCCGATCAGCGCGTCGCCGGCCTGCACCGGGCGCGACGGGGTGAAGGGCGAGCGCGCCAGGGTCGGCTGGGCCAGGCTGTCGTCGGCGCCGGACACCGGGGCCTGGCGCGCGAAACCATCGCTGCCTGGCGATGCGGCTTGCAACGGCGCCTCGGCACGGCGGATGAGCAGCGGGCTGGATTCGGCGGGGGAGGGCGGCGCCGAGGGTTCCGGCGGGAAATCAGTCACCTGGCGCCGCCGGTCGAAAAGGCCAAACATCATAATTCCGTCGATTGGGGCGAAATCAGCATTGCCATGCCCGCATAACTCCTCGTAGTGCGGCATCGGAACCAAGGTCAATTGGAGTTGCGTTTGCCGGCTGACGACATACCGCAGCCTGCGGGCGCGAAACGCCTGAGCATCCTCGGCACGCGCGGCCTGCCCAGCGCCCACAGCGGTTTCGAATCTTTCGTTGCCCGGCTGGCCCCTTATCTGGTGGCGCACGGCTGGGACGTCGCGGTCTATTGCCAGGACGAGACCGGCACAGGGGCGCAAGCGTGGAAGGGGGTGCCGCTGGTGCAAATCCCAGACCGGCGGGGCGGGTCGCTGGGGTCGATCGTGTTCGACGCGAAAGCCGCCTGGCGCGCCGCCGGCGAGGACAGGCTGGTACTCACCATGGGCTACAACACCGCGCTGTTCGGCCTGCTGCTGCGCGCGCGCGGCCGTACCCTCATCTATAATATGGATGGCATCGAGTGGCGCCGCGCCAAATGGCCGTTGCCTATAAAAATGTGGTTTTTCGTCAATGAGTTGCTGGCCTGCGCCTTCGGCACCCACCTGATCGCCGACCATCCGGCCATCGCCCGTCACCTGGCGAACCGGTTCTCCGGCGGCAAGACGACCATGATCCCCTATTGCGCCGATCCGGTGCCCGCAGCCGACGCGGCACAGTTGGCCGCGTTCGGCGTGCAGCCTGACCGCTACGCGCTGGTGATCTGCCGCCCCGAGCCGGAGAACTCCATCCACGATATTGTTCGGGCCTTCTCGCAAAAGCCGCGCGGCCAGAAGCTGGTTGTGCTGGGACGCTACCGGCCGGAGACAAATCCCTATCATCAGCAGGTGCTGGCCGCGGCGAGCCCGGACGTGATCTTTCCCGGCGCGATCTTCGATGATGCCATCGTCGGCGCGTTGCGCCGCTTCGCCCGCGTCTATGTGCATGGCCACCAGGTCGGCGGCACCAACCCGTCGCTGGTCGAGGCGATGGCGGCACCCGCCGCCGTGCTCGCCCGCGACAACCGTTTTAATCGCTGGGTTGCGGGGCCGGGGGCGACCTACTTCAAGGATGAGCAGGATTGCGCCAGGGCGTTCGATCAAATCCTGTCCATGACCGGCGCCGAACTCGCCGTCGCGCGGGCCGCGAGCGCCGCCCGCCATGCGCAGTTGTTCACGCCCGACCAGGTGCTCGGGGCTTATGAAACGCTGCTGGAGCGGTTCCTGCCATGACCGGCGGCGGCCCGCGCTGTTCGGTGATCATCCCCACCTACAACCGCGCGCCCGTGCTGCGCCGCTGCCTCGATGCGCTGGCGGCGCAAACCACGCCGCCCGGGACCATGCAAATCATCGTAGCGGACGATGGGTCCACCGATGGCACCGGCGAGGCCGCGGCGGCCTGGGCGGCCAGCGCCGGCATCCCTGTGGTGTATTTCCGCCAGGAGAACGCCGGCGCCAACGCCGCCCGCAACGCCGCCATCCGTATCTCCGCTGCGCCGCTGCTGCTGATCATCAACGACGATACGATCGCCGTTCCCGGCCTGCTCGCCGCGCATCTCGCCCTGCACGAGGCACATCCGGCTCTGGGCGTGGCCGTGCTCGGCCGCATGACCATCGACCCGTCGCTGCCGCCCTCCCTATTCGCGGCCCTGCATCACGATGCCTCATTTTGCGCCTTCGCCGGCCGCGCGGAACTCGGCTGGGAGGCGTTCTTCACCTGCAACCTCTCGGTCAAGCGCGATTTTCTGCTCCGCTTCGGCCTGTTTGATGAAGCGTTGCGCTGGCACGAGGATATCGAACTCGGCGAGCGCCTCGCGCCGCACGGGCTGCGCCTGCTCTATTGCCCCGAGGCGTTGGGCTACCATCACCATCTGCTCACCGAGGCCGACTATTTGCGGATCGCCGTCCGCGAGGGGGGCTCGCTGGTGCAATGGCAGCGCGCCCGTAGCGCCGCAGGCCTGCCGGACAATGTCATTTTACGTCAGGCGCTGAACCCCGCCGTGCGTCACCGCCTGGCCGACCTGGCGCTGAACCGGTGGACTCTCGGTCCGGCCCTGGCCACCGCCCGCGCCCTTGGGCCCGTCCGCCCCGCCTTGGCTCGCCTCCTCTACGCCCGCATCTTTCAGCGTCTCAAGCGCCAGGCGATAACACGAGGATCGGAGCGTGGATTTTAACCCATAGCAGCGCTCCACGCCCGGGCCCGTGGATTGAAACCCACGCCACGGGGCGGAGGCTACCCGAAATTATGACAAATGGCGTATTTTGAAACACGCTTCTTGTTTCATCCTGCTCATCGGGTTAACGAAGCGTTTATTGAAGGACACGCTGGCGCGATTGCCTGCTGTGCGCATTTGAGTTCCGGAGTGCCAATTTTGGCCAAGGCCTTGCCTGCTGATCCGACGCGCCCTGCCGGCGCCGTGGATAACGCGCCGCCGCAGCGGCAGGATCATCGGCTGGCGGCACTGGGCCGGCTTGTCGGGTTGCGCCGCAAACCCTGGCACTCGATCTCGGCGGGCTTTGTCTGCGGTATGCTAGCGGGCCTCGATGCTGCGGTGATTGCCGCGGCGGCCATGTTGGCGCTGCTCGCCTATGCGGATTTCCCCGGCATCGCGGCGGTCGTGCCGGCGCTGCTGGCCCTGGGTCTGGCCGGTGCGGCCGGCACGGTGCTGCTGGCCAGCGCCGCAAGACTTTATCGGTCCGAGGTGCTGGACACGCCCTTCCTGCGGCCCTGGCAGGCGATCGGCTGCTGGTTCGCCGTGCTGCTCGCCCTGCTCGGCGCAGTGTTCCTGCTGCATGTCGAGGCGTTTATTCCACGCGGCTGGGTGGTGCTGTGGCTGGCATTTGGTGCCGCGGGCCTGGGGGCGGCGCGTATCATCCTGCGGGCGAAGCTGGCCTGGTGGCGGGCCTGCGGCTGGATGCGCCGGCGCGTCCTTGTCGTCGGTCAAGGCAGCCTCACGGAAGATCTGGCCGCACGCCTGGACCAGCCAGCCTACCGTGATTTTTATGACATCGTCGGAACCCTCGATGACGCAGCGCCGGATCATTTGCTCGCGCTGGTGCGCGCCCGCAGCGTCGAGACGGTAATGATCTTCTTTGGCACCCAGCCTGGTCCCGATGTGGCGCGCATCAGCCTGGCCCTTGCGGAAATGCCGATCGAGGTGGTGCTCTGCCCGGCGGTTGGCCTGCTGGCAACCCCGGTGCTGCAGGCTCGCCAGGTCGGCGGGCTCTCCCTGCTGCAGGTCAGCCGCCCGCCGCTCGGCGAGTGGGCGCGCCTCGTCAAAGGTGTAGAGGATCGGCTGATGGCTGCCGTCGCGCTGGTGTTCTTCGCCCCCGCCATGCTGTTGGCCGCGGCCGCCATCCGGCTCGACAGCCCGGGCCCGATCCTGTTCCGCCAGCAACGTTTTGGGTTCAACAACCAGCCGATTTCGGTGCTGAAATTCCGCACCATGTATGACGATCTCGGCGACCCTACCGGTGCCGCGCGCACGGTGCGCGGCGACAAGCGCATCACCCGCGTCGGCCGCATCCTGCGCCGCACCAGCGTCGATGAATTGCCGCAACTGATCAACGTGCTGCGGGGCGAAATGTCCATGGTCGGCCCGCGCGCGCATCCGCTGATGATGACCGTCGGCGGAAAACTCTACCATGAAGCCGTTGCCGGTTACGCTGCCCGCCACCGCGTCAAACCCGGGATCACCGGGCTGGCGCAAATCAACGGCTGCCGCGGCGAAATCGCCACCATCGAGCAGGCGCAGGCCCGCATCCGCTACGACCTGGAGTACGTCGCCCGCTGGTCGTTGTGGCTCGATTTCAAAATTATGCTGTTGACGCCGTTCAAGACGTTCCACAAGGCTTACTGAATAGTGGAGAGGTTTTTTTCTTGTTCTTTTTTTGAAAAAAACCAAAAAACTTTCGAATATTTGATGTGAATCGGGCTGAAATCGGCCGGGGGCTGCTGAACGGCGGTTTGCAATTTGCAACAGTCCTTGCCCGCGCGGCTGCTGCGCCGCACATACGCAGACATGGAGCAGCCGGCGGCATTTGTTGCGCTGAACCGGTTCGGCCTGGGCGCGCGGCCGGGCGACCTCGCCCTTGTCTCGCCTGACCCGCACGGCTGGGTGCTCGATCAGTTCGCCCGCGGCCACGCCGACATCATTCCTGGCGTCCAGCCGACACCGGGGCGTTTCCATGGCTACGCCGTGTACCGCCGTGCACGCGACGAGGTAGATAAGGTCGAGGCCGCCGCCCTCGTGCCGCCCCCACCGGTACCGAAAACAGCAGCGCCCGCCTGTCCGCCGGTGCTCGCCAAAATGCCGCCAAGCCTGGAGAACTATCCCGGCCACGTGTTCCAGGCCGACCTGATCAGGCGCATCGAGCATATCGCCGCCTCTGATACGCCAGTGATCGAGCGGCTCGCCGCCTTCTGGTCGAACCATTTCGCCGTCTCCGCCATACGCGACGAAGTCAGCATCTGCGCCGTGCCTTACGAGAACGAGGCGATCCGCCCATTCGTCTTCGCCCGCTTTCACGACATGCTGACTGCAACCGCGACCCACCCGGCCATGGGTTTCTACCTGGATTCTGTGACATCCATCGGCCCGGGCAGTCCGGTGGGGCAGCGCCGGCGCAAATCGGTGAACGAGAATTATGCGCGCGAGGTGATGGAACTGCACACGCTGGGCGTGAATGGCGGCTACACCCAGGCCGATGTGGGCGAACTGGCGCTGGCGTTCACCGGTTTTGGGGTGGATCAGCCCGACGGGGAGTTTGCCTGGTTCTACGACCGGCACGAACCGGGCGAGCGCGTGCTCCTTGGCCGCAAGCTGGCCGAGGGCGGGGGCCAGGCGTCCGAGGCGCTGGCGATTTTGGCCGGTCATCCGGCCACCATCCGGCATGTCAGTGCAAAACTCGCCGCGCATTTTTGCGGCGACATTCCGCCACGCTCCGTTGTCAAACGTCTGTGCGACGCGTGGCGTGTGTCGGGCGGCAGCCTACCGAGCCTTTATCAGGTACTGGCGGATGCGCCGGAGGCATGGGTGGCGCGCCCGGTCAAATTTCGCACCCCGCAGGATTTCGTCCTCGCGTGCGCCCGTGCCACCGGCCTGCGCGGTCACGGGGAGGCGATGCTCAACGAGTTGCGCGGCCTCGGCCAGTTGCCGTTCAAGGCGCCGTCGCCGGCCGGCTATCCGGATCAGGACGCTGACTGGATCGGTCCCTCCGGGGCTGTCGGCCGCGTTGCCGCCGCCGAGCGTCTGGCGCACCTCGCCGGCCCGGGCGCTGATGCTGCCGGCCTGTTGCCCAACCTCGTGTTCATCAATGGCCGCTCCGCTACGCTGGATGTCGTGCTCGCCGAAGCCGATCCGATCGAGGCTATCGCGCTGGTCCTGGCGTCGCCGGAGTTTCAGCGGCGCTAGTGGGGTTTAGAAGAGGTCACGCAGGATGTACAGCGCAGCGACGACCGATCCCACCCACAGCGTGACCCTTCCCTCTTCGACCGCGATTTGAGGAGACCGATATGGCAACTGGCAAGCTGGAAGGCCGGGTCCAGGATGAACAGGAGAAGCAGCCCCAGTCCACCGCCCGGTAGGACAGCCCTCAATCACGAATCGTCAGTCAACAGATTTGAGCGTGTGATTTCGTCAAAATCAAAAGTTTTTTGGTTCTTTTTTTCAAAAAAGAACTGCTTTCTTCCTTCCTTTCGGGAGCCCCGCATGATCAACCGTCGCCAAACCCTGGGCCTGTTAGCCGCGGGTGCCTGCCTCCCCGGCCTGGCCTTCGCCAGCGTCCCAGCCCGCCCCGGCCGCCGCTTCGCGCTGGTGATCCTCCGCGGCGCCATGGACGGCTTGAGCGTGGTCGCACCCCTGTCCGATCCGGATTACGCGCCGTTGCGCGGCACGCTGGCCATCGGCACACCGACAGCCCCCAACGGCGCGCTCCCGCTGGACGGGCGGTTCTGGCTGCACCCCGCACTCGCCCCCCTGCATCCGCTGTACGGCCGCGGCGAGATGGTGATTGTGCACGCCATGGCCTCGCCCTACCGCGAGCGCAGCCATTTCGACGGGCAGAATGTCATCGAGACCGGCATGGTCCGGCCCGGCGACACGGGGCAGGGGGGCTGGCTGAACCGCACGCTCGCCACGCTCGGCGGCACCGGCATGAGCGCCGGCATCCGCGGTGTGGCGTTTACCAGCGCCATGCCGCTGGTGCTGCAAGGCCATGCGCCGGCATCGAACTGGCAGCCCGGCGGCGTGCGCGCCGATCTCACCGAGGCGGTCCTGCGCATGTATGAGATCGACCCGATCCTGCGTGCCGCCTACGCCCAGGGGATGGCCACCCATGGCATGGTCGATGCGCTGGCCGCGAATGCCAAAGGCCGCGACTTCCGCTCGCTCGGCATCGTCGCCGGCACCACGCTCGCGGCCGAGGATGGGCCGAATGTCGCCATGCTGGAGATCGGCGGCTGGGACACGCATATCGGCCAGGGTGCCGCGAAAGGCCGCCTCGCCGGCGCGCTCCAGCAGCTTGCCGCCGGGCTGGACGCCATGCGCACCTCCCTGGGGTTGCGCTGGAGCGACACGGTCATCGTGGCCGTGACCGAATTCGGCCGCACCGCGCACCAGAACGGCACCGGCGGCACCGATCACGGCACCGCCACCGCCGGTTTCGCCATCGGCGGCGCTGTCGCCGGCGGCCGCGTCATCGCCGACTGGCCGGGCCTGTCCAACGCCGCCCTCTACCAGGGCAGGGATCTCGCGCCGACCACAGATTTGCGAAGCTTTATCAAAGGCTTGCTCGGCGACCACCTGGGCGTCACCGCGGCCGCGCTGGAGGGTAAAATTTTCCCCGACAGCGCGATGGCCCGCCCAATGCATGGCCTCATCCGCACATGACCCCGCACGTCCGCGCCTTCTTCGACAAAGCCACCAACACCGTCAGCTACCTGGTTGCCGATCCCGCGACCGGCCGTGCCGCCGTCATCGACCCGGTGCTCGACTACGATGCCGCCGCGGGCGAAGTGGATACGCGCTCCACCGGCGCACTGCTCGCCGCCGCCACCGAGGCGAAACTCACCATCGACTGGGTGCTGGAAACCCATATCCACGCCGACCACCTCTCCGGCGCCTGCATCGTCAAGGCCCACACCGGCGCCCGCGTCGGCATAGGCGCCCGTGTGCGCGAGGTGCAGCGCATTTTCCGGCCCGTGTTCGGCGCCGACGATGTGGTGCCCGACGGCCGCGTGTTCGACCATCTCTTCGCCGACGGCGAGCGCATCGCCCTGGGCTCCCTGACCATCGAGGTGCTGCACACGCCCGGCCACACGCCGGCCTGTGTCAGCTATCTGATCGGCGATGCGGTCTTCGTGGGCGACACTTTGTTCATGCCCGACAGCGGCACCGCGCGTGCCGATTTCCCCGGCGGCGACGCCGCCACCCTGTTCCGCTCCGTCAGCCACCTGCTCGCCCTGCCGGGGCAGACGCGGGTGTTCGTCTGCCACGATTACCGCGGCCAGGGCGACCGCGATTTCGCCTGGGAGACGACCATCGCGGCGCAGCGCGCCGGCAACATCCATGTGCGCGACGGGACCAGCGAAGCCGAATTCGTCGCCCTGCGCGAAGCCCGCGACGCCACGCTGGCCACCCCCGCCTTGCTCCTGCCGGCCATTCAGGTGAACATGCGCGCCGGCCATTTCCCCCCCGCCGACGCCGACGGCGTGCGCTATCTGCGCGTCCCTGTCCGCGCCCGCGGCAACGCGATGACCCTCCCGTGACGTCCGAATTCCTCCACACGTATTAACGGTTTGGCAAAACTTCCCTGGCATAATCCTGTGCACGCGAAAGGGAGCAGAGCATCATGAGCGTCAGCGGGCTTACGAGTACATCTGGTGTAGCGACGGTTCAGGTGCAGGAACAGCAGCGTGTGCTGGTCTCCAGCCATAACGCCAACACCGGCAGCAACGACAATGCGCAGACCAAGACCCAGGCCAGCGCCTCGGTCCAGCCCGCCACCAGCGGCCTGAATCTGGTCGCCTGAGCCCGTAGGGTGGGCTTCAGCCCACCACAAACCGGGCGCCGCGCGTTAAAACGCCTTTGGCAGCCCGGCCTGCTTGAGAATTGCGTTCGCGGTGTGCCGGCTGACGATCCCATTCGGCACAACGACAGGTTTACCCGTCACCGGGGAAAACCAAATTTCGTGGCTGCCTTTGGCGGAACGCACGAAACTTGCAGCCCGCCTCCCGTAACAACCTGACCAGATCGCGGTCGAATGTCGTCCCCATACCGCTGGGTCTAGACAGTCTCGATGTGCCGGATGACGCAAAACTCGAGCGTGATCGGCTGATGGACGACACCGCCGCCCGCCGCCAGCAGATCGGGCACCACGGCAGCCACGCGGTCGAACAGCGCATCCAGCGTTGGCGCCTCGGAGACCAGGCCGGCCAGATCATCGCTCTCTGCCCACCAGACCTGGGCCTCGGCGTCGTAGGCAACCTGGATGCGCCTGGGTTCCGACATGTAAGCTCCGCGCACCACAACCCGTTATGACGCCGATATGCTACGATAGCGTTGCCGGCGTCGCAGGTCGATGGGAAGTAAGGCCTTCTTTTTTGAAAAAAAGAAGGCCTTACTTCCTTCACCCGATCACCCGACCATCACGTTCCGCCTATGCGCCTGCTGCAATGCAGCATGCCCCTGGAAATCGCCAGAAACTAAGCTACGTTAGTATCCGGTAGCGGGGCCGTCCCGCTTGACGCCAGCAGGATCGGCGGACCGGGCGCGATGGGCATCGTCAAATTTGCACTCAAATTCCCGCACACCTTCTATGTGCTGGCCCTGCTCATGCTCTTCCTCGGCGGCAGCGCGATCCTGGTCACCCCCAAGGACATTTTTCCTGGCATCAACATCCCCGTCGTCACCGTCATCTGGCAATACACCGGCCTGACGCCGGAGGAGATGGAGCAGCGCGTCACTACCTACAGCGAATATTCCATCAGCTCCTCGGTCAATGACATCAAGAACATCGAGAGCCAGACCCTCTCCGGCCTGGCCGTCGAGCGCGTCTATTTCCAGCCGAACGTGAACGTCGATCTCGCAATCGCGCAAATCGTCTCGGCATCGAACTCCATCCGCGCCCTGATGCCCGCCGGTATCCAGCCGCCCAACATCATTCAGTACAACGCCTCCTCCGTGCCGGTGATCCAGCTCAGCCTCAGCTCCGACCGGCTGAACGAGCAGCAGCTCTACGACTACGGCATCTACCAGGTGCGCCAGCAGCTCGCCCCCATCCAGGGCATCACGCTGCCCACCCCCTACGGCGGCAAATACCGCCAGATCATGGTCGATCTCGACCCGGACGCACTCCGCGCCCAGGGCCTGACGCCGAACGACGTGGTCAATGCGGTCAACGCCCAGAGCCTCACGCTCCCCTCCGGCGACGCCAAAATGGGCGACAAGCAATATATCGTCCGAGTCAACGCCTCCGCACAGTCGATTGCCGCCCTGAACGACATCCCCATCCGCCAGGTCGGTGGCACCACCGTCTATCTGCACGATGTCGCCCACGTGCGCGACGGCTGGGCGGTGCAGCAAAACCTGGTGCATGCCAACGGCCGCCGCTCCGTGCTGCTGACGATCATCAAGAACGGCGACGCCTCCACGCTCGACGTGGTCAAGCGCGTCAAGGCAGCATTGCCCTCCATCCAGAAAGCCGCACCGCCTGGCATGGAGATCAAACTCCTGTTCGACCAGTCCGTGTTCGTGCAGAACGCCATCAACTCGGTGCTGCGCGAAGGGGCGATTGCCGCCGGCCTCACCGCCCTGATGATCCTCGTGTTCCTCGGCTCCTGGCGCTCCACCATCGTGGTGATGGTGTCGATCCCGCTCTCCATCCTCACCTCGCTCGCGGTGCTCGCGGCGCTCGGCCAGACCATCAACACCATGACGCTCGGCGGCCTGGCTCTGGCCGTCGGCATTCTGGTGGATGACAGCACGGTCACCATCGAGAACACGCACCGGCTGCTCGAAGAGGGCGGCGATTTCGACAATGCGGTGCTCGAGGGTGCTGCCGGCATCGCCGTGCCGACGCTGATTTCCACCCTGGCCATTTGCGTGGTGTTCGTCAGCGTCTTCTTCCTGCAAGGCGCGGCACGGTACCTCTTCACCCCGCTGGCCATGGCCGTGGTGTTCGCCATGCTCGCCTCCTACGGCATTTCGCGCACACTCACGCCGATCATCATCCGCCTTCTGCTCCGCCGCGAATACGAGAACCACGGGCATGGCCCGGACGGCCCGAAAAACTGGTTCGGCCGTTTCCACGAGCGGTTTAACGCCCGCTTCGACCAGTTCCGTAATTTCTACGGCTGGCTGCTCGCCGGCATCCTGCGCCGCCGCATTCTCACACCCGCCATCGCCACCAGCGTCGTGCTCTGCGCCGCCGTGCTCAGCCTGTTCGTCGGCACCGACTTCTTCCCCAGCGTCGATGCCGGCCTGATCCAGCTTCACGTCCGCGCCCCCGCCCGCACCCGCATCGAGCGCACCGAGCAGATATTTGCGGCGATCGAGGATAATATCCGCGACCACATCCCCGCCCGCGACCTCGAACTCGTGCTCGACAACATCGGCCTGCCGCAACGCACGTACAACCTGGCCTTCATGGACGGCACCGCCATCGGCGTGAACGACGGGACCATTCAGATCCAGCTCAAGGAAGGCCACGCCCCCACCGCCTCCTACATACGCACCCTGCGCGACGAGCTCTCGTCCAACTTCCCCGGCGTCACCTTCTATTTCCAGCCCGCCGACCTGGTCACCCAAATCCTGAATTTCGGTGTGCCCTCGCAAATCGACGTGCAGGTGCAGGGCCGGGACCGGCTGGCGAACCAGAAGATCGCCGCGGACATCAGCAAACGCATCGCCGCCATACCCGGCATCGTCGATTCGCACGTGCAGCAGGAACTCGACGCGCCCGAAATGTTTTACACCATCGACCGCACCATCGCCCAGGAACTCGGGCTGACGGTCAATCAGGTCGCCACCAACATCAACATCAGCCTCAGCTCGTCCGAGCAGGTATCGCCGAACTTCTGGACCGATCCCAAGAACGGCATCCCCTACTACATGGCCGTCCAAACCCCCGAGTACAGGCTGCACGACAAGAGCGACATCGACAGTATCCCGATCAGCAGCACCCGCTCGACAAGTACGGGCGTGGCGCAGCAGATTCCCAATCTGCTGGGCAACGTCGCCCACGCCGAGCGGCGCCAGGTGCAATCCGTCTATAATCAATCCAACATCCAGGCGGTGTACGACGTCTATGCCAGCGTGCAGAGCCGCGACCTCGGCAGTGCGGCGGCCGCCATCAACCGCATCGTCGCCGACGAGAGCACGCATCTGGGCGTGGCCGACAAGATCAACATCCGCGGCCAGATCGCCAGCATGAACGATGCGTTTGCGAATTTGACGGTGGGGCTGCTGTTCGCCGCCGTGTTCGTCTATCTGCTCATGGTCGTGAACTACCAGAGTTTCATCGATCCGCTGGCCGTGATTCTGGCTTTGCCTGGTGCCGCCTCGGGTATTTTACTCCTGCTGTTCGTCACCGGAACCACGCTCTCGGTGCCGTCGCTGATGGGCGCCATCATGTCGGTGGGCGTGGCGTCTGCGAACTCCATCCTGCTGGTGACGTTCGCGCGTGAGCAGCGCCAGGCCGGCATGAGCGCGTTCGAGGCGGCGCTGTCGGCCGGCACCACGCGCTTGCGGCCGGTGCTGATGACGGCGGCGGCGATGATCGTCGGCATGGTGCCGATGGCGATCGGCGGCGCCGGCGAGGAGCAGAATGCGGTGCTGGCCCGCGCGGTGA
>Ga0116231_10009869_pt1 | contig 15757 bp, 14 predicted proteins | sample S1TSphgellanicum_2_FD_89695 | JGI IMG/M metagenome (GOLD analysis project Ga0116231, IMG submission 89695) | Host-associated microbial communities from peat moss isolated from Minnesota, USA - S1T2_Fd - Sphagnum magellanicum MG | ecosystem: Host-associated > Plants > Peat moss > Unclassified...
CGGCAAACGCGCCGCCGATCGGCCTGACCAGGCCGAGCGGCGAGGGATAGCAGACATCATAGGCGATCAGCACGACGGCGCGGTTTTCAGTAACCGCCTGCACCGCGGCTTCCAGCAACCCGGCGGCGAAACTGCCATCATGGGCGCACAGGCTACTGGAGGGTGCGCGCGCCCCGGTGGCGATCCCCCAATAGCCGGAAGGCGCATTATGCACCGAGTTATGGAAGCGCGTTGGCGAGAGCGACCGGTCAGCGGACGCCAAAGCGGTCATAATCTGGTCGATCGTGGCGCCATCGCCGCCAGAGGAGGTAAAGATGCTCGCAATCTCGCCGGGGTCGTGCCCTGAGCCAGAGAACGCCTCGGCACCGGCGGCGAGCGCGATTTTCACGGTCTCCACCGCGCGGCGCCGTTCATTGGGCGGCAGCAGCGCGTTCGGCGGCGCGCCGGGCGGTGACGGCGCGTAGCCACCCAGCCCGGCCAATACCGTATGGCTGGCCTGCCAGCCCTCCAGCCCCGGCCCCCACAGGCCGATGCCATCCAGATAAACCCGTGTCACGCCGCCCGCCCCAGCACCAGGCTGCAATTCGAGCCGCCGAAGCCGAACGAGTTGCTCATCGCGCGGTCAATGCGCGCCGGCCGGCCCTGCAGCACATATTGGGATTGGAAGCCGGGGTCCAGCGCGCCGGTATGCGGGCTGCCGGGCATGAAACCGTGCCGGATCGCCAGCGCGCAAAACGCCGCCTCCACCGCGCCGGAGGCGCCGAGCGTATGGCCCGAGACCCCCTTGGTCGAGCTGCACGGCACCGCATTGCCGAACAAAGCGGACATGGCACGGTCCTCCGCGGAATCGCCCGCCAGCGTCGCGGTGCCGTGCAGATTGACGTAGTCGATCTGCCCAGGCTCAAGCCCCGCGGCGGCGAGGGCGCGCTCCATCGCCAGCCGCGCACCCAGCCCCTCGGGGTGGGGTGAGGACATGTGGTACGCATCGGTGCTTTCGCCGGCGCCCAGCAGGCATATTGTCGCCGCGCCGTGGCGCGGTGCCAGGCGCTCCAGCAGGGCAAACCCCGCCGCCTCGCCGATGGAAATGCCGTCGCGCCCGGCGTCGAACGGCCGGCACGGCGCCTGCGCGATCACGCCGAGCGCGTGGAACCCGAACAGCGTGGTCGCGCATAACGTGTCCACGCCACCCACGATGGCGGCGTCACAAATTCCGGCTTCGATCATCCGGGCCGCGCTCGCAAAAACCTTCGCTGTAGCGGCGCAGGCGGTAGAGACCACGAAGGCCGGCCCCTGCAAACCGCAAACAGCCCGCACAAAGCGCGCGAGCGAATAGGTGTTATGGGTGCGCGCATAGTCAAAATCCGCCGGCAGCGCGCCGGACCCCGCGTCCCGGCGGCGATAGGCCTGTTCGGTTTGCAGCAGGCCCGATGTGCTGGTGCCGGCGAACACGCCGATGCGCGCGGCACCATAACGCGCGCGCGCCGCCGCCACAGAGCCCAAAAACCCATCCTGTTGCAGCCCCAGCATGGCCAGCCGGTTGTTGCGGCAGTCAAACGCCGCGAATTCGCCCGGCAAAACCGCCGCGTCCAGCCCGGCGACCTCACCGGTATGGGTTGGAAATGGCAGCGCCTCGAACGCGCAAGGTGCCAGGCCGCTGGCACCCTCGCGCAACGCGGCGATGGTCGCGTCCCGCCCGGCGGCGGCACTGGTCACGACCGTAAAATCGCTGATCGCGAGCGGTTTCACGGCAATGCCATTTGCACAGGCGCGGCATGGTCCATATCGGCCAGCAGCCGCGCCGCGCTGGCCGCCTGGCCTGCGAGATAAGCCTGATATTGCAACACGAATTGCCGCTTCTCGCCGTTTTCCGGCGGAGGCGAGGCTGCCGGCCTGGCGCGCGCGGCGGCAAAAATTTTGCCAAAATGCCGCAGATTGGCGCGCAGATCGGTGTATCGGGGGTCGGTGAGGATCCTCGCCAGCCGCGTCTGGTAGCCGCCCCAGAACGGGTTATCAAAAAAAATCAATTTGAGCCGCTCAATGTCATAAACCTCATTATCCCGGATCGCCGGTGCGGCGATCACCAGCGCGCCGGGGCCCACGGGTAGCGCGCCGGTGTCCAGCAGCGCGCGGCGCGCGGCGTCATCGTTATAGAGCGCCAACGGATCCTCAACCGGCAAATCATTGGCGCGCAGGATCAGATCGACCAGCTCATTCTTCGGCACCGGAAAATTGAACGCGGCCAGCGCGAAAAACCTGCCCGTGGGCCATGGCCGCCAGACCCCGGCCGCCGCCAGCGCATTATGCGCCACATGGCAGCAATTATTGTTGAAAAGCTTCCAGTCAAAACGCCGCACACCGTCGCGGTAGGGCCGGTTCAGCGCGTTGAGGTAATCCACCATCGCGCCCATGCGGGCACGGTCCAGCGGGATACGGGCGCGAAAAATATCGCGGCCGAACTGCGCGGCGTAATCGGTGCCCACCGATATCTCATACATAAAATCGCGGTCCGCCATGCCGGCCGGTTTTTCGCTGAAAAAATGGTCGTGGAACTCCACGCCGTCCAGCACGCCCATCGCCTTGGCGCGCTCCTGGGTACGGGCATAGCCGGCGCGGGTCAGGCTTTCGCCGGGGGCGAGCGCGCCGCGCCACAAAAACTCCGGCCCATCGGCGGCGACCCAATTGGCGTTGCGGTAGTGCGAATTGACGCTGATGCCCGCCCCATGGTCAGCCGCCGTGCCAGGCTCGCACAGCGCCAAACTGGGATAATGCGCCGAGCGGTCGCGGCGCACCCCGCCCAGATAGAGCAGAGAATGGCCGCCGATTCCGCTCTGCAACGGCACCTCAAAACCGGGCTGCTTGCGGATTTCGGAGAGCGCGCAGAGCTCGGCGTAATATGGAAATGTCCGGCGATAGGCGGCTTCCTCCGCGGCGCTGGGGCCGGGATGCAGGCCGGGCAGGCTGGCGGTCGCGCTATAAAACTTGCCGATGGCGGCCGTCTCCCTCTTTTCCGTTGGCCGATTATATCCGGCCGGTATAGCGGTCGCTTTTTAAAAAAAAGCGGCGCCAAAAAACTTTTATGACTGTGAAACCGGCACTGCTCCAGAGTGATAAAAGTCTTTTTGCTGCTTTTTCTACAGAAAAAGCAGCGCTTGCTTCACCCCGCTAGAGCGCGATGACATTAAGTCGATCCATGAAATGGATCGACTTAATGTCTGAATCGCCCTCTAGATATGTTTTAGAGGCGGATTCAGACATTCCGTGGCATCGCAAAGCGATTCCACAGAATGTCATCCGGCTCTAAAATAAACCGGCATCGAGCATCAGCCGCCACAAAGCCGCCCAGCTCTCCCAGTCATGCCCTCCCGGCCGCGTCACCACCTGTGCCGGCGGCAGCAGCGCGCCCAGCAAGCGGTGGCCGCGGGCGAAGCGGTCGGCCTCGCCATAGCCGAGATAGAGTTTTGGCAGAACCTGCTGGCGGGCGATAAAATCCTTCAGCCATTCCAGCACGCGCGCTTCCGGCGCGGTGGTGACTTCGCCTGGAGTCCAGTGCGGCAAACCGCCCGCCGCCTCGATCCCGGCGATGGTGCCCGGCGTGCCCAAAAACGGCGCCAGCAGCACCAGCCCGGCCACCAGGTCTTCATGCAGCGCCGCATAGCTCAGCGCCCCCATGCCGCCGAGCGAAATGCCGAGCAGCCAGATTTGCGCATAGCCCTGCGCCAGCGCGGGTTCGATCACCGTGCGATGCAGGCAGTCTGCGGCTTGGCCGTCCAGATAAAGCTCCAGCGGCAGGCGCGCGGCGATGATTTCGATGTCCCGGTGCCGTTCATGCAGCGCGCCCACCAGGCCATTGGCGGCAAAATCCTCCGCCGCCATCCCCGCACCCGGCAGCATCACCAGCAGCCGCCGCGCCTTGCCGGGGCCGGGTGCCGCGTGGCGCAGCAAAATGGCTTCCTGGCTCACGAAGCCGCCGGCGGGCTCAGCACGGCGCCGAACAACAGGCTCAAAAACGTGCCGATGGCCACCGTCATGCCGATATCGTGCAGGACCGGGATGCGCGAGAACGACATCAGCCCATAGGCCGCAACCGTGCAGAGATTGGCCAGCACAATGGCGCCAACCGACCGCTCGGCCATGCCCTGGCCATGCGCCGGCCGCGCGAAGAACAGGCAGTAATTCGAGCCGACCGCGATGATCAGCAAAAACCCGACCACCATGAAAATCGAGAGCTTGGCGCCGCCGCAGGTGAGCAAAGCCGCGGTGACGATCACGGCGGCCGCCAGAGGGGCGGCGATCTTGGCAACCCGGAGCGGCGCGCGCAGCCCCGCCAGCAGCACGGCCAAAATCGCCAGGCTGCCGATCACCGCGAGCTTGCAGGCATCGGCTTGAAACACCCGGAGCAAGGAAGCGGATTCATGTTCAAGATCAACCAATTGCACGCCCGGCACCGGGGCTTTTGCCAGCGCCGCCGCAACGCCGGCCGGATCGGCGACTGCGTTCAGCGGCGCCAGCACGGTCCAGCCGGCGCCGTTCTGCACCAGCATGGATTGCACCCGCAGCGCCAGCGCCGGCGGCAGATCAGCCAGCGTCAACGCCGGTGCCGCGCGGGCGGCGGCGACGGCCGTAAAAAACGGCGCGAAAATACCCGGCCGGAACGGCAGCCCGGCGCCCGCCTGGGCAAACCGCGCGCGCAGCGTCGCATCATCCGGCAGCGCCGCCTGGCGCTGCTTTTGGGCTTGTTCGCTCGGCAAGGTGAGGCTGGGCAGGTCGAACCCGCCGATCACCCGCCGCATTGCCAGCGCCTGCAGCGCGGGGGTCAGCGCCTCACTGCCTTGCAAGGCGGCCTGCGCGCTCGGGGCCTCAAACACCGCGAGATACCGCAAATCCGGCACCCCCAGCGCATGGCGCAGGCGCGCATCCAGCGCCTGGTCCGCCGCCGGCACCGGGCTCAGATTGGCGAGGTTATGATCCCACAGCCCGCCGCGATGCAGCAGCAGCGCCAGCCCCGCAGCAAAAGCCGCGAGCCCGATCAGCCCGCGCAGCCGCTTGCGCCGGCCGATGAGCGCCAGCAACGGCCGCGCCAACACGAAGCTGCCCGGGGCGGAAAACCCCGCCGGCACCAAATTCGGCAGCACGAAGCGGGTGACCGCGGCGGCGGTGATCAACCCGATGATCGAGAACAGGCCAAGCTGGGCGAAGCCCACGAAGCTTGAGCCCAGCATGGCGCAAAACCCCACCACGGAGGTCGCGGCGCCGAGCCGCAGGGTCGGCCAGATGCGGGCCATGGTGGCGTTGGCGGTCTCGCCCGGCGCGATCTGGGTAAACAGATAGATCGCGTAGTCCAGAGACTCGCCGATCAGCGTCACGCCAAACCCCAAAGTCACGCCATGGACATAGCCGAAGACGAGCGAGACAGCGGCCACCGCCGCCAGCGTGCCGCTCGCCGCCGGCAGCAGCCCGAGCAGAATCACCCGCGGCGAGCGGTAGGCGAACAGCAACAGGCCAACCGCGCCCGCCGTCGCCAGGATCGAGAGCCGCGAGACATCGGCCTTGGTGATCGCCTGGATATGCACCGCGAACACGCCTGGCCCGGTCGCCCGCAAATACGCCGTGCCAGCACCAGGCACCGCCTTGCGGCTGCTTGCGAAGGCGGTTTGGATATTGTCGAGCGCCCGTTGCTGGCCCTCGATATCAAAGCCCGGCGCCGCGCTATGCACCAGCAGCAAAGCCTGGGTGCCATCGGCGGAGGTCCAAACCCCATCCAGCGTTGCGGGGGCCTGCATCGCGCCCAGCTGCCCCACCAGCGTGAGCATCTCCCCGGTCGGGTCGCCTGGCAGGCTGGCTTGCAGCATCCCGCCAATATCGGAATCCAGCAGCGCCAAATCGTTTTCCAGCACTGCGTGCAGCCCCGCTTTGGTAAAGCGGCCGGCCGTGACATCGCCGCTCAACAGATAGCGATTGGCCCAGACGAAGCTCTGCACCGCCGCGAAGGAGGTTGCATCGCCATTAGCGACATCGATGAACGCAGGGTCGCCGCGCAGCCGCGCCGCCACATCCCGGCTCAGCGCGGCCAGCACCGGCGGCGGCGCGCCCTGGATAGCCAGCAGGATCACATGCGAGGCGGCGCCATGGGTCGCCTGTCCGGTGAGCGCCTGCTGCGCCAACGAGGCAGAACGCGGCAGAAAGGCGCCCATATCGGTCCGCAAAACCGTGCGCGAGACCAACAGAGCGCACAGCACAGCCCCCAATAGCCAGATCGCAACCGGCAGGCGGCTAGCGCGCGTCATCAACGGTTTCGGCGATGCTCATTTCCGAATGATCGCCATTGGCACTCTGCGTCGCGATGCTGCCGATCCGGTTCTGGCTGCCACGGATGCACATCCAACTGATGACCCGCCGCATCGCCGGATCGCGCGGCTGCAGCACCAATTGCCAGCTGGCGGGGCCGCCGGAAAACTGCACATCGTACACGCGGGTCAGCGCCGTCAAATCACCCGCCAGCGTGTCCAAAATCCCCTCCGTCAGCCCGCCGATCAGCGCGTCCTGCCGGACCGAAAACACATGGGTCTGCTGATCCTGCCCATCCGTCATGGTGATCTGCTGGCCGCTCAGCACAAACCGCTCGGGCACCGGCGCGACGGTGATTTTTTGCATCCAATCCGGGGCGGCGTAATCCAGCGTGCCGGTCGCGACCAAAGGCGCGTTGAGCACCGCCATGGTCTTGTGCTCGGTAAACTGGGCGGAGGCGGATTTCACCCGGGCGAGCCCAGCCATCAACTGAGGCAGCCCCCAGGCGGGTTGCATGGCCGGCTGGGCCAGCGCCGGGATGGCCAGCCAGCCAGCCGCCAAAACCAACAATATCCGCAACCTAGCGCCAAAAATCATAAAAATTGAACCAGTTGAACGGCGCCTCCCGGCAGTAATGCTCAAGCCGCGCCACGTAGCGGCGCATCACCTCGTCAACCCAGGCATCGCCATCCGCCGGCCGCGTTTCCTGCGCCGGCGCCAGGGTTTCAAACACCAGCTCATAGCGGTTGGCGCCGCGATACAGCCCGAACATCATCACCACCGGCCGGCGCAGCATCAGCGCCAGTTGGAACGGCCCGCGCGGAAACGCCGCCGGCGCGCCCAGAAACGCGTAGCGGACAAGATTTTTACCTGCAAAATGCCGGTCGGCCAGCAGGCCGATGAAATGGCCGCGCTGCAGCCGGTCGGCGACGGTGATCATGGAATCAAGCTGCCCGAGGCCGATCACCTCCGCCGCCAGCTTTGGATTGACCGCCGCCAGCGCGGCCCGCACTTTTTTGGCGTTCTCCTCATACATCAGCAGGCTGACCGGCAGATCGGCGCGCCGCCGCCCGGTGGCGCGCGCGGCTTCAAAACTGCCAAAATGCGCGCCAAACAGCAGGCAGCCCCCGCCATCGGCCTCGATATCCCGCAAAATCTCCTCGCCCTGGATCCGGATGTCATAGAGATCGGTCCGCTCGTTCAGCAGAAACACGCGGTCGAGCAGGCAGGAGGCGAAGGTCAGGAAATGCCTGAAAATATCCGAAATGCCGGGCCGGCGGCCAAGCGCGCGGGCGAGATAATCCCGCGAGGCACGGCGCGACGCCGCCGAGGACAGCAGAAAATACAGGCAGACCGGATACAGAAAAAATCGCGCTTGCACCCGCCCGAGCCGCAACGCGGTCCGCACGCCCAGGCTGATCAGCCGCAGCGAGCCGCGCTCGGGGCGGATCGTCCATTCCTGGGCCAGCGCCTTATTCGTCATAACACCGGTGCCCCGGTCTCGATGGTGCCGGAAGCCACCAGCGTGCCGCAGGCCGCCAGGCGGCATTCAAAACTGGCGGCCTGGCCGCTGGCTTCACGCCATTGCACGCGCAGGCTCTGCCCCGGGCGCACCGGATGCAGAAACTTGGCGGACCTTATGCCCGTGGCGCCGCCCGGCAGCATGCCGATCACCAGGTCCAGGATCAACGCGCCGGGAATAATCGGGTTACCCGGAAAATGCCCAGGCCCCACCGGATGGTCCGCGGCAAAATGGATATCGCACGCCATGGCTAGGCAGGTTCAGACAAGAGACCGCTTTTTTGCAAACAAGCGGCGCAAAAATTTTTTGGTCCTAGGCTGCGGGCGTTGAAACCCCCGAAGCCCAAAGTGTCAAAAGTTTTTGGTGCTTTTTTTCAAAAAAGCACCGCTTGCCGGCTTCAAGTCGATGATCCCGCACCAATCGCTAGCCCCGTCCGCCGCCGCGCAGCAGGGCCAGCAGCGCGTCGCGCGGTAGCTTGCCGAGCGCGTTGCGCGGCAGGTCATCCACCAGCAAAACTGGGCGCGGCAGAAACGCGGCGTCGATCCGGGTCCGCAGCGCGGCCAAAATCTCCGCCGGCGCCAAGCCAGGCGCCACCGCCAGCGCCGCCAGCCTCGTCACCGGCCCGCCATCCGGCTCGGGCAGGATGAACACGCCGTCCCGCACCCCATCGATGGCCAGAAGCTGGTGGTTCAGATGCGCGAGGGACGCCCGCTTGCCCGCAACGTTGATGAGATCGGCCGCACGCCCGATCAAATGAAACCGGCCATCGCCCGCCGGCTCGATCACATCCTGCAGCAATGCCGCACCCTCTACCGCGGCACCACTGGCCCAGGTCCCGCCATCGCGCGCGCTCAGGCAGACACCCTCCAGGCAGTGCCAGACGCGCTCCTGCGCGGAACGGCGAGTGGCGACCTGCCCGGCCTCCGTGCAGCCGTAAATCTCGATCAGCTGGGCGCCGAAACACGCCTCGGCCTGCACCGCGAGCTCTTCGGCCAGCGGCGCGGTGGCCGATAGAATGAGGTCAGCGCCGGGCATATCGGCGGGCTCTGCCAGCAACGCCTTCAAATGCACCGGGGTCGTGACCAGCACGCGCGGCCGGGGCGAGGCGGCGATCGCGGCGCTTATATCGGCCGGGTAGAGCAGCGCGCCGGCATGCACCGCGAGGCCGTGCTGCAGGCCGAGCAGAATGGTCGATTCCAGCCCGTAGCTATGCTGGTGCGGTACCGTGCCGATCAGCGTGGCGCCCTGCCCCGCCAGGTCAAGCCGTTTTCCGGCGGCCAGCGCGCTGCGCACCAGCACGCCCCAGCTCTTCGGCACCGGCGCCGGCCGGCCGGTCGAGCCCGAGGTGAACAGAATCAGCGCCGGCTGCCGTGCCGGTATCGCCGGCACAAGCGCAACCCCCGCGCCCGGCGGCAAATCGCCGGGATAGGCCAGAACCGGACATGGCAGCGGCGCCGGCGCCGTATCGGCGAGGGCGTAGAGATCGGGATAATCCGCCGCCAGCGCCGCCAGTACGCCCGGCGCATCGCTCGGCGGCAGCAGGCTGATCTGCCGCCGGCAAAGTGCCGCCGCGAAGCCGACCATAAAGCGGTACCGGTCCGCGCAGAGATTGATAACGTATTGGCGCTCCGGCAGGCACGCCGCCAGACGCGCCACGTCGTGCAGGAATTGCCCGCGCGTGATCGTGGTTCCGCCACGGCGCGCCACAATGTCATCATCGCCGGCATGCCGCGTGATCGGATACAGCAGCGCAGTACCGGCTTTGTCATCACCAGGTGCCAGCCCGCTTTGGCCCGCTTGGCTCACAGCGTGCCCGCCGGTTCCTCCCGCGGCTTTCTCACATCGGCGATCATACGCATGATCTCGCCGAGGGAATGCCGGGGCGGGTCAGACAGGCAGCGCAGGCGCACCGCGTATTCGGCTGCGAACATCAGCGCAACCAGCGGAAGATCGAGGATGTTCACAAAAAACGACCAGACCACCAACGGCGCGAACGCGAAGAGTGCGACCGAGGCTGTCAGTTGGGCGAGAAAAAATACGCTCCAGGCGATCGTCACGCGCCGCGTATAGCGGGCCAAAGGCGGGGTGATCGGGCCATGCATGCGCCGCGCCATCGCGGTGATCAGCGGCTCGCGCCCAGGCCGCAAAGTGAGCGCAAAGCCCAGGAAGAGGGCCGCATAGATCGTCCAATGCGTGAGCGCGGAGACGGTGACGAAGCTGAGCTTACAGAGCGGCCAGAGCCGCGGCGTCAGCGCCATGGGTACGGTTTTTGTTTGCACGATCACCAGATGGAACAGCACCGGCAATGCCAGCAAGGCGAGCACCGGGAGCCGCTTGAGCCATGCCCCGCGCGCCGGCACTAAACGCCCCGCTCGGCCTGGATGAAGCCATTCAGCGCGCGCAAGGATTTGAAAATCTCGGTATTATTCTTGTCATCGGCGCGCAGTTTCACGTCGTAATGCTGCGAAACCGCGAGGGCGATTTCCAGCATGTCGATCGAATCCAGCCCCAGCCCCTCGCCATAAAGCGGCGCTAGCGGGTCGATCTCCGCGGCCGCGACATCAAGATTCAACGTTACGGTGATCAGGCGTGCCAGCTCGGCTTCCTGCGGCGTCTGGGTCTGGCTGCAAATATCCATCCAGCGGCGCTCAAATACACCGCGCAGGCGCGGCTCCGGCCATTACAATATTGCCCTGGGCTGTCATCATCAAAAATTCCACCGGGCACCTCTCAATAACCGAGCCTTTTATGGACATAATGTAGGCAGGAGTGTCATGCCGTTGCAAGCTGGCGTTGATCCCGCAACATATGAGGCCCCGGCGCCGTTGGGTTGATTCAAAGCAAGCGCTGCTTTTTCTGCAGAAAAAGCAGCGAAAAGACTTATATGAATTTGGGATTACGCTGGTTTAACGAGCAACGCCCCAAGCCATAAAGGTTTTTTGCGGCGCTTTGCGTCCCGATGACTGAGCGGCGAAGGTGCCAGGCCTGAATCGGGCGGAAGCGCCCAAGGTTCCTGCGGTGCGTGTCGTGCGAATGCACGCATCCGCGTGACATGCGAATGCACGCAGCTGTATGATATGTGAATGCACGCAGTCGCGTGACGTGCGAATGCAGGCAGGTGCATGACATGCGAATGCACGCATCCGCGTGACGCACCGCTGGAAAGACGCCGGAGGGCGCACGAAAAGATAAAAAAAGCGACCGCTCTCCTTAACTTCCCTTAAAACCATCACGCTCCCGCCTCGTGAATGATCGGAAACCAGGCTAACCGGCCAGCATTTTCGGTCGGCCCGCTGCTTGCCCGGCCTCCAGCCCGCGCAGTTTCGGCAGCAGGTAATTCAGCAGCGGCCCGGTCATAACCGTGGTGACAACCGCCATCACCACCAGCATGGTGAACACTTTATGCGGCAAAAATCCCAGATCATAGCCGATATTGAGCACGATCAGCTCCATCAGCGCACGGGTATTCATCAAGGAGCCGAGCATGGCGGACTGCACATGGTTCAAGCCGGAAAGCCGCGCCGCGAGATAAACGGGAATGATTTTGCCGCCAATCGAAATCCCCAGCAGCAGCGCCAGCCAGCCGAAATCGGCGGCGCCGAGACCCAGCAGATTGGTGCGCAGCCCGGTGAAGGTGAAGAACACCGGCAGGAAGAAGACCAGCACGAACTGCCCCACTTGGCGGCGCCAGGCTGCGACGAAGGCGGCGTGGCGGTGAAACAGCAGCCCCGCGGCGAACCCGCCAAAAATCGTAAAAATACCGATCGCCTGGGTATACAGCCCGAGCGCGAACATCAGGCAGCACACGCAAGCCAGCAGGCCGGGGTTCAGCCCGTCCTCATCCACCGGAAAGCGCCGCAGCAGGGCGCTGGCCAAGGGTGCCAGCACAAACCACATCACCGCCCCGCCGGCCAGCAGTGCGAAAACCTTCCAGGCCACGAAACCGGCGGAGAGATGATGCGTGGCAAACGCCGCAATACAGGCCAGCAGCAGCCAGCCGCACACATCGTTCATCGCCGCCGCGGCGATGGCGATAACGCCGATCAGGTCATCGGTAAGGCCAAACTGCCGCAAAATCCGCCCCAGGATCGGGACCGCCGTGATGCAGACCCCAACCCCGCAGAACAGGCTATACGTGACCGGGTTGATCCCCGGCGCCAGGGCGGCCGCGGATAGCAGCCCGAAGCCAAGCCCCAGCGCGAACGGCACCGTAATGGACGCCGCCGCGACCGAAACGGTGGCCGCCATATGCAAGCGGCTGCGCAAATGGCCAAACGAAAAATCCGTGCCGATTTGAAACATCAGCAGGATCAGGCCGATCTGGCTGATCACCGAAATCGGGGACGCGGCATTGGCGGGAAACAGCGCCCGCGCGGCATGCGGGAAAAAAAGCCCAAAGCAGGAGGGGCCGAGCAGCAACCCGGCAATGATCTCGCCGGTCACCCCGGGCTGTTGCAGCCGCCGCGCCAGGACGTGAAACAGCCGCGCCGCGCCGATCATCACGATCAGTTGCGGCAGGACCGAGGACAGCAAGGCTTCGGTCGTCTGCGCCGAATGGCTCATGGCCGTCGCCCTGATCGATGATCGCACATGCCATGGTCGTTACCGCCCCGCCGCCGGATCGGCAATCACCACCCCAACCGGTCCGGCAGTATGGCGTCCCCGGCGGGATTCGAACCCACGGCCCCAGGATTAGGAATCCTGTGCTCTATCCTTCTGAGCTACGGAGACGTCGCGCCAGCCTTTACCGCAAAACCAAACCTCATCCAACCGGTATGCTGCCATCCGCGTTCAGCCGGTACCCCCCGCCCTCCGTCAGCAACAACCGCGAGACCGCCGGGTCCGGCTCGATCTTCTGGCGCAGCCGGTACACATGCGTCTCCAGCGTGTGCGTCGTCACCGCTGCGTTATAGCCCCATACCTCGTTCAGCAATATCTGCCGCGCCACCGGCTTGCCCGCCGCACGGTACAGATATTTGAGAATCGCCGTCTCTTTATCCGTCAGCCTTATCTTCTTGTTCCGCCCCGGCTCCACCAGTTGCTTGTTCGCCGGGCGGAAGGTGTAGGGCCCAATGGTGAACACCGCATCCTCGGAATTCTCAAACAGCCGCAACTGCGCCCGCAGCCGCGCCAGCAGCTCGTTCAGCCGGAACGGCTTTGCGATATAGTCATTCGCCCCGGAATCCAGCCCGCGCACGATGTCATTCTCCTCGGCCGAGCCGGTCAGCATGATGATCGGCGTCTTCATCCCCGCCTTGCGCAGTTTTTTGCAAAAATCCCGCCCATCCCCGTCCGGCAGGCTCACATCCAGCAGCAGCGCGTCAAACCGCGCATCCGCCCCGGCCAGCTTGGCCTCCGCCGCCGCCAGGCAATCCGCCTCGGTCGGGTCGAACTCGCCATTCTGCACCAATTGCTCGATCAGCGCGGTCCGCAACGCGTTATCGTCATCAACCACGAGAATCGGGTGCTGGCTGGCCATTTTTATCTCCTGTTCTGAGGCACTTATATGGTCCTTTCACACTCCTGTCAGCAGCACTGGCGGCCTGCGCCCAGCGGCCTTATCTGTAGGGTATGATGTTGAAACGAACGCACGAGCCCGCGACCCTCGATATCCCCCGGACACGCGCCGTACACCGCGCGGTGGCCGAGGCCAGGCGCGGCGTGCCCGTCATCCTCGCCGCCCGCCGCCCGCTCATTCTCGCCCCGGCCGAAACACTGGGTGCCGAGGGCCTGCGGTTGATCGATCTGCTCTCCGCCGCCCCCGCCACCTTGCTGCTCGCCGCCTCCCGCGCCTCCGCCGTGCTGCGCGCGCCGCTGGACGCCGCGGATGACATCGTCGCCCTCAAACTCGCCCGCCCGCTGATCGACATCGCCACGCTCCGCCGCGCCGCGGACCCCACGCTTGAGCAAATTTTGCCGGAGTTTGAACGGGTTGACGTGCCGGACGCCGCCCAAGCCGCCCTCACTCTGGCCAAGCTCGCCCGCCTGCTCCCCGCCATGGTCGTAGCCCCCGTCCGCCCCGGCTGGGCGAGCCAGCCCGCCGGCGCCGACCTGCTCGCCGTCCCGGCCGAGGATTTGCTCGCCTACCCGGCCGAGCTTGCCGCCTCGCTCACCAAGGTCGCCGAGGTCGCCGTGCCGCTGGACGCCGCGCGCGACGCCCGGCTGATCGCCTTCCGCGCCGCCGACCAGGGCATCGAGCATATGGCGATCCTGGTCGGCGACCCCGCGGCCGACTCCGCCCCGCTGGTCCGCGTGCACTCGGAGTGTTTCACCGGGGATTTGCTGGGCTCGCTCAGATGTGATTGCGGGCCGCAGCTGCAAGGCGCCATCGCCCGCATGGCGCAGGAGGGCGCGGGCGCGGTGCTGTATCTGGCGCAAGAGGGCCGCGGCATCGGCCTCATCAACAAGCTCCGCGCCTACACCCTGCAGGACACCGGGCTGGACACGGTGGACGCCAACCGCGCGCTCGGCTGGCAGGCCGATGAGCGCAATTTCCACATCGCCGCCGCCATGCTGCGCGAGCTGGGCCTGCCCCGCATCCGCCTGCTCACCAACAACCCGGACAAGGTCGCCTCGCTCAAAGCCTGCGGGATCGACATCGTGGAGCGCGTGCCGCACGAATTCGCCCCCAACGGCGTGAACGATTCCTACCTCGCCACCAAAGCCAGGCGCTTCGGCCACCTGATTGGTTGAGTTCACCTACCAGGCGGGCTTCCTCTCCGGCCCAGGCCTGAAATTCCCCGCTGCCTGCGGCAAAGCCGGCATCACCCGTCACAAACAGGAAGGCGATTTCGCCACCCCCGCCGGCCGCCTGCCCCTCCTGCGCGTGCTCTACCGCGCCGACCGCTTGGCGCCCCCACGCTGCGCCGTGCCCCTGGAGCCGATCAGCCCGGACGACGCCTGGTGCGACGACCCAACCCACCCTGCCTACAACACACCCATCCGCCTGCCCCACCCCGCCCGCCACGAAAAACTCTGGCGGGAGGATGACATCTACAACATCATCGGCATGCTCGGCTGGAACACCAACCCAATTATCCCCCACCACGGCTCCGCCATCTTCCTGCACATCGCGCGCGAAAGCCTGGCCCCGACCGAGGGCTGTTTGGCGCTGGCTCTGCCGGACCTGCTGACATGCCTCGCCGCCGGCTTAAGCGCGATTGTGGTGAACAAGTAAGTAAGCGGCGCTTTTTAAAAAAAGCGCGCAAAAATTTTTATGAATAATACCAGCCGCCCTTGAAGATGACTTAATCTTCAAGGCTGGTTGGCACAGCGCGTGGGGCTGGCGGGGCGGCCACGCGCCAAAATCGTTAAGCGCGTGGGGTTGGTGGAGCGGCCACGCGCTTACTTATTTCGGCGCGGGGCCGCATCGCCGAATCCCGCCACCAATAGCCGCCCCTCCCCACCCCCAACATCTTTACACCACCTTTACGTCTTAGCCCCCGCTTCCGTCTCGCGGCTTTACGGGTTTGCGCGCACAACCCCGCCACTCACTAACCAACAGGACTCCGCCCCATGGGTGACATCGTGGCAATCGCCGCCGGCTGCGTGATCTTCGCCGCCCTCATTCTCTACGTCATCGCCTGCGAGAAGGTATAATCATGTTCGACCTGGTGCTGGGCGGGGTCATCTCCGCCGGTCTGCTCGTCTATCTGCTATGGGCGCTGCTGCGCCCTGAAGATTTTTAAAGGTACCTCCATGACAATTCAGGGTTTGCTGTACATCGCGCTGGTTTTCGCGCTGGTGCTGGGCTGCGCGTTTCCAATGGGGCGCTACATGGCCGCGATTTTTGACGGCCGTTTGACATTCCTCAAGCCGCTTGAGCTCGGCGTCTATAAACTCGCCGGGGTGGACCCGGCGCGCCGCATGCGCTGGCAGGATTACGCGGTGACATTGCTGCTGCTCAGCGTCATCCATTTCCTCCTGCTCTACGCCATCCTGCGGCTGCAA
>Ga0116231_10009871_pt1 | contig 15754 bp, 10 predicted proteins | sample S1TSphgellanicum_2_FD_89695 | JGI IMG/M metagenome (GOLD analysis project Ga0116231, IMG submission 89695) | Host-associated microbial communities from peat moss isolated from Minnesota, USA - S1T2_Fd - Sphagnum magellanicum MG | ecosystem: Host-associated > Plants > Peat moss > Unclassified...
CAGCAGTCGAACCAGCGCAGGCGCAGCGCAAGAAAATCCGGCGCCAGGTTGCCGTCGAGTGTTGCGGCCGGACCGAAGTCGACATCGCCCGCGTAGGTCAAGGTGCGGTCGCCGTGCGTCCAAGGCCCGAGGATCAAGCGCACCGGACCCCGCTTGAGTTTGGAGAGCGCGATGTAATTATCCGTGGCCGAGCGAGGATACGGGTCGTACCAGGCCGACATGAAGGTCATCGGCGCATCGCTGAACTGCTCGTAGAAGCCGGCCGCATAAATGCCGAGCTGCTTCCAGAAGCCGTCGAAGTTGCCGTGCTCCCATTGATCGTAGACATACGACTCGTATTCGGGCGCGGCGGAGAGCGGCGAGTGGCCGCGCTTCCACGGCATGCGCGCAAACCAGCCCGCGATGTCCACCGCCTTGAGCGCCTTGAGGCGCACCGGATCCTTGAGCACTGCCGGGCTTTCCATCGCGGCGCGGTACGCCCAGGTCACCTGCTTGAGCTCGAAGGCGCCGCCTTGGCGAATCCCGTCCTGAAAGGCATTCGCGAATCCGCCGCTGTCCAAGAACATCGCGGCGATGCCCGGCGAGTTGGCGCACGCCAGTGCACCTTGTGTGTGCGCGGCGTAGGACAAGCCCATGGTGCCGATCTTGCCGTTGCACCAAGGTTGCTGCGTGATCCACCGGCAGCAGTCGAATCCATCCAGCCCATCGCTCAAATATTTCACGAACTCGCCTTCCGAGTTGTAGCGTCCGCGGCAGTCTTGATAGACGAAGACATAGCCCTGCGACACGAAGTAAAACGCCACCTCCGCGCGGCTCTTCGCCACGGGCTCTTGGACCGAGAGTTCCGAACGGCTGGCCACGGTCTTGCCGTAGGGTGTGCGCTCGAGGATCACGGGTAAGGGCGTCGAAACCACCTGGCCGTTGCGCTTCGGCCGGTATACGTCGGTGGCGAGATGTACGCCATCGCGCATTCTCACCATGACGTTCGAGGTCACCGCCATCTCATCGAAGGCCTGCTTGCGTGTGGGCGCGGCAGCCGGGTCCGCACCGCCCCCGCGATCCGCGCCGTACTCGGCGCCGCCACGCGCAGCGTGCCCGACCGCCAGGGCCGCGCCGGCCGCGGACAATAACTTCAGAAACACGCGTCGCGTGGCCGCGAACGGAATCTTCAAGACTTGACCGCATCGATGGCAATGAAGATGGCACAGTTGACGCGCTCGGCGAGCGATTGGCGCTCAGGCCCGGACCACCAGCGCCCGCCCGCCGGCCGCGGATAATTGCCGACGACGATCAAATCCGCGGACAGTCGCTTCGCGTGATTGACGATTTGATCCAGCGTGTTGCCCTTCGCCAAATACCCTTGCGCAGTCACGCCGCGCTCGCGCAGCCATTCGATCGACTTGTCCAAAAGCTCGCGATACTCGGCATCGACGTCAACCAGGCAGGCGTGGCCGTGCGCGCCGGCCAGCACCAGCGGATCCGGCGCGGCGGATGAAATGATCGACAACACGTGTACGCGGGCGCCGACCAGAATGGCGAGTTCCGCGCCTTGCCTCAATGCGCTGCGCCCAGCTCTGCTGCCGTCGTAACAGAGCAATACCTGCTTGAACATGCATCCTCGTGCGCTAAAATTCCCCGGCGCTGCCTCATCTTAGCGCGCCACACCGCATGCAGGTCAATATCACGCCCGACTTCGAGGCATGGCTTGAAGCTGTCCGACGAGTCGCGAAGTTCCGGCTATGATCCCTCTTATGTCCAATGCGCACACCGAGCCGGTGGCCCCCCGTCCTGCATCAACCTTGATCTTCGTACGCGAGGGTCCCGAGGCACCTGAGGTCTTGCTCATGAAGCGCGGCGCCGGCGTGCGCTTCATGCCCGGTGCTTACGTGTTCGCGGGAGGCGGCGTGGATCAGGCCGATGCCGGACCGGACGCGTATTCTCTCTGTCCCCATCTGTCCGACGAACGCGCCAGCACCACGCTCAAAGTGGCGCACGACGGCCTTTCATACTATGTCGCGGCGGTGCGCGAGGCCCTCGAGGAATGCGGTCTGCTCATGGCCTACGACGCCGACGGCTCGATCGTGAAACTTTCCCATTGGGAGGAAGCCAAGCTGCATGCGCTTCGCAACCAGGTGAATCACAAGCATATGAATCTACCGCAGCTGTGCCGCGAGCAGGGCTGGCGGCTGGCGGTAGACCGGTTGCTCTACTTCGCCCATTGGATCACGCCGCCCGGCGCCGTGCTGCGCTACGACACGCGCTTCTTCATCTGTCGCGCACCGGAGCAGCAAAGCGCCTCGCTCGCGAGCGAGGAGATGTCGGAGCTCATCTGGCGGACCGCCGCGGACGCGCTCGAACTCGCCAATGACGGTCAAATCATGCTGATGAATGCAACTCGCGAGAACTTGAAGGAGATCGCGGCTTTCGCGCACGTCGACACCTTGCTCGAGTACGCGAGCCAGCCGCGCGAAATAACCACCGTGCTGCCGACCTTTCCCGTGAGCAACTAGCCCGCAATGCGCAGCGCTCGCTGCATCCGCCCCTTCGCTGGTACTGACCAGACACTAAGATTGATTGGCGTAGAGCTTGACCAGCCGGTACAAGAACGTGCGCCCCTCGTACACCGACTGCACGCGCACGCGCTCATTGAGGCCATGGATGCCGCCGCCGTCCGGGTCGACGAAGATGCCGCTGACGCCGTAGGTTGGGATGCCGGCGGGATTCAAGAACTGCGCATCGGAGGCGCCGGGCTCTAGCGCCGGCACCACCGGTACGCCCGGCCACAGCTCGTGCGCCACCGTCTCGATGGGTTTCAGGATCTTAGGGGTGAGCGGCGCGGGTGGCGCGATCGGCCCGCGCACTTCCGGGATGCTCACCTTGACCGTCGGGTCGGCCGCGACCTCGTTCAACTGCGCGAGTACCGCCTCGCGCGGCACGCCGGGAAAGATGCGGCAATTGATGTTGGCGCGCGCCCGCTGCGGCAGCGCATTGGTGGCATGGCCCGCGGCCAGCATGGTCGCGACGCAGGTGGTGCGCAGCATGGCGTGCCAGTCCACGTTCTTATCCAGCACCGCCACCGCCGCGCGGTCACCCGGATTGGCGAGCACCGCCATCATCGCAGCGCCCTGCTCGCCGCCCACGATCTTGGCCATGCCGGTGAAGTAGGCGCGATTGGCGTCGTCGAGCTGCACCGGAAACTCATAGCGGCTCACCCGATCCAAGGCGCGCGCCAGCGCGTAAATCGCATTGTCCGGCACGGGGCGCGAACTGTGGCCGCCCGGATTGGTCACTTCGAACACGTAATTCTGCGAGATCTTCTCGGCCGCCAGCACCTCGAGCGCAATGCGCTTGCCCGACGCATCGAGCACACCGTCGACGCCCTCGGTGAGCGCCAGTTCCGCGTCGATCGCGGCGCGCTCATGGTCGACCAGCCAACCCGCGCCATTGAGCGCGCTGTTGGTTTCCTCGCCGCAGGTGAGCGCCAGCTTGATCGAGCGCTTCGGCTTGAAGCCCTCTTCGCGGTAGCGCACCAAGTTGTCCACCCAGATGGCCGCCTGAGCCTTCATGTCACTGGTGCCGCGGCCGTAGAAATAGCCATTCTCCTCGAACAGCGTGAAGGGGTCGCGCGTCCAATCCTCACGCTTCGCTTCGACCACATCCACGTGCGCCAGCATCAAGATCGCCTTGAGCTTCGGGGAGCTGCCATGCAACACGGCGATCAGGCCGCCTTCTTTCGGGTGCCCCTCGGGCACGAACACCCGCACGTCCGCATCCGGATAACCCGCCGCCTTCAAGCGCGCCGCCATGCGCTCTGCGGCGAGCGTGCAATCGCCCGCCGACAGCGAGGTGTTGGTCTGCACCAGCTCCTGATAGGTCGCGCGAAATCGCGCCAACCCCGCATCGTCGGAAGCGGCGTGCGCCGCCGCGCAACAGCCGAGCACGGCGCAAGCGCCGGCGGCGCGGACAAATCGCAATCCCATGGTTTCCCCTCGTTGGTCTCGTTTCAGTCGTCAGTTTGCGCGTGGCTTCGCGTCACGTGCCGCAAAACGTGTGCCTGACCCGCTGCTCCGGTCGCGGCGGCGTGGCATAGGCCGCAAACTCGGGCTGCTCATCGAAGGGTTTCGCGAGCACGGTGAGCAGCGTATTGAACGGCGCAAAATTGCCGTGCTCCGCCGCCGCTTCGATCAACTCCTCGATACGATGATTGCGCGGTATGTAGCGCGGGTTGACGGCGCGCATCGCGGCGGCACGCTCCGGGCCTGATCGCGGCTCCAAGGCGCAGCGCGACTCCCAGCCGCTGAGCCATGACTTGAACTCAGCATCTTCACCTAGCGCGCCGAGCGCTCGCGTGCCGCTCGAGTCGGCCAAGGAACATAACTCGCGGAACGTCAGCGTGAAGTCGGCTTCGGTACGCTGCATGATACGAAGCAGGCTTTGCGCGATGTCGCGGTCGCGCGGGTCCTGCCCCGTCAATCCAAGCTTGGCGCGCATGCCTTCGAGCCATTCGAGATCGATCTGCGCGGCAAAGGCGTTGATCGACTCGGTCGCCAATTCGACCGCGCGCTCCTCTTTTGCATCGATGAGCGGCAGCAGCGTTTCGGCAAACCGCACCAGATTCCACTGCGCGATCGACGGCTGATTCGAATAGGCATAACGGCCCCGGGCGTCGATGCTACTGAACACCTTGTTGGCATCGTAGACATCCATGAAAGCGCACGGACCGTAGTCGATGGTCTCGCCCGAGACCGCGTAGTTGTCGGTGTTCATGACGCCGTGAATGAAGCCGACCTGCAGCCACTTCGCGACCAGGCGCGCCTGGCGGCGCATCACTGCATCGAGCAATGCGAGATAAGGATTTTCTGCCGGCTTGATGTCCGGGTAATGCCGCGCGATCACATAATCGGCGAGCGTGCGCACGGCATCGAAATCCTCGCGGGCCGCGAAGAATTGGAAGGTGCCGACGCGCACGTGGCTCGCCGCGATACGCGTCAGTACCGCACCCGGCAAGGGTTCCTCGCGCAGCACCGTCTCGCCCGTCGCCACGGCCGCCAGGGCGCGCGTCGAGGGAATGCCGAGCGCCGTCATGGCCTCGCTGACCACGTACTCGCGCAACACCGGCCCGAGCGCCGCGCGCCCGTCTCCGCCGCGCGAGAACGGCGTGCGTCCGGCGCCTTTCAGATGAATATCGCGCAAGGTCCCGTCCCTGCCGCGCACCTCGCCCAGCAAAATGGCGCGTCCGTCGCCCAATTGCGGCACGAATTGCCCGAATTGGTGTCCCGCATAGGCCATGGCGAGCGGCTCACTGCCCGGCATGATGCGGTTGCCGCTCAAGGCTTGCGCAATGCCCTCCTCGTCGCCGGGGTCGACCTCTAGCCCAAGCTCGGCGGCAAGCGCCGCATTGAAGCGGATCAGCCGCGGCGCAGCGACGGGGGTAGGTTCGGTGCGCGTGTAGAAGCGCGCAGGCAACCGCGCGTAGGTATTCTCGAAGCGGGGGTGCAGCATGGCGCCATTTTATCAAACGCGGGCCTTGGGCAGCGGGCCTTCTGCGCGTCGAGATCGGCCTGCGGGCGCGGGTTCTGCGCGGCGGCTTTGCTCTACGCGGCGACCTTGAGCGACTCGAGCGCCAATACGACTCGCGCATGTTCGTGAATGATCCGGTCCAGGGCCACTTTCGCGTCCTCGAGGCGCCCCTCCAATCCTATGCTCTCGAGCCCCGTACACAAGCCGGCGAGATCCTTCGCACCGGTGTTGAAGCTCGTCGATTTCAAGGCGTGCGCCGCCTTGGCGATGCCCGCGGCATCCTTGGCCGCGACGCAGGCGCGCAGTTCATTGAGCAGCACCACCGAATTCTGCAAATAAAGCTCCGCGACCTTGGCGAGCAGGTTCGGCACGCCGCGCTGCAACTCGCGGATCTGATTGAGCGTCCTCTCATCGAGCACCGCAGGTCCAGACCTCAGCGCCCCGGCATCGGCAGACCGGCCGGCGGCTGCCGCAGCCGCGCCGGCCTGCGGCGCGCCGGCCGCCGCGCCGCCGCTCGGGCCGGGGACTTGCGCCGCGGCCGAAGCGGCCGCAGCCGCGGCAGCCGCCGGTTCCACGGTCACGCGCTGGGTCAGCACGGGGATCGCCGCCACCGGATTCGGGGCATCGGGATCGCGCGCCGGCAGCTGCGTGACTGCGGTAGCACCCGATGCCGCGTGCGGCGCGACGGTATCTGCGCCGGGAGCTGCGCCGGGAGCTGCGGCGGCCTCCGGCATATGGACCACGTCGGCCTCCGGCGCGCACGACTCCAGCACCCGGAACAGTTGGTCGATGGTGAACGGCTTGCTCAAGTATCGATCCATGCCGGCCTCGAAGCAGCGCGCGGCATCGCCGTTGAGCGCGTTGGCGGTGAGCGCTACGATGAAGGTACGCTCGCGTCCGGCGCGCCGTTCCCACTCGCGCAGGCGCCGCGTGGTGGCATAACCATCGAGCTTCGGCATCTGGCAATCCATCAAGATGACGTCGAAATGCTCGGCCGCGACCTTCACCAGGGCTTCCTCGCCGCTCCAGGCGCTGTCGGTCGACACGCCAAGCTCCACCAGCATGGCCAGGGCCAGCTCCTGATTGACCGGATTATCCTCGACCAACAGGGCGCGGCGAACGCGCGACACTTCGCGCTGAGTGTCGACGACGACCGGCATCCGGCGGCTTACGCTCTTGGTGACGGTGCTCGAGACCGCCCGCTCGCGCGTGAACAGCGACACGAGGCTCGAATGCAGCTGCGAACGGCGCACCGGCTTCCCCAGCCACGCGGTCGGACCATCGAGCTTCTCGTCCTCCTCGGGCACGGCCAGGATCGAGGTCATCATCAAGATCGGCATGTCCACGAAGTCGAGCTGCTCGCGGATCTCCTTGGCGAGCGCGACGCCATCGGAATTGGGCAGCTGCGCGTCGATGATGATCGCATCGACCCCATCCGACTGGCACATCTCGAGCATCTGCAGCGCGATGGGACCGGATTTCGCCTCCGTGACCGTCACGCCGAAGCTCGTCAAATGGCCGGCGACGATCTCTCGCGCGCTCGCATTGTCCTCGACGATGAGCACGCGGGCACCCTTGAGCGCCGCGGGCCGCAGGCCGCGCGCGGTGGTGTCGTCATTGGCCAGCGCGACGGTGAAATGAAAAGTCGAGCCTACGCCCGGCGTGCTCTTGACGCCCATCTCCCCACCCATGAGCTCGACCAATTGTTTGCAGATGGCCAACCCCAAACCGGTGCCGCCGTACTTGCGCGTGGTGGAATTGTCTTCTTGCGCGAACGACTCGAAGATCGTGGAGCAGCTCTCCGGCTTGATGCCGACGCCCGTGTCGATGACCTCGAAGCGGAACGAGGTGCGCTGCCGGTCGAGCGTCGCGTGCCGTACCGTCACGCGCACTTCGCCGCGTTCCGTGAACTTGACCGCGTTGCCGACCAGGTTGATGATGATCTGCCGCAGGCGTTGGCCGTCGCCGAACACCGCCGTTTCGACATCGGCCGGGATGTCGCAGAGCAGCTCGAGGCCCTTGCTGTGCGCCTTCTCGGCGAGGATATCGACCGCATCCTCCACCACGTCGCGCAAGCTGAAGGGCGCGATGTCGAGCTCCAGCTTACCGGCCTCGATCTTGGAGAAATCCAGTATGTCGTTGATGAGACCGAGCAGCGCGCTGCCGGACTGGTGAATCACGTCCGCATAGCGCCGCTGCCGGTCGTCGAGCTTCGTGGCATGACGCAGCAACTGTGTCATGCCGAGCACCGCGTTCATCGGGGTGCGGATCTCATGGCTCATGCGCGCCAGAAATTCGCTTTTCGCGCGGTTCGATGCCTCGACCTTCTCCAGCATCTCCTGCGCATCGACCACCGCCGCGTCCAGGCGCAAGGTACGCTCACGCACGCGGCTCTCCAGTTCGCTCTGATAGGCGCGAAGATCGGTGTCGCGCTTCTCCAGCTCCGCCAGCATTTTATTGAGATAGCCGGTCAGTACGCCGATGTCGTCGCTCGAGACCACCTTGCCGCGAAGGCCGAAGTCCCTGCCCTCCCAGGCGTTGCGCGTGAACATGACCAGGTCGTTGACGGGCGCCGCGAACAGTCCACGGTACAGGCGCATTGCGATCGCGTAGCCGAGCAGCGCGGCCAACGCGGCTGCGCACAGCGCGCACAGCGCTGCCTGCCGGAACGGCGTGAACAATGGCTTCAGATCGACGTTGAATAGCAGGGTGCCGACGCGACCGCCATCGGCTGTGATCGGTACCGATACGCTCATGTCCATCAAGTCCGGATAACGAACCTGATTAGCTGCCGGTGCCGCCCACGCCGGCACCCGCTCGTCGCGTTCCGTGGCGCCGAGCACCAAGGGCAGATGCACGAAAAGCTTGCCGTCGGCATCGTACAGGGTCGCCGAACGCACCTGCGAGTCGCGGCGGAACGTGCCTAGCAGCGCACGCGCCGCCGGCCGGTCCGCGGTCGCGAATGCGGCCGGCAGGTTGTCGGCAACGCCCGTCGCGGCGGATTCGAGCTCCGCGGTGAGGTTGGCGCGCGCCACCAACCCTTCGCCGATCGAGTAGAAGACGAAGGCCGCGAAGACCACGGCACCCAAGGCGCTGACGACGATGAATCGCGTCTTCGCGTTGAGCGACAGATCCTTGATCAGCCAGTGCATCCCGTGCCTCGATCATCCGAGAGGGCTCGCACCACGCTCGCGGGCTTGCGGGCCGGCAACAGCAGAAAGCGCGAGTCCGCGCCGATGCTCGCCTCCAGTTCGTCGGCGCGGATCGGCTTGCTGATCAAGTAGCCTTGCACTTGATCGCAGCCTTGAGCGCGCAAGAACTCCAGTTGCGCGTCGGTCTCGACGCCCTCCGCGATGACGATGAGCTTGAGCTCGCGTGCCATCGCGATGATCGCGGAGCAGATCGCCACGGCGTCCGAGTTGACCGGCAGGTCATTGACGAACGATCGATCGATCTTGAGCGCATCGACCGGGAACTGCCGCAGGTAGCCTAAGGACGAGTAACCGGTGCCGAAGTCGTCGATCGACAGGCTCAAACCCGCATCGCCGAGGCGCTGCAGGGCCGCGCGCGTGGTGTCGACGTCGCGCATCAAGAAACTTTCGGTGATCTCGAGTTCGAGCTGCTGCGGCTTGACGCCCGACTGCCACAGCGTTCGCAGCACCGTATCGACGAAGCTGTCCTTCGAGAATTGCTGCACCGAGACGTTGACGGCGATGCGCAGGTTGCGCAAAGGACCGCTCTCCCACGCCCGCATCTGCCGGCAGGCTTCACGGATCACCCAGTCGCCGATGGGGCCGATGATGCCGGTCTCTTCCGCCAGGGGCACGAACTTCTCGGGCGAAATCCAGCCCCGCTCCGGATGATGCCAGCGCAGCAACGCTTCCAATCCCACGATGCAGCCGCTGTGCAAGTCCATCTTCGGCTGGTAGTACAGCTCGAAGGCCTCCTCTTCGATGGCGCGCCGCAGCTCGCCTTCGAGTTCGAGCCTGCCCAATGCACGGATGGCCATCGACTCGCCGTAGAAGGCATGATCGTTGCGCCCCCGGTCCTTCGCCTGATACATGGCCATGTCGGCCTTGACCAACAGATCCTCGATCTCGTTTCCGTCTTGCGGATACAGCGCGATGCCGATACTGGGAGTGACCACGAAGCCGTGGCCGTCGCAGAGGAAAGGTTCGGCCAATTTTTGCTCGATCTCGTGCACCACCGCACTCACCTGGGCGCGGTCCACGACCTCGGTGAGCACGATGACGAATTCATCGCCGCCCAAGCGTGCGACCATGCCGGCGCTGGCACCGCCGGCGCGTGCGGCCGCCTGGTGCAGGCAACGTTCCAGGCGGCGCGCCACGTCGCGCAGCAGCGTGTCGCCGACCGAATGGCCGAGGTTGTCGTTGATGCGCTTGAAGCGGTCCAGATCCAGATACAGGAGCGCCGCATTTCTCTTGTTGCGCTCGGCCGCGGCGAGCGTGCGGCTCACGTGCCGCATCAACATCTGCCGGTTCGGCAAACCCGTCAGGGTGTCGAAGTACGCCAGATACTCGATGCGCGCCTCGGCGGCTTTGCGTTCGCTGATGTCGCGAATGATGATCAAGAAGGTGCCGTCGAGTTGCGCCAGCATGCGCGCCTCGAAGGCGCAGACCTCCTCGCCGTCGCTCACCTCGAACTCGTGCGTCGCCAGCTCGCCCGGCGGATGACGCCCGGCGATGAAGGCGCGCGCCGCGATCGCAACTTCCGCCGGCATCGCCGCATGACCTTGGGCGCCCGGCAGGCCGCCCGTGATCTGATCGACGATGGCGCCCGAGGCGTCCAAAATGTAGATGGCGTCCGGCAACGCCTGCAGCATCGCGCGGTTCTTCATCTCGCTGACCCGAAGGGCCCGCATGGTGTCATGGGCGCGAAGAATGAACTCGATGCGGTGCGCGATCGTGCCCCACAGCACCGGCTTGTTGATGAAGTCGGTCGCGCCAACCTCATAAGCCCGCGCGATCGATGCCGTATCGTGCTTGCCGGTGACCATGACGACCGGGATGTCGATGCCGTCGGGCTGCGCCCGGATGCGCACGCACACATCGAAGCCCTGCCCGTCCGGCAATTCCACGTCGAGCAGAACGAGATCTGGATTGATATCGAGCACGCGCTGCAGCGCATCGCGAGCGTTGTCGGCCACATGCGGCTCGAAGCCCGCCTGTCGCAACGTCTCGGCCGCGAGCAGCGTGAACAGCGGATCGTCATCGACTATCAGAATCGACCGCTGTCGGTCACCGCGCAATTGCCGCATGTACGGGTCCCTGGACGCTCTTTGAAGGGGTATCAGCGCCCGCATCCTGAAGGGATTCCCCGAAACCCGCCCATACGCACCTCACAGGAACGGCGAGACTCGCCGGTTCACATCACATAATGCGGAGCGCTAGGCGTTTCTTACAGTTCGAACAGCGTCGTCAACTGCATGGACAGCACCGATTTGTCTTTTTGGTTCCACAACTCGGTCTTGGAGAGCAAAATTCCGGTCCGGCCCGATGGCGATTTGCTTTGCCGCAACACCTCGAAACGCAAGCATACGGAATCGTCCGGAGATACCGGCTCGATCCATTTGACGCTGTCCACGCCCGGTGACCCAAATGCCTTGGATTGGGCGAGCACAGTCCGCACCGTGAGTTCCATGGCAATCGAGCAGGTCAGCCAGCCGCTGGCGATCAATCCCTTCCAGCGGCCTTTCTTCGCGCGTGCCGCATCGATGTGCATCCACTGCGGATCGTAGCGCGAGGCAAACTCGATGATTTCCGCGGCCGTCACGATTCGCGGAGACGAATTCACCACCACTCCGGGGGTGAGTTGTTCAAATTGCATGTCAAGATCCTAAAGCCAACCCGAGGACTTAAGGATACTTGAGCCGGTCGACCTGGCTGCGACTATTTAGCAGCTGGAATCGGCGTGCACGTTCACGGTAGCGGAGTTCTGGAGGTTCGTGCTGCCACCGCTGCCGCAGTGCTGCTCGCGGCTATCGACGCTGATCGCCTTCCACGTGATGTTCGCGCGACCCTTCTCATCGGCACTGGCCGTGATGGGCAACTGGTCGAACCCATTGAGCCGCTGATGCGCGATGATCGGGGTGTGCGTGTTCTCGTCGGAGACGGTCACGTAGACATCTGCGATACCGTCATTGACGATGTGCAGGTTGATCCCGTCCTGGCTCAACGCTGCGCCGACGAGCAGCAGCGGCATGGCGCCGAAAATCCGTGCGCTAACTCGATGTGCGCTAACTCGATGAATGTATGTCATGGCACCGCCAGGATAGACCAGCTCGATTCTAGACCAACCCGGCCTGCCGCCGTGTAAGACATCGCCGCAAATGGCGGCCCTACTTTATATACCCGGCGGGTCGCTTCCACACACGTCGAGCGAAAACACGCTAACATTTCTATATGACACATCAAGCTTTGGTACCAGGATCGGTGGCGGTCGTGACCGGCGGCGCATCCGGCATCGGCCTCGCCGCCGCACTGCGCTACTGTCAAATGGGCTTGAGAGTTTGCATCGCGGATCGCGGGTCCGGTCGGCTGGCAGACGCCCGGGCGATTCTCGAGTCTGCGGCGGCCAAGCCAGGTGATGTGCTGGCGGTGGAGACCGACGTCAGCGATGTCGAGCAACTGCGGCGTCTCGAATCGACGGTCGTCGGCGAGTTCGGCGGCGTCGATATCCTCATGAACAATGCGGGCATCGGCTCCAGTAGTTCGGCCTTAGGGCCAGCGGACCACTGGCAGCGAATCCTGGACGTCAACCTCTGGGGCGTCATCCATGGCTGCCAGGTATTCATACCCGGCATGCTCCGGCGCGGCAGGCCCGGCCTCGTGATCAACACGGGGTCGAAACAAGGCATCACGACACCGCCCGGAAATCCCGCCTATAACGTGTCGAAGGCTGGGGTCAAGGCATACACCGAAGCGTTGCAGCATGAACTGCGCAATACACCCGGCGCGCAGATTCAGGCGCACCTGCTGATCCCCGGCTTCGTGCATACCGGCATCAACGGTCTGGCCAAAGAAAAGCCCGCGGGTGCTTGGAGCCCGGCACAACTGGTGGATTTCATGCTCGAGCGGCTCGCGGCCAGCGATTTCTATATTCTGTGTCCCGACAACGACGTGAGCCGCGAACTCGATGAGCGCCGCATCCTCTGGGCGGCGGGCGACATCGTCGAAAACCGGCCGCCGCTGTCGCGCTGGGACCCCAAGTACCGGGACGCATTCGCCGCGTTCGCGAAACTCCGGTCGTAACCCGCCCGCCGCGGTGGGAGCGCGCTGGCCACGGTCGACGGTCGGCCCGGTCTAAACGTCCCCCAGTCGTAACGCGCTCGCTGAACATAGCGCATGTCCTTATGCGCTTTGGGCCTTGGAACAGCCAAGCCATGATTGCTAGCATTTTCAGGCTCGAATAGAACGATCCAGGGATTGTCATGAATCACAACGACGGGCCGCGTCGAATGTTGCATCGGCGCGCCCTGCCCGCGCGCGGCCGGATAGCGGGGCTTGGCGCGCTCACGCTTGCCGCACTCGCGCTCGGCGCGCTGACGGTATCTTTCGGAGCCTTTGCCCAACAGAAAACCGGCCCCGGAATCCCGGAGGACGAGTCGCTCACCTTCCACGGTATTACCCTGTATGGCGTCATCGACATCGGCCTGCAAGACGAGACGCATGGCGCGCCATACAGCGATTTTCGGCCGACCGCAGGCATCATCGTGCAGAAGAACAGCCGCGGGTCGGTGTTCGGTGCGACACCAAACAACGAAGGGCAATCGCGCGTCGGCTTGCAAGGCAATGAACATTTATTCGGCGATTGGTCGGCCGTGTTCCGGGTCGAGACCTTCTTCAATCCGCAGTCGGGCGAACTCGCCAATTCGCTGAAGTCGATCACGTCCAACAATGGCAGAACCACGGCGACTTCTTCCGTCGACTACGATGGCAGCTCGGCGGGTCAAGCCTTTCAATCGGCCTTCGTCGGCCTCTCGTCGAAGCCGTATGGCACGCTGACTTTCGGCCGTCAGCTGACGATCCTCACCGATGGTGCGATCAAATACGACCCCAACCAAGATTCCAGCGCCTTCGGTCTGTTCGGCGCTTCGGGGACCTATCAAGGCGGCGGCAGCACCGAAGACAAGCGGCTCGATTCGGTGGCGAAATATGACGTCACCATCGAGGACATCGTGCACCTCGGCGCGCTCTATAAATTCAACGGTGCCACGGGTGCGGAAAACACCGCCTATCAAGCAGTGATTGGTGCGGCCTATGGCGGCGCTTCGGTCGATGCGTTCTACTCGCGGGTCAACGACGCCATTTCTGCATCGACCTTGAGCGCGGCTCAGGTTGCGACGCTGCCGAGCCTCGGGCTCTCTGCCGAGAACTCCGTGGCAGCCACGGTCTCGAACAATACCGCCTATTCCCTGATGGGCCTGTACGCGCTTTCGCAGCTGAAATTCTACTTGGGCTACGAATACATCAAGTACACCAATCCCACCCATGCTCTGCCCGTCGGCTTCGTGGACATCGGCGGCTACACTTTAGGCGTCGTCAACAACAGCGCTTACACGGAGGAGAAGAACCTGCAGATGTACTGGACCGGGGTGCGCTACAGCGTGTTGCCGAACCTCGATCTGGTCGGCGCCTATTACGGCGCCCATCAAGGTGCCTACGGCACCGGGGCGCTCGCGGGCTGCGCGACGAAGGCCAGCTCCACGTGCCGCGGCAGTCTCCAAGACTTCTCAGTCCAGGCCGACTATCACTTCACCCGACGCTTCGACGGCTACGTCGGTTCGATGTACAGCGGCGTGCACGGCGGCTTGGCCAACGGCTACACCTACCAGACGACCAGCATCGCCTCGACCATCGGACTGCGTTTCAAGTTTTGACGCGGCGCGAGTCGGCGCGGCGCATCAGCTGCCCGGCGGATCCGGGACGAACGCGGGATGGTCAGCCGAACTGGCAAAGGCCCACGCCGACAGGTACGAGAGCTGCAGGATTTTGAGCATTTTTGGGTAATCGATCTTATCCGGCGTGTCGCTCGTGTGGTGATAGTCGGGATGAAACCCGGTGAAAAACCAGAAAGCCGGCACGTCGTGTAAAACGAACGGAAACTGGTCGCTGCGAAAGAACGTGTTGAGCGCGTTCTCGTGGTCGAAGCGGTCATCCAAGTCCAGCCCGATGGCGCGATTCGCCGCCACTACGGTGCTTTTGAATTGGGGACTGTAGGCGGCGCCGATCAGGTTCAAGCGGTTCGACGTGTTCGCGGGTATGTCGATCAGACCTTCGGTCTGCTCGGAGGGTGCCTCGTCGCGGCCGATCATATCGAAATTGATCATCGCGCGCGTCGTGGCGAGCGGCCGCAGTGGATGCGCTGCCATGTAATACGAACCCAACAGCCCGCGCTCCTCCGCGCCGAACACCACGAAGAGGATCGAGCGCTTCGGCTTGGTGCGGTTCGCAGCAAAGGCGTGCGCCAATGCCACCACGCCGACGGTGCCGGAGCCGTTGTCGTCGGCGCCGTGCCAAATCTCCAGAGCACCGTCACCCGCCGGCGAGGCGCCGTCATGATCATGATGGGCCGTGATCATCACGGTCTCGGGTGCCAGCGTCGCATCCGATCCCGGCAGCAGACCGGCGACGTTATAAGTGGTCCCTGCGCTTCGCGACTTGTTCTCCAGGTGCAACGTGACCACGCTGTCCGCCAGCGGCATGGAATGATTCGACAGATCCTTGTCGATGGCCGACTGCAGCGCCTGCGGCGGCGTGCCCGCCGCGCCCAACAGCTCCCTGCCGGCGGCATCGCTCACCGTTAATGCCGGGATATGCACCTCGTCATCAACCAGAACCTGGGAAGGCAGCGGATTGGTACGAGTGACGCTGCCGCCGATCCGATTCAAGCGGTCGAGGTTCGATGGATGCTTGCGATTCGGTTCGGCGACCACCAACACCGCGAGTGCGCCATGAGCCTGCGCGTTCACTGCTTTCATGCGATTGGTGGCATAGCGCGTATTGCCCGTGCCGGCGAAGCGCGAGTGGGGATCGTTCTCCTGCGGCTCGTGCTCGAATACCACGACGATCTTGCCGCGAGCGTCGATGCCGGCATAGTCATCGTAGCCGATGCCCGGTGCCGTGATGCCGTACCCGGCGAATACCAAGGGGGCCGTGATTTGCACGTCGTCGCGGAAGGCGCCGACCACGTCGGGCCGATACCACTGGAACCG
>Ga0116231_10009872_pt1 | contig 15754 bp, 6 predicted proteins | sample S1TSphgellanicum_2_FD_89695 | JGI IMG/M metagenome (GOLD analysis project Ga0116231, IMG submission 89695) | Host-associated microbial communities from peat moss isolated from Minnesota, USA - S1T2_Fd - Sphagnum magellanicum MG | ecosystem: Host-associated > Plants > Peat moss > Unclassified...
AAATAAAGAAAAAAAAATTTTAAAAAAAAAATTTATACTTTTTTTTCATCCTCAAAAAAAAAACAGTTAAAAAGTTGTTAAAAAAAAATTTTTAACCAAAATTTGTGGCAATTTTTTTTGAAAAAAAAAAAAAAAAAAAAAAAACACTTTGTGCATGTCACACATGTCATTTTCAGATTTAGCAATAGCGCCAAATTTTGCTCCAAAAGAAAACGTTGGATGACTTGCTTCCTCGGGCTTCTTCTAATTTGATAGATTGTAATCTTAAAGGTAGCCATTAGCCCAGGGGTGTAGGTCCCAAAATTAAGGGAGGCCCATGAGAGTAGGCCTTCAATAATGAAAAATTACTTTTATTATTTCATGGGAACATAATGGCAAACCAACCCATGGCACCCAAAGTCAAGCAAAAAAGTTTTTTTTTTTCCCAATAACAAAAGGTTTGAAATGATAAGTGTAAGGGCCCTTAAACTCAAGCTGTCCATTTTAGGAAATACTTTATGAAGCTAGAAAAATCAAAATGGGTAGATATATTCAAACATATTTTTCTATTTTTTAAAATAAAAAGATTTCCCCAAAAAATGACTTGGAGGGGTAAAGCCATTGTGGTGATTATGAACCACTTATAATTATTTTACCACATGAGAATTAGAAACTTGCAGTCATATATCATATCATTTGACAACAATATGATATATATTATATTTAACAAGAATATCACTAAATATTAATCATTTGGAAAAAATGCCATGTTTATAATATGGCTCATTCCATTCCAGTATATATTTCAATTCGCATAAATAATGCATAACATATAATATTGATGTTCACATGTGAGAATTTTTTAATAAAAAAATTAAGTTATGGGTTGCAATTTTTTTGAAAAAATATTTTGAAGAATGTGGTTCAAAATTTTTATTGAACAGAATGTATGGCATAATGAGGCCCACTATAGATTATAGATGAACGTACAGGGTCCAAATTTGCATGAACCAATATGGACCCTTATGAAGCAAATTGAATCATTGATTTGGACTCTGGATTGGACATTTGTTTGCATTTTGATTATTCAAATTGTGAGTTCCTCTTTGATCTATGTTTTTTGTAGTCAGAATCAGTTTGCAATTCTTTCAATCTTGGACCTTATCTAGAGCCCTTGGGTCCAAATTATGGTTCTGAACCAATAATATTTATTCTATCTCATTAGACCATTAAATTTGGATCCTCATTTGAATAATAACTTTTAATTAAAGTATGATCAGCTGTAAAGTCTCATTGATTCCATAATTAATTAATTAATTAATGAATTAATATGGTGATTTGATTTTCATAAATGTTCAAATTCTCAAAAAATTAGGGGATGACTAGCTTCCCGGGGCCTCCTCTAATTTGATGGATTGTAATCTTGAGGGCAGGCATTAGCCCAAAGTTGTAGGCCCCAAAATTAAGAGAGGCCAATTGGAGCAAGCTTTCAACAATGTCAAATTATTTTTATTATTTTGTGGGAACATATTGGCAGATTGTCCCATGGCACCCCAAGTCAAGCACAAAGGTTTTTTTATTCAAATAACAAAAGGTTTGAAATGATTAGTGTAAGGGTTCTTAAACTGAAACTATCCATTTCAAGAAATTCTTTATGAAGCTAGAAAAATCAAAATGGGTAGATTATCCAAAACATTCAAACTAAAAAATTCAAAACTCTATCTATTGAAAATAAACAATATGAAGCCACAAACAAAGTGGAGCTAAATGTTATCTTCTTTTCTTATTCATTTTTAATAAAATTTAGGTGCATAATCAGTAACTTTATATGATCAGATTACATATGGTGTTGTTGAGTATTTTTGTTACATATCTAAAAATAAAATAAAATGTTGAATAAGGTTAGAGGTTGAATTTTTTTTGGCTTGTATGTAGCAACTATGTAATTGATTTTATTTTGGGATTTTTGATGGAAGCTATTTTATGAGAATATATTACAACATTCAAATTGTACTAAAGCATAACAAAAGATTTTTCTCTACAAACCTAAAATACAAAAGCAATTGACGGTAGCCTTCTCCCATACTTGGCCATTAACCATCAAATTGAACAAATTTAAGGCTCACTACTCTAAAAGAATGTGAGAAAGTTGTTGCTATTCACCTCAAATTTTTGTAATTTAGTAACCATGGATTAAAGGGGGCTCATTGTAAGAGTTTGTGATACTTTCAAAATGTTGATTCTATGAGCACACACCCAATTTAACCCCTTCCTTTATTGTGCCTTCCCACATGAATGTCGAACATGTAACGATGGCATTTTGATTTTACAATATCATGTAATTATGGTTATGATTGTTTAATGTTGGTACAAAAAATACATGATGTAATACATTATTTTTGAAGCTTATATCCAAATCAAAATTGAACCCCATAGCAAAATAAGATTGTCCAATATTTTATGTTTATGGATGGGCATGGAGAGATATTTTCACAAAGAATACTTATTGAATTTGGGAATTTTTGATATGTGTGTATGTGGAAAGGTTTTTAATTTGAATTTTATCTTTTTAAACGGGTATTTGTTAGATTTTTAATGAAGTATTAAAATTTGTTGAATTGCTGAAGTTGATTTCAAGCTAATTTTTCAAATAAATAAATAAATATTGTATTACAAGATTTGATTAGATATTTCAAATAATTTATTGAAATTTTTTTGTTAATTATATATATATATTTTGAATGTTCTCAAAGATTATCTTTGGGTCATAAAAATGCAAATTGAATATATATATATATATATATTGTGTGTGTGTGTGTGTGTGTGTGTGTGTGCATGCCAATAGGGGTGTTGGGGCAATTAATTGAATGAGTATATTTTAGCTATGACTTTTCAAAATTAAGGAAATGATTTATGAAAAGGTCATCACTATTAGTAATACAATTTTGTAACAATTTTCATTTTTTTAATTTCAAAATAAATTTCAAGCAATATATTAAAGCATGTAATGGATAGACATGAGGGAAAAAAATAACTAGAATTCCAAAATCATTTTTTAAAAAGGGACCAAGAAAATGATTTGACCAATTTTGATTCCATAGCCATTCCTTGAGGTGGCTCTTAATGTTACCATCATCTCATTCAAATGACAAAACCTTTTCAATTGGTGGGAATATTTTTCATTGATGATTGTTGTGCTTCAATTGATGTCATTACCAATTGTGAAGTGCTTTTATAAAGAGAAATTGTTTGATGATGAAAGAAGTATTATAAAATGATGTAATGATATCACTTTTGTTAATAGTTTTATATAATAACATAAGCAACATCTTTTTGGGTCATAATAATTTAAATAAATTAAAAATAAATTAATAAGTATATTTTTTAATTGAACATATTTATAAGGATTAAATTGTAAGCATGAATGGTTATTTTTATTGTGTTTGCAACTTATTTGAATTTTGTTTTTGAAAATCAAAATCTCCTATTTTTAAATTCATCCTAATGTTCTATACATGTTTTTTTGTAATTTTTAATAATTGCCCAATTCTAACAAAAAAATGTTTTGCCAAAAGAACAACCAAAAACAATGGATCAATGTTTGATAATGAAGAAAAAATCATGGAAGGGTCCCGTAAAGAAAAAGGTGCATTTGGTTAATATTGGAAAGTTGTTATTTGGGTGCATGTAATTCAAATATTATTCAATATAAAGTATGCACATTTTTTTTCCCATAAGGTGCATAGAATTGGGGGTTACTAAAGTGAGATGGCACTTGGCATGACAATGAAAAAACAATGATATGTTAAAAATGTCACATGGCATCCTTATTCCCATGGCACATAATAATCAAAATGGAAATAAATCATAAACAAGATGAATTTAATAAAAATCATTGGTTAATTTAGATTTAATTTTCATTGCCCAAGGATTACAAATTGAAATGAGCAAGATATATTTTTGTGCTAGCTTGTGATGTTCAAATATGACAATGTGAATTTTGTGATTTAATCTATGCATCATTTTTTTAAAAATTTGTGTATGCGACCCTCTCAAGTTGTGACATATTTTTATGTTTTAATCCATGCATTTGTGTTCATGATTGGCAAAAGTTTAATTTTCTTTACATAAGATTGACCACGATAATCTATTCCTTGCCATTGTATTGTTTATGTCACATGGAATATAAGGAATGGTCCAAATTCCAACTTGGTGTCCATACAACACCATCATTAGATGGGGAGGACAAGGTTTGCATTAATAACCATATCAATATTTTTTTAAAATGCAATCATGGTAGTCTATTCTACATTGAAACTTTACACCATGTGCATGGATATGATTTTTAATTTATTTTTGGTCTATAATCATGTCATTTTGTAAAGAATATCTCAACTTATATTGAATTTTTATGATGTTTTATTTTTCTAACCACATTTTTTTCTTGATTTAAAAATAGGTGGAGTATAACAATTCAAAAAAAAATATCATGTTTGTGAAGGAAAAAACATGACAAGTTAACAAAACATTTTTCATACTATTATTTTATTGACAATGAACTTCAATAAGTGAGTAGAAAATATAATAATAATAGTCTATGAAAAAGTGTTTTATCATTTGCTCATAATCGTTGATTGTTTTGTACTTGGTCATTTATTCATAACTCTTGATTTTTTTAGACATTTTTTTCTATTTTTAAATTTTGATTCACCTTGATATGTGATGTCAATCACATGTGTGTGTGTGTGTGTGTGGGTGTGTGTGTGTGTGTGTTTTGATTTTTTGTAAATGTTTAGGAAAGCAATTTCAAATCATGAGAACTAATCTATCAAAAGATACAATATAAATTGGATGGATTTATAACGCATGTGAAATAATTTTGATCAATGAGGTTTGCATGATAATTTCATATTTGAAGTGAGTTTCCTTATCCATTTTTCTTCATTTGAATCCATTTACACACATGAAATGATGTATTTGTTTATCAAATGCAATGTCATACATTTTTACATGATCATTGATGTTCAAATTAGGTGTCAAATTTGAATAATTGAATATCAATTTCGTTTGACAACTATACACATGGGATAATTTTTAGACTTTTCAACATAAAATAGCAAGAAAGAAAATATTTCTACTTTTATTGTTGAAGGTATAAAAATCAAAAGTTCAAAACATATCAAACATGGAGGATTTTAAATTCTCTTTTGATGAAAGGTGCAATGTTGCATGAAACACCCACAACACAAGCAAATATATTAGATGATTAGTTTTGATATTATTTGAATTCAAAATTGGTAGTTTAATTTTTTGTTAGTTGTTTATATACTCAAGTGTGAATTGCAATTTAGATGCCTATAAGTCTCACATGGTATTTACATAAGGATATATGTTTGATTTTGTTAAAATAATTTCCATGTTATGTTCAAAATGACATGGGGCAAGAAAAAAAAAATTTCATTAATTTTTTAACTCATTAATTTAGTTAGTGTCAAATGGCCAAATAGAGTAGCATTGACTAAAGGTATATGAAAATATTTTGTTATCTTTTAAAGTTAATTGAGAACTTCTGAATAATGTCATTGTGCTTGTTACAAAAAGAAAGGTCCTTGACTTTTGTAAAGGTGTAATAGTGTGTACAAAATCTTATTGAAGCTTTGTGCTTAATTTTGTGTTATGGATCAACTTGTGATATGAATAAATCAGTTTTATTCTTTTAAATGTAAATTGGTATAAAAGCAAGGAAAGTTATGTTTCAATACCACGTCCATGCTCTAACAATGTATTCGAAGGTAACTTTGAATTCTTAAATGTATTTTGGTTTATATTGCGATTTGAGTTTACACACGAACATGTTTCAACATGTATTTGATTATTTGTATTAATGAAATCAATGGTTTGTAAATTTACATAATTTTTTTGGAAAACGAATCCAAATAATGCACCAAAAAATGCACAAAATGGGTTTTTTTTATGATTTTGATGAAATTGATTTTCTCATATATTTTCATCATTTTCATCTTATGTGTTCCACCTTCAGCTAATATATCAATATATTTGGCAACATTTGTATATTTTCATGATTGTGTGGCAACAAAATAAACCCTCCAATATGCTTTCATGGTGAAAGGCATCATGATTGTGTGACAACAAAATAAACCCTCCAATATGTTTTTAAGGTGAATTATTATTGTTATTATTTATGTGATGTATATTTATGTGTGCATATAATGTTTTAAAGAGGTTGTGAATTTTTAAAAAATTGTTTTAACATAATCACATCAACATTTTTCTTTTGCATTTTAACTAAGAATTGGTAAAAGAAAAAATAATGACATTATCAAAAACCTAAAAATAACTTATAATAATAAAATGACATGGTGAAAAAAAGCAACATACTAATGGGATCACTTAAGTAAATGAAATAGTTGTTGATGGATTCACTTTTATTTCAATTTTTTTTAAACTAAAAAATTGAGATTTTGATCAAGTCAACTTCAAGTTGTTTTTAGGTGTGTTGTTAATTATGTAATATATTCAAATTTTGATTAAAAGAATTACATCCTTGATTATAGTTACAACAAATTCATTGCCCTAGAAACTAAACTTCAAACCCAAAAATGTTGGATGTAACATGAACTTGACCAATTGAAATAGGAAAACGAGCAAAAGAAACAAAACGTGACAAGTTTTCTTAAAAATTGGAAGGAAAAATTTAAACCCTTCATGGATTTGAAATTTTAAAAATAAATTATAATCTTGTAATAGAGTTATTGCTAATAGAATTTTATTTTTTTGTCAAGTAGCATCCCCTATTTTAAATGAAGAAAAGAGGACATCCTCCTTCCAAAAAATTGAGACAAGGAACATTTATCTTTTGTTACACACTATATATATCCCATGTTTCAAGTTAGGATAAAAGGATGTTTTCCTTTCTTGGATTCAAAATAGAGAATATGTTTTTTCTCATTGCAACAAATCTTCCTCCTCTTCATGTAACACCCCAATTTCAAATCAAAATAAAATGATGTCATCTGAAAACTCATTGTCAATTGAGGTTCAATTAAGTCAATTGGACAACACAAATGCTTACCAAAAAGCAACACTTTGTGTTTCATCTCCACCACTCATTGATGTTGAATCACAATTTCTTCCAATGTTATCCAATTGACACAATTCTAGAGGCCAAAAAGATTGGCAAGAATAATAGAGGAATACAGTAACTTTGAGCATGAAATGTTGAAGATTGCAGACAAGTTTGAAAGAAAATGCCTTGCACAAGGGTGTAAGGTTGTATGTAAAAAATTGGTGTAATATTTATAGTCAATTTATTTAATTTTTAGGGAGAATTCTTGTATTGGATGCCATTTCAAAGATGAATGAAGAATTTTTGAAAACCATTTAGTTGTTTGTGAATAAGTTAATGGACTTTTTATCAATTTGTATCAACTTATTAATATATCATAGTTCACTTTTTGAATCTAAAATAATTGTTTCAAAACATCTCCTTTTTATATATGTTTTTTTTGTTTTTTTTCTTTTATCACTTTTTGCATTAAAAAAAAATTAAAAACATAATGGTCATCAACTTTTTTTTACCATATCCAAATTTAAATGGATGAGATCTTTGAAAAAATAGATCAATTTAAATTTGATTTTTTTCATCATTTTTTATTTATTCATGTAAGTAGTCTATGATACATGCATGATCTTTAGAAAAATAATTGTTTATCTTTTGCTTCATATTCAACTACTACTACCCATATTTATTTTTTGACTACTTTAGTGAAAATTCTTCGTTTTAAAACTTCAAAATTGGGGGGGCCTCTTCATCCTCCTCCACCACATTTAATTTGATCGAAATTTTTTTGTGTTCAACCACCATGTCTATCATGTCCAATTTGATCGGGACTTCTTTGCCCTTCTCCATTGTTTCCATTATGTTTAATTTAATTGGGATTACTTTGTGTTCCTCCACCATGTCAGCCACGTCCAATTCGATCATGCTTTCTTCACATTCCTCCCTTGTGTTTAGTTTGAGCATTGGGTCCTGGTGTTCATCAAACAACTATGATTGAAGCTCTTCATGATCTATAGCTAAAAACAAACAGAGCGCCAAAATTTTCGGAAAAAAATTCAAACAATTTCTCACGTCTCCTTGTAAATTTTTTAGGAGATTGTTAGTTTAGCAATCATGTAACCTCAAGTTGGACTTTTTTCAATTGGCTTTAAAACAATTATGCAACTTCGAATTGGGCTTCTTTCAACTTCTTTTGAAGTTTGTCGATTTCCATGTTCAAAAGCAAGTTAGTCATTGACTGCATTCGCAATTGACAACGACGACAAATGTTTAGTATTGAAACAAGGGCCCTTCTATTTTTTTATTCTTTTCACATAACATGGTGAAAACATGTTTTGTGTAAGTGATCTACTCTCCAATTTTGAGTTCAACTAATGGCAATGTTAATTATAAGAATGTCATATTAAAGTCACCAATAGTTCAATAATTAAACACAATAGAAACTTTTTTAGTTCAAACTAAAGTTAACCCCATTTTAAATTTTCAAACTTGATTTTGTACTCCAATAAATAGAAAAATATCTCTCCACTTGTCACCTTTGCGTTCACAAATATTATTGTAAACAAAATACCATCATTTAATTATGATTTTGTTAAAAAATTAAAATAATAACCAGTGACATATATACTTACAATTTTGCATCCATATAATATAAAAAATGCCATTGTCATCCTTGCCTTGATAAATTTTGACTTGAGAATTTTTATAAAACATGAATTTTTTTTAAAAACAACTCTTTCACAACACAACTTTCATTGATATCAATATTGACTCTTGTCCTTTTGCACTAAAAAGCTTCCATAATTTTTGGGAATGTCTATTTCAAATAATTAATGATTTTATGAGAAAAAATTATAGCCTTTCCCTTCATTTTAACAACACAATGAACATACCTGCATATAGGTTAAATAAATTAGGCATTTTTAATTTTACAAAAAAACATTATTCAACCAAGTCATTAAAAAAACCAATTATTATTATTTTCAAACTTTTCATACACACCACCACTAGTCTTGTGCAATTGTTTTCTCCAATGAAACATGCACATCCATGAAGTTTCCATTGTGAACTCATGCTTGCATTTTTTTCCAACCATTATGCCTCTTTACATAAACCTTTAAAACATTCATGGGGATTGCATCATATAACAAGATTCTTAATATTTTTGACTTTTTTTTGTCAACCAAAATAATTTATTTATCTAAAGTATGTTAATGCATTACATGAAATTATAAATCATGTTATTTTGTGTAATGATCTTTTGACAATTAACACATGATGGCAAATAGCTCATCCTTGTTAAAAATAATTTAAAACTAAAAGGTTACAATATATATACCTGAAATAAATATTATCATTCTTCCAACTCAACAAAAACATTGAAACGACTATTTTGATACATCACAAACATTGAAAACAAATGTCTTATATCCATATATGAAACTACACTTTCCAATTGTGCAAACTATAATTTTCTAAAATGTCATGAATTCAACAGGGTTTGGTTTGCTTTCATAAAATGTTGAAACATATGTTTTGCAAAGTTTGCAAATTGAATAATTATCATGATTACGTCACTTTGACTTCAACAAAATGGAAGATTAATTTAATTTAATTGTGTATGTATGGTAATACATTTATATTTGAGATATGAATTAAAAACATATTATAAATTACAAAATTGATCTTAGATTTTCACCTTCCCTTTGGCCACACAAAAGTTTCAATCATGTTTTTAATTAACATTTTCCTATGAAACAAAGTTTATCATATATGGGCTTAACTATGATAATTGTAAGATGAATTGTGACACATTACACTCATTACTATAAATCCTAGCTTTTTTTACTAAGAATTTTGACCCAAAAATATTCATTTTGGGACATTAATCAAAATGACCATTTCGTCATATTGAACAATTTATTTTTTATGTGACTAATTTGATTAATGGTCTTTTTACCTAGCCAAGTCATGGCCCATTTGATCAATCAAATCAAACAACAAAGATTTTGGGCAACAATTGTTTTAGGGCCAAAAATTTAAGTTTTTAAATGGTTGCCCAAATTTTCATTTAAGTGTAGGTGGGTGGGTGGGTGGGTGATAAAAGGTTCATAGGTAAGTACGTACCACCTACCCACCTAGGTCATGGTAGGTAACCATACATCCATTAGCCTAAGTCCTAGGTATTTGGGTTGTACACCATTTTAACATAACCTCCTAGGCATGTAAGAAGTGGGAGTTGAACCCTTGACCTTTTTGGCCACATACTTACCAAGTTCCTAATAAACTCATCACACTTTATGTTCTAATAATGTTTATAAAACTTTGTTATTAACATGTTCCATTTCAAGTCTTCTTCCACATCCAAACTTTGAATTTGGTTTTTTTTTTCATATTAGTGCATTGGACAGTAATATATATAATTTAAACTAATTTACAAATTTTTTTTCTTGAAATTGAGTTGTGTTCACAAATTCAATTTATATCATCCTTTCAAGATTTATAGTAGTGTACCTAGACTTCTAGTAAATACTATTTAATAGGTACTATAAATATTAGAACTTGTAGTTAATAGTAGTTAAGTACTAGGTAATAGCTAATTAATGTCCCTAATGTTAAAGGCTAGAATAGACTTTAATTAAGTTTTGGACATAGAACATAAGAAAAGACATTTTCAAACTTGTAAATACTAGTTTTTGTAATAGTAGAATTGATTATTGGATTTCACTATCAAATTTCATGATATTGAAAACTTACCATTGGTTTTTGGAATGTATAGTTTTAGAGTTGAAAATGTAGTTGATTAGAATGCCTTTTGATGATGATTTATAGATAGGATTTACTATGAATCTTTTTTTAAAATTGGGATTTCCTTGATTTTTGGGGTAAACCATTGTTTCTCCTCTTCCTAAAGGATTACTATGGGGGAAGTTGGGAATATTATATTCATATTGGTGTAATGATTGTTTGATTCTACTATGAAATAAACATAATTCTTTGAACATTCCTTACTAATTTTTATGTTCGAATGTATTTTTTTTACTTCCTTTTTGAAGTTGTATGTCTTTTTGGGAAAATTAAAGTTGTTGCATGATAGAAACATGAAGTTTGTTTGTACTATCAATTTCATAAACTTTTTGTGACTATTCGTCACTCAATGTTGCAAGATTGAAATGTTCATTTTTTATCCCTATTTCATTTAAGTATAAAAAATTTAGGATTTTATCCAATGGCTTTAACATTTGGCAACCATACCATGAATATAGAACTATGATTTTTGGTTCAATGACTCTATTTTGGTTAGAGTTTTGGTTTGAATTATTTGTTTCTTCCAAGAAAAAAATAATTGTGTTTTAAGCAAATTTTGTTATATTGTTCATTTTGTTTATATTACAAGTAGCATAGAACTATCCTAGTCTTAAACAAAAGAATCACAAAAAAATATTTTGTTTATTATTATTTCATTCAAGTTGTGTAGTTTTGCAATATGATGACTGTTAAAAGTAAAAATTCTTGGGTTAATTAGTGCCATCGGCATCATAGTAACTAGATGGTTACTAGCGGTATACTTACCATCCTTTACCAAAGGATGAAGTTAATGGGGTTAGTTAGTTGAATGGTTGGTGGTAATCCACCAACACAATAACACATTTTGGGTTTGTTGACTTGCCTTTATGATTATGTATAGAAATGACATTTGTGACTAGTGATTATTGAGTTGTTAAACCCATGTTGTTTCACCCATTTAATCACAAAGGACATATAGTTGCATAGCCCAGTCGTTTTATTCAATTAATAATTACAAAAGATGCCTTGATAAATGCATGATGTGTCAAAAATCTATAAATACATGTTCAATTACAAGTCATCACACATTAGAAAAATTCAACTTAGCCTAGGTTGGGTGGCCTAAGTAATTAGCCTAACCAAAAGCCAACCTAGTTTAGCCTAGTTAACTTAGGCTACCTAACTTAAGCTAAATGGCTTAGATTAAAAATAAACCTTGGCCTCCTAGCCTAGGTTGCCTAGACTAGGCTACCTAACTTAGGTTAAGTGGCCTAGGTATCATAAGTTACAAGAACAAGGATTTGAACTCCTCACCTTCACTTGGGGCTCAAGTCCTCATCCATTGCACTACCACATTTTTCATACTAAGTCTATTAAACACAAAATTATAAAGATCAAATTTTTTAGCTTCAAATTAAATTAATCCACCTCAGGTTGACATAGGTCAACCTACCTTTTACCTACCAACTTAGCTTAGGTTAATTTAAGCCTCCCTAGGTTGACTTAAAATGAGTTAGGTCAACTTAAACTACCTACAAGTTTAGCCTATGTTAACCTAGTCTTCCTTATGCTAAAAATAAATAAACCTAATCTAGTTTAGTTAGGACTATTTAGGTTCTAGGCTAGATTTAGATTAAGTTAGGGTAGACTTAGCCTACGTTAAACTTAATTATGTCAGGGTAGATCTACGTTAATTTATGGTAGACCCAAATTAAACTAGGCTAATCTAGGCTAAACATAGACAAAGTTAGTTTAGACATGGCTAAACATAATCTTTCAAAGTAATTTTAGCTAAAATAATCACCCATGCTAAAAATGGCTAAATTTTTAAATGTTTAAACACACATGTAATTAAACACAACTATTTAAGTTAAACATGATTAAATAAACATAAATAACATTAAACATAATTACTTTGGTTAAACATGGTTAAATATGACTAAAGAATTATAAACACAATTACTTTGGCTAAACATGGTTAACACATGGTTAAACACCTTTAAACACAATTATTTAGGTTAAACATGGTTGAAAATTGTTAATGTATGGCTAAATTAATATAATCTATATTTAAAATAGTGATTTAGGCTAAACATGGTTAAATTAACATAAATGGAACTTAAGTTTAACATAGTTAAACAATGATAAATTAAGCTAAACTTGAATATTTATGTTACATTTGGCTAAATCTGAAAAATGAATAAATTATTGAAGCAATACATGGTAAATATGGCAAAATTGTGATAAAATTATAAATTAAATTAGGTTATTTAAACTAAATTTAGTTAATAAAACGATTGGTCCTATGTGATTATAGTTTTTTTTTTTAAGGTCATTTTTGTTGATTACATGAGTCATGCGGTTAATTACTAGTTGTTAAAAACATTTTTAATCATTTTTTTAATCATGTCGGACATTGTAGTTGCATAGAACAAGTCATAAAAAACATATTTTGGCATTATGCATGCTTTCAACCCATCAATAAATGTAATATTATTGAAATTAGTATCATGAATCATGAGGTTGACTACTAGTTGCAACACCTTGTTTAAAACGGCATACCACATCATCATCATTCAAAATTGAATCATCATTAGTCACAAATTAAATGGTATTTTTGAATTCCTAATTTTAAATCATTCAAATATATTAATATAAATTTTAAAATAATAATATATTTAGCCAAAAATTGAACAACTTGTCATATGACTATAGTTGCAAAACTATGATGCCACATGGCAACTTGATGTCCTTTGTAATTACATAGTGATTTTTGTGACCAAATAGTTATAAACACAGTCGAAAAAGACAATAGTCATTTTTTAAACCGGTCACAAAACCCAAGATGTGTTGTTGTGCAATCATCTAGTGGAATTATAAGAAGGATTAGGATAAGGACCTATTTTCATGGGGATGATATGGCCTTGTGTGGTCTTGTGAGGAAAGGGATTAACCTTTAAGAGGCCAAAAGGAAAACTTGGGATTATTCTATTATATTTTAGATTGAATTTTCTAGGAGTTCCTTCTCTTGGGAAGAAATGTGTGTGATATTAGAAAGAAAGGAAAATTAGAATATGGAAGCAAGTTGTACTTTGATTATTGTAATGGAAAATGGTTGATGGATTCTAATCGGATTTTAATGTGTCATTTTGATGTTTAGTTTTATTTAAAGTATGATAGAAAGCCAAGGAGGGACCTATTTCTTTTCAGAAGAATTTAACAATTGCACTTTTAGATTATGTTTTAAATTTTAATTAATGATTTAAGAAAAAATGGTAGGTTCAACTATGGGGCAAAGATCTCAAAGATCTTTGTTTTTTTGGTCCAACATTCAATGTTTGTGAAACAAGTGTTTTGGATCACAACAAATTAAATGTTATTTTTCATGGTACCTAATTTGGCATCATGGTCTACTTTCATTTATAACTAAAATTTCATTCATGTACATGTCAAACAAATTCAACCAAATTGTGGTGAACCTACAAACATGAAGTGCCTTGATTTTCTACCAACTTTATTCACACAACCATGTTGAACTTATGGCAATAAAACCTCAACACATTCAATAGTTGATTTTATAGGTACTATTGGCATATTAGATGCAATAGAAATTGACATTAAAAAAAATAAATTAGCCACACATATATATTGGTCTCGCTCATGTTGGGTTATAATTACATGTACATGTAATGGCACAACAGGATGTCTCATTTGACTGATCCATTGGCCATCTTGACTAGGGATGGTAATTTTTTTGTCAAGCTTGACTAAATGTCCCATTTGATTGGTAATTAATTATGACACATTTGTCAAATTGATCAATAAAAAAATACACATGTCATTCATGCCCCTAACTTCTAGTCAAATTGAACGCCTCTATTAATCAAAATTAACAACCTAATGAAATTGTACTCCTTATAAACCATGATTTATAATAGTGATTTGACATGCACATATGTGCACACACACAAAATATATATATGTTCATAGGTATTGAGACATTTTTCATATTCACAACTTAAGCCAATAAAATAGAATTAGGAAATTACAATAACACACACCACACAAATAATGTATAAAACTTGAAAATGCAATTGTGCATCCAATTTTTTGGAACCAAAAATCATGACCATGAGGACTTTGCATATCAAAACACAACTTTCACAATAAACCTAAAACAAACAAAAGTAAATTACATGTTTTTTAGTTCTAATTTGTGTTTGAAAATAACATGGTGATGTAGTCTCAATGGTTTGGTTCTCAACACATATTTTCTTCTAATGATCAATCATTAATTTAAATCATCACCAAGCTATTTCTTTCAAATTTTTCTACCAAAAAAACATTTTAAATCAATTTCTCATGTGTTAAATACATAAAAATTGCAACAACCATTTCTATTGAATTTTCTTGTTTGATTTTGTGGTTTGCGTTCATTGCACCTTAACAAAACCATGTGGTAGCCATGTCATGTCAACATGTATGCCATAAGTTTGCCTATCAAAGGCATAGATAAACAAGTCCTTGTCAATTGGTCCTTATGACTAGAGAAACAATGATCATACATAAAGAGATGCAAATAAGAGGGGGAATGACCTAGCATGTACTCTTCACTTCTTTAAAAGGCTTGCAACTCATTAGTTACGTTCAACGACACTCCTTCAACTTGACCATATACAACACATGCAATTATCAATGTTAACATAAAGCATAATTTGAAAACAACCATTGCACTACCTATGATTAATTATGCCACCATGTTTTATGAAACTACCAACCCTTTCAAAGTGTAGTTGCATAAAAAGCATGGCATATATATACATTTGAATCAAGCAATATGTTATTTGACAATAAAACTAAAAATAACCAAAGAAAGATGGAGAAGAAATTATTGAAAATGTGCAATGT
>Ga0116231_10009874_pt1 | contig 15753 bp, 11 predicted proteins | sample S1TSphgellanicum_2_FD_89695 | JGI IMG/M metagenome (GOLD analysis project Ga0116231, IMG submission 89695) | Host-associated microbial communities from peat moss isolated from Minnesota, USA - S1T2_Fd - Sphagnum magellanicum MG | ecosystem: Host-associated > Plants > Peat moss > Unclassified...
CAAACCACAAATAACCAAACTAAAATAAGTAACGAAAGTAATTCAACCTTGTGAAAGTAACCTAGTTACTTTCTTACTCTAGTAACTAATGAAACCTAACTAGTTGAGCTTGAATTCTCAACAATTATCTTGTTTGCACAAGCAATGTGATTCAATAACTTTAAGTCCTTTTGATCCCTAAAGGTTCTTAACATGGCAAAAACAATTTCCTTAACATCAAGGTTGCATGTGTCAAGACAACATAGGAAATGTTTTCTTAAATGAACATGATTCATGTCAATACTAACAAGGAGAAATTCAAGTAGACTAGAATATAAGTAAACTACAACAAATAAATAATATACTTGGATGAAGTTTGGATATATGTAGAAAGATGTAAGTAGGGTATTTTTTTTGTCAAAGTAATATTAGAGGAGTAAGATCTGGCCAATGTTGGTTTGGATGGTCATTGGTCTACGACACACTTAGCTTATCACAAGAATTAGACATTATGAGAGAACCAATTGGCTGGTTAAATGACATCGGTGTTAATCATTGATATGCTCGACATCTTCCATTTCTAAACAAATTCAACAAGTAATGTCGAGTTTTAAAGCATTAGAAACTAATGGAAGATGATAGTATACAACCATTAGAAACTAATAAGCAATCATGAATATCCATTTGCATGTGTGCATGACTTTTTCTCAAGTCGAGTAACTCGAAAGCAACTCACACCCTATCACTTGGTAATTGACCTCCACATGTTTATCGTGTTGCCAAACCAAAGCACATAAGTACACCAATCCATTGACTTCTTTCGAAGATGAATTCAACAGAACAAATGTGTAGGGCTTGCTATCAACAACATAGGCCGACTTGTTGGTGGATGGCCTATGATCATCTGATGTACAATAGGTAATGTTAGACAAACTCAGTCACCAAGTTCAACTTACAATCAGTTCTTCAGCTCCTAAAATTTCACCCAACAATGGGTCAACATTTTCTAAAAAGGTTGTAATGATCATCATGCATATCCAGTCTTTGCACACAATACTTTACCTCATTTGCCTGGCGAGCAATAATTTAGGCTCAGCATATTCTAATGCTTTTCTTTTTTTTTGGGGTGTTGGGTCTCAATATGAAGTTGGGTATATGAAGTTGGACGTCTTCAATGTGGACTTGTATCATATATTTTATTTACACTGATCATTGAGTGTGGAAGAGTGCCCTGCTCATCAGCCTACTAGTGAAGATGCTCCATGTGCATATTGCTCACAATAGACTTGTGCAACAGGTTCAAAGCTACGCATTGCTTGTGGGGGCTTGGTAACATTGAGCTTACTGTTTGTAACCTGATGACAGATTTTATCACGAAATTCTTTGAACAAAAAGCGAGCAACAACTTAACCTTGCCTCATCTTTGCTGCTACAGCTGATATCAGCATCAGTGTTTTTTCTACAATTTAGAAAAATAAATACAATAAGTAGATGAAAAGAAGATGACAACCATCCCCTTTTAAATATTTTAAAAAATTGACTATCTTCCCTAGGAAGATTTAGCCAAATCTGATTATAAATAAAATATGAAATACAAATCTTTGATCAACCTTCTATATTTATAATTAGACAATGAAAATCAAATATAAAATCCAGGTGATTCTTACTCTTCTTTTTCCTCACATCTGGGGATTGATATTTGAAACCCTCCAAAATCACTTCATATTATTTGAAAATATATATTTTGGGTGAAATGCAGCCAGTGAAAAAAAGGCTGAGAATCAGCATTGTGAGGATTGATATTTGAAATACTCCAAAATCACTTCATTTTATTTTTTAAAATTGCTTTCAGGTGAAATTCAGCCAGTGGAAAAACGGCTGAGAATCAACATTGTGGGGATTGATATTTGAAACCCTCCAAAACAACTTCAGTTTTCTAAAAAAATCTCCTTTGGGTGAAATTTAGCCAGTGAAGAAAAGGCTGAGAATCAGCATTGTTTAATTGATAGCAAGGCTTTTAAGTAAGCAGCATTTAATATTTATATTCATAAACACAACAGCTTCATAAACAAGGTTTGTGATCAACTTGTGAACAATGGAAAATAACTTTTTAAATTTTGAGCTAGTAAAGTTATCTGTAAAGTTATGCAGTTAGGGGGCAAGAACTGCCAGTTTCGGCATAATAGGGCATCAAAGGCACGACTGGAAATGAATATTTTGTAAAACAAAATAACTGGGACCCAAACTCATCTTGGTGGGAAGATGAGTTTCATCTTGTCTTTCCTTTTTCCGGATCGCCTTCAGTGTTGGTACATATATTTTCATTGCTCCTACCTATACCAACTACTATAATTACTCTCGAACCTTGTGCATTAAATGCTGAGTTTCAGCATTTCATACTGAGACTTAATAAAAATTTCTTACTTTGCAGATACCACCCACTGAAAGAGGGGATAGGGGATGAAAGAGAGGGTGACTTTACAGATAACTTAGTCTCTTGAATAAGCTGCAGTTCACTTTTTGTTTTAAAGAACTTTCTTTTGGGCAAGATTAGGTTAGATAGGATGGTCACCAGACATCTAACAGCTCAGAGAGTTGGGGTTGAGTGATCAAGCATCTGATGGCATTCGCATTCAAAGACTTTGGTAGGACACACTTGTAGCCCTTTTCAGACTACATAAAATACAAAAAGATAATTTGCAATTACCAAACACATAATTTGTCTTAAGGCCCATAGACCCCAAATGGCTTCACCCCTAACAGAAATGACCATATTACCCTATTACCAATTTGTCGCTGGTTGCTTGAGTGACCAAATACCTATACACATTACCAAACACAACTCTGTGAACACTAATCAGATACATGCTGATAAATTTTCCCCATTTCCAAACAACATAACATGTGATGCTCAAGTTCTTCAAAATCCCCAAACATAATAGTTTAACTACTGAACGCCCAATAATAAGTGATTTGCAATGTTATCACAAATAGGCACTAGACCTATTTCAAATGACATTCTTAGGATTGAAACTTTAACTACAACAAAAGGTGTTCCTATATGTTAAATAATTTCCCTGAATTTTGAGTGAATTCACTGGTCGTAGTGAATAGGATATAGTGAGGATGCAATGATTTCATTGATCTATTGAATAAGGACTAATGAATTGCACTCACATTTTGTAATAATGAATTTGGAACCGCTTGAATTCTGCTTCCACTTGACTGTTTCCACTTTCCTCATCTTTCAAGGTGTTCAATTGTAAACTTTTGTTGTTTTTAAAAAAAAATCTAAACATTTCAATCACACCCAATGCTCCCTACACTCAGGTACACTTTGTGCAGTTGAAGCAGTACTTAGTACTCACAGAAATTTTGCAGTACAGTATGGACATTTGTGCATATATATGTATATGGAGTTGTTTGGTCTAAGTTATTACACCACTTCGGCAGTGTGCTCTAAAGCTAGCCATGCTTGGATTGCTTGCCATCCCAGTTTCCAGAGGAAGCACAGGGCTTTTCAAATTTTTAGAATTCCCAAAGAACTGCCAAAAATCTTATGCTCCTGCCATTCAAAAAACTCGTGCATACACAGAAACTCTTTTTAAAACAATCCTTCTTCAGAAGAAGGACAAGGACAGAATTAGGGCTCAGCTTCATTTACTCCACAAAAGTATGGTTAGCTGGTTCATAATAGGACATAACAAGTCAGGGCCTTGCAGGTCTTAGGACCTCTTGGAAATTGCAACACAAACTCCCTGGTCGGCCACGAACCCAACACTCTGCCCGAAAACTGTTTTTAGGAAGCCCGCTCGACCACTACTGCTCTCGGACCAGAGACCCTCTGTCCTCCTCCAAGTGAAAGAGGAGAGGATGGACACCCTCACAAACACAAGATTTTTTAACGAAAACAAAAAGGCCTGACCAGGAAAACCTGACCCATTTTCTGACACCAGTTACAGAATTACTGAAACGAAATAAGAATCCTCAGATGATACTCATGAGCCCCCTCCCAACTCCTCAGACCACCCCAAAAAAAAAAATTCACTATAACAAGATCCAATTTACCAACTGTAAGTTGATGATGAATGCAAGTTGATGAGATCAAATTGGTAGCTTCCATACTGCACAGTTATAGAGAACTCTCTCCTGTTATTGTCATTTGTTGTGTAGTTGATATTGGGTTATGGGGTATCACTACACCTTTGCCCTTTGCAGCTAATGGAGACATGCCAAAGTAGCATTGAAGGAGTGTGTGGGCCAGAATTTTAGATTATAATACTCATGCACTACATAACCCTTGAGAGGCTGTCGGTTACTGCATGTAATCGACCCACGGGAGCAGCGAGCTTAAGTACAGTAACCAGCTGCCAGGAGCCGGTTATTGGGCATAACTGGTTCTTGAAGCTATGCTTGTACCATTTATGCCCTTTGAATGGAAACAAGTTATGGCGCTCAGCCAATCAAGCCCATGGGAGAAGTGGAAATAGTGAAGATGAGTTATGAGTTAGATGCAGCCACCCACTGGGATGCTGCCATGTCCCCAGAGAACAGGTTATGAAGATTAACTTCAGCTTTCTAGTGAATGCAGGTGCATCTAGACTACCAAGTCAAACTTCTGAGGAGCAAGCAAAAAGAGGACCCTGAAAAGACTATGAAAAAAGCTTTTTGCTGTGGCTCTGCTGCGAGGGCAGGGCCTGAGTGAACCAACAGCCACCAGCTCACCATACAATTGGAAGCTCCTCATGACTTAGTTGTGGATGAACCCCAACTGATTAGTTGACATTGGATTTGACCAAAAAGATCCTATACCTAGGTAGCTAGGTGTGTATGTACATTCATGCAAATGATTAAGAGTTCTTACCTAGGCAAGGGCTACTGGGTTGTTTGTAAGTAAGTAGATGTCAAAATAACAACCCAACTAACTAACCTTCATGCTTTAGCTAGGGAACCTGGAACCCAACAGAAAAGTGTATCCTGTCCATCCACCATCCATCCCTCATCGTTCTCAGAGCCGGCCCTGTTGGTTCACTCTTGCTGGGTGTGTGTTATGGTGTTCTTTCGCAGCCAGAGAATGGAGATGAGGGATAATTTACCATAACTTACTGTCTGTAGTATTGGGTGCAGACCTGAATCACCAATTTGAATGAGAACAGCTGAGAAGCTCAAACATATAGTCCTTTTTATGCTTGAAACAAATCCCAAGCTCAAACTTCCCCCCTAAAACTCCTCTGCGTCCCATCCACAACCATTTATTTTTGTTTGTTTCTACTTAGAGTACTTGGCACATACTCTCAGCTGCTCAGTGTTTGGGTGCACTAAAAAGATTGAGTCAGTTATGGGAAGAAGGAACAAGTCTGGATAAAAAGGGTGAAAAATAATGCAGAATTGCTGATATGGGTTTTTTTAAAAAAGAATCAGGTCCTTCATTATGGTGTGACAGCATTTCCACAAAATATCAGCATTTCCAAGTTGGATACCTATTCAATGCTCTCTTCATCAGTTCAGCTCACATAACCTCTGAGTGCCATTAAAGAAGCATTAAAAAAGAGACAACTAAGTCCTGGGTACAATTTACAACTCAGCAACTCCAGTATTCAAATAAAGCCTAGGAAAATGAAGAGATGTTCAAATAGGGTAGTTGGTGCTTTTTCTGAGAGAACCATTTCCTTTTATGGCAACAAACAGCCTTGTGAAAAATTACCAATCAGAATGTCCAACTTGAATATATATATATATATATAGGTACCACTCAAATTCTCATCCCTTGTAGCTTTGCACATAATAGACTTTGAGTGCTATCCTTATCTAGCCTTTATTCCTTTGAATCAATCTAGGTCAACTTGTTCATTCAATGTGTGGAACTCAAGAGCCTTCCACATTCCTTGCGTAAGTTCTTGGACGGGTGGTAATTTGCAAACCCTCTTTTTATTTTGGGGTTGTTTGCGTGGCCTTGGATAGATAGATACATTGGCAAAATCATTGTGGCAAGAAGAGCCCCACTTTCACCAAGGTTTGATTCAGATAAGAGAATTCAGCTGGCTGTTTCCAATGATGATAATGGTCAATCCACTTATTCCTTGTGTAGCAGCTACTAGCTAGGTTCCTGATCTGTGCATTTGGGGGAGGGTTTGTCTTCACTGTGTTTGCTTAGTTGCCAGTGTGATTCAATTGGGACCCGATAAATTCATGGAGCCTATTGCATTGGGTTTGTGCAGATGGTCTGTAAGCACTTCTGATGGACTATTGTCAACTTAGCAAGTACTTAAACCAATCATACTAGGACATGGGAAAGTTTCATATGACAGACGACAGTCCAGCTTTGATGCACAACAAAAGATATTTTTTTCACATACACAAACGTCCCAGTGGCACATACATAAATAAATGCCATTTTCACTTTCAAACAGCGGTGGTTGTTGGCGTTTACACATTTACCAAAGTCTTTTCTCCCTCATGCCGGCGGTCGGTTGTTGTATGGGCCATTGGGCAGAATGTACTGAGTTGTTTCTCAGGCTGGAAATGGAAACAAACATTTCGATTTTTAAGTGGAGGTCACCCAGCTCTATAATCAAATCCTCAAATTTGGCAAACTCGCTTGCTTGTTGAGCTTAAAAGCTTCTTAAGCTCAACAAGCAAGTCAAGAAAGCGTCAGGCTGTGACTTTCTCTTGTTGCAACTTCTTTTCTTATTAAAGACCTATAAATCTTTATTAAAAAACACATTGAAGATTTTAGAAATGTACAAAGGAGTAAAATAAAATAAAAGGGAGAAGTGACAAGATGTCAAGTTGGTTCAAAGTTGCTATGAAAATCTATGCATGTCAATAACCAACCGCTTGTGGAAGGTCGGCCATATTTACATGTCAAAAATTGACAGCTTGCAATAGATTGACCGTGGTGATGGGAGGTGTGTCTTGAAGGGGTGGAAGTTGGGAAGTAATTAAGCCTACGATTATTGCTTGACTTAAGATGGAAGACGCTTGCATCATTTGTAATGTGATTGAAACTTTTTGGTGAAGAAAAATGACCAAAGCATAAAGATAAAGGCGTTTTGTCCCCTTCAAACTCCAAATGGTATTGGCATAGTCATGTAAAAACACATCGATATGTTTGTGTAAGCAACCCAATACTTCAATTGCTAAAGGGAGGAATTGATTAGTGGGGTGTTGGTTGCAATAGCTCCTTTCATTGGCTTGAGTTGCATCTGAAGCAACAAATCCTTGAATTATGCAAGATCAGGGAAATAATCCACTTGTGTTGGGTCGATAATGACAATGTTGGTTAAGGTGCGAATGTCATTTTTGGTAAGCACAATGTCGACTCGTCGACAAGAGGAATTAAATGTGGTTGAAGGAAGTGCATGTATTTATTCTCATCCCATGTGGAAGCCAACATCTTGCATTATGGCGGCAAAGGTGTCACGAATTGCATCATGGGTTCAAGTGCATTCATTGCCATGAACATAATGTAAAAGGTGGATACCCATGGGGTCGATGGGATGTGTGCACACACATCAAGGGATGCCAATCATTAAAGGATGGGTAATCAAAGTCGCATACGAAGTGTTGTGCAAAAAAATGGAGAAAATAATCGAAAGGTTAGGAATACAAATCAAGTTATAAACTAAACGCCTGCCCTTGGGCCAGAACATGATAAAATTCGGGCACAATGGGCCTCATATGTTCCATTGGGGAGCATGTTGGAAAGGGTATGGTGGTGTAGACGCTCTGAGATGGAATCTTGAAGTTAAACCATTTGTTGTTTGATGAATTGTTCAAATGGAGGAAGACATGCATGGGCTGGGGGTGGTAGAAGATCACATGCTGCTTTGAGGTGTTGCTAGAAAGGAAATGTGTTGTTATTAACTCGTGTTAAGGCTTCAAGAAGAAAATGATGTTGATAAACCATAAACCTAGCAGCTATGATTGAAACAACAAGGGCCCAACTCTTTAAATAAGCTGCTAAGGCGATGGTGGATGATGATATGAGCTCGACACCATCGAAGATTATTGAGAAGGAGATTTGTTTATGAGCTAAAAATATTTTTGGGCTATCAAGGGATCTTGGACTCAAAAGGCATCCAAACACTTTATGGAAGGAGGAAATAAAAGATTTTATGAACGTGGAAAGTGGAGGTGTGCATCATAAAAGATACGATGGGCATTACACAAAACAACAAGTTAGAATTCCAAAGGTCATTTGAACATCACCCATTCTAGGGAAAAGGTCCACATGTCGAACATCCTCTTATAGGGCATCTTTGATGAAAGATGATGTGAAAGTCAAGATGCCCAACGAAACCTCCAAGACTTTATTTCCTTTAGATGGGATGGTAAATTGGGATGGGGTGTTGAAGTTTGGTGACAAGTTAGAAGGTGACCATGCATGCATTTTTAAGGTTGGATGGAAAGACCTATGGCACGAAGTTCGGTTTGGAAATGTTCATAAACAAATGATATGATTGAAATGGGACTTATGATGTGAGTGTTATCTACAATGGACAGAAATAAACAAAAGGAAAAATGATTAGTTGTAAAACATAAAGCCTTAAAATGGGTTAAAATGAATAGTGCCCCCCCCCGCCCCCCCCGCCCCCCCAAGGATCACCTTGATGAGTCCCCATGGTAGATGGGATGATTATGACATCACTTTCAACATTACAATGACTATAAAACAAAGAAGACTCAAATGCATAAAATGCACAAACAAAGGGGATGAGTTGTATGATGTCCCACACATTGCATGAAGTTCTTGAAATATTACCCTTTTTAAAACTAAATTGAAAGCGTTTACCATGTTTAATTGAAAAATAACCTAATCGAAGTGAAAATTTAGGGTGCATATGATGTCATGGATTATTGCTTCACAACCACCCTTAGTTGCAACTCCAAATTGGTGTGGGGAAAAGTGTGTTGCAAAAGTTTCATGAAGTTGAAGACATTAAACCCAGCTTGTGAATCGATACAATGTTTCCCCCACTGCAATGGGACGAACTCCACTTGAAGACTTGGTCATGGCTAAGAGGCGGGCCACTCCAAGGACATGTATAATTTGGGTTGGAATGTGGCCTTGTGTAATATGAAGTAGCCATATGATTTGAGGTGTAATGCAATGAAAGTTGAGGTGGTGTCAGAAGATGTGGGTGCGATAGAAAATGGTGCCAAAACATGAGTTATTCGAGAGTATTCCCTTGCATGGTCATGGGCTAAATTGCGAAATAAATGTTTATGAATTGGAGGACATTTTGGGGAAAAGGGATGGAGCTCAAATTGGCTAACAAAACTTAGGCTTGCATAAAAAACTCCTCTTGTAAGTTTTCCCAGTCACTTGTTAAAAAACACTTGAATCAAATCCACATTTCACTATGCCATGTTGCCCCATCATGAAGAGGCAAAGCGAAACACCATTGGGGTAACAAGAAGAGCAAGTGTTAAGCTGCCACATTGTACGGGTCCTATGCTAGCTTATCCAATGGAAAATGAAATGCCAATTATACATCATGTTGTAGAGTGGTGGGGATGCAATTATACAAACAAAGACGGTAAAGGCCTAAGTGAAAAGACCCAAGGACATCTAATGTCGAAACCTAAATCCAAGTTGATGCAGACGGAGTGGGAATAAAAAATGGTATTGGGCTAGGATGATCACAAGGGTTTGGATTGGTTGAATTAAATGTCTGATAGGAACGTTAATGATGAGTTAACCTTCGAGTAATAAATTGGTGCCCATAGGTGGGACACAAGACTTTAGGTGGAGGTTGAAGGCATGTTGAAAAAATGGGGGTAGGTTGGGGGGTATGATCATGGCCAACTATAAGGACCAATAAAGTGGGAGGGGGAAATTGTTTTAGATGTGCATGATCTAGGGGGTTTGGGAAAGTGTAAGGTTGGGACCCTTCATTCACATGAAGGGTTAGGGGCTGATAGGGGGCATTAGTAGGTGTTATATGATTTGTTAAAATCAAAGGGGTAATTAATGGGTGGTTTATAATTTACATGGGGGATGAGGTGGAAGATAGATCAGTGGTGCCGCATGATGAAGCGAATGGGTAATGGGAATTACAAGGTTCAATGAAATGAAATGAGTTGGGGGACATGGGATGTTTAATGCCCATGTGGTAGGAGGTCTATTACTTTGAAAATGAGCCCCACTTTTAAAAAATTGCTTACCATTACAAGGCAATCCTAAATCTACAAAACTAATCACACAATACTAAACGAAACAAAAAAAGGTAATTTTTTTATAAAGAAGTCCTTTGCTAAGGCATTATGCCAAGGCCAAACCTTAATTTTGTTATGGGCCTATGTGTCATGATCACTAAACTATTAATTCAACAAAACCTATACATTCTAATACCCAAATATTAAATTGGGACCTATTTGTGTGATTATAGATGGGTCCCAAGTTTTAAAAATTGCCTGTTTCAACATGATAATTTTAAACTTATAGAGCTAACCACATAAGATTAGATGAATCAAATGGAAAAAATATAATGAATTGTTACAAACAAACAAGTCCTATTTCAAAAGATATCTTAATTTTAATTTTGACAAAACCTTCGGCATCATCATCCTTACTCTATTGGGTTTGACACAACCTATATATTTTTTAAAGAACTATTGTGTAAGAATTAGGGGCCCAGAAACTTCTAATCTTCTATTATTTGGACTATTCAACTAATGTAACACCCAACTTCAATAAAAAAAAACAACTTAAATTTAATTTTGTGCTTTAAAAAAAACATCTTAGAAAACATATTATTGGTCAATGATTAGCCATTAAGTATTGACACGTTCACACTTACAACACATATTTATTTATTTATATATTTATTGTTCTTCCTTTGTTGTTTTTCTAGGACTATGATAAGAACCAAGAAAAACTGAAATTGTGGTGAAATCTCTTGTTGTGTAATATAAATTTTTTATTGTGTTTAGTTTGAATATAATGACTAGATTCTTGGAGATATAAAAAAATTTAAGCTTGACAAAAGTATATAAAAAGGACCCACCACAAAACAAAAACTAAACAAAAAAAAAACACACACACACACACACATAAAACTTATCTTCCCTTAACTTCTTTACCGTTGTTGTTTTGTTGTTTATTGATGTTGGTGTTGCTATCATCACTATCCTCTTCCTTTGCTCCAAAAAGTGGTTGCTCTCATATGTCCCATTGTGTTAAGAAAATCTAAAAAGTTTAAGGGACCTAAACCTTCATTGTCGTTGGTTCTTTTTCTTCTTTCTACTTCTTCTTTCTAGGGAAGGGGGTGGATGTGGGTGTCAGCGTGATTGAGTTTGTTGGGTGCTTTGCCAACAAACCCAAAGGAGTTAAGAAAAAACCTTAGATGAAAACCTTAACTCCTTGCAAGACAATTCAAGCTAACATATTATTTGGTTTTGAAGTGTGTTTTCATCATCCCAAACCTTTGAAAACCACACGCATGCAAAGTAATCCTATTAAAGAAGGCTACAAAACTCATACTTGTTGTGGTCTAGTAGCCACATGGGAAAACAAATGATTTTATTTATAGTTAGGCATGCCATCCTCTTCTATTTTTAAAATTAAGATTTGTATAGGAAGGTGTTTAACAAGGTGTTTAGGAGATGAAACACAACAGAGATAAACAAGAAAAAAAGAGCAAGCATCAAAATACTAAAAGAAAAAACATTGGGATGTTTTAAATTCTTCCTCCTTTACACATTTGATTGTGTGCCTAGCTTGCTTGTCGATTGTCAATCGTCAACTTGATTGATTGACCCACCCCTTTGTCAACGCTCTTCCTTCTTCTATGTCTTCATGCCTTTCCTTTTTCCTGAGCGCCTCCACTATTGTACTAGTCGATTCAAACTCCATACCAAAGGCATGTAATACGCCACTCCATTGTGGTTGTTTTTTGAAGAACATTTTCTAGCATTTCTATTTCATTCCTTACTCAATCCTAGGGCTATTGGTTTATTCCTGGTGTTCTTGACTCATTCCTGGAATTTTTCTTGAACCACAATGCCCCGATCGAAATTGGATTATGCAAACATAAATAATCTAAAATCATTCAATCTTATTCATAAAGTCGGCCACAAGCAAACTACCTTCATGGCTTTCTATATAACATAACTAATCTAACTATAGCACAACAAGCTAGGTCTTTTGTGTTTAAAAAATATTTCACATGCAAAATTTGCAAGAATCCAAGTTCAACACATAAAAATGAAATGAAAAATGTCAAATCAATATGTGTGTGTGTGTGTGTGTGTGTGTGTGTGTGTGTGTGTGTTTTGGTGTTTTGGAATTTCAAAACATGAAAGATGACATTCCAAGGTTGCACTCTTGGAAAAATCACCCCCTTCACACATACAAAAGAAACTAAAACCCTACTAACATGTAATTGACTTCCACCAACAAATAAAGTTCCTTTTAAAAAACTAATGTCATGTAATGAATACTTGACACCTCCAACCTTGATTACAAAATTCTTCAATAAATTATGACATGCCTTAGAGTTCTTAATAGTCTATAACATTTTATCAAAACAAATTTGGACACAAATGGGGAAATTTGCTACAAAGAGCACCAAAACAACAAAGGGTTAGAAATTAGCCAATCAAAGCTAGAGAGGACCACACATCTACCATTAAAAACCTACCATTCTTTGTGGTTGGTACTACCATTAAAATTCCTTAAATGTCACGGACATATAGCATGGTGGGGACACCAAACCTAGTCAAACTTTTCAAGAAGTCTACTTTTGCTTTTAAATTTGTAGCCAGTTATGTTGCCATTCAACCTTATTGTAGTTAAGGAGTCCTTCACAAATAACACCTTCTAGCTTAACTTTATGCTATCTTTTACAATTAAAAACTAGGTCATTTCATGCAATCTAAATGCACCAAAGCATAATGCCTCATATCAAAGACCATAGATAAATATACATCTTCAAGCTTTGAGGAAGTCTTTTGTTGAATGAGCATTACTTTAAATTTAAGTTGAGTGTTCTCCAAAAACAATTGATGTGGGGTGGCATTCTAAGTTGGTATAGTATAGTAAATGTAATCTTTAATGTCGTCTTGGCTTGAATACATTGTTAAAACTTGTGAGTAGTCATCTATGGAATCTTAGGTTTGTAGAATGGACAATCCATTTGGACATTCTAGTATGCTTTCACCCTCCAACTTGGTCCACAATGACTAGAAGAAACTAAATTTTTTTTGGCTTTAGATTTTGCCCAAATTTCCTTACATCTCAATTGGAATTTGGTGGAAAGTTTTACTTCCACAAATTAGGTATGTTGCATAAGATTTTTTAAAATAAATTGATCATTTTCCAACTGTATGCATCATACCTTGTCATTCCTCTTCTTCATTCCACCTCCACAACACAACCATGGTCAAACAATATTAAGTCTTGAAAAGAATAAAAACATGTACAAGTTTGAAATTAGATACATGTTTTTACTCTTTTCAAGACATAGAGTTTGACCCTAGGTTGTGGAAGTGGAACGAGCAAGAGGAAATGTCAAGGTACAATGCAAAATACGGTTGGAAAATGTTCAAATTAAAAATTAAAAAAAATTTAGTCACTAACCTCTTCTTGGTCATTCTTCAATTACAACATCATGAATTAGTTCCCTACTTCAAATGTTTGAATTTCTTGAGGAATCCCTGTTGTCATTTGTTGCCCAATATCAACCATGGGCCTAAAATTATTTGTATTGCAAAAAACCAAAACTGAATCCATTGTGAGATTGGGAAAAATTGCCATCCATTCCCCATTGCTTATTTCCTTAGAAAGGTTCACATGGTCTTTTGTCTAAACCATTTGGATGTTTTCAATCATCATATTCTAAATGCATTGCTACTCCTCCTCTAAGTTAAAAATTTCATTAATTTCATCTTAAAAGTTAAAAAATTTGTTTTGTGAGTTCTAAAACTCCCCAACTTTTAAAGACTTTCCATGTGCATTTCTTGGGTTCTTTGAATACAAATCCCATATTCATCGCCTCTAAAGATTGAGCCCCACCAAAGATTGATAAATGTGAGAGATTTTGAATTAAAAATGGTTGGAACTATACCTTATCCATCATAGTTTTCCATGCTTTCATTATTTGGCCCCACAATTTGGAGTTGAATGTTAAGGTCTATCTTTTGACCAAGGCCCAATTAAGGTTAAACAACCATGTCGTATGGTGCAAAGGCATGCACATGCTAAGCTTATTTCTTAGCATGGTTTTAAAATTTGAATTGCATGGTTTCATAACTAACAACACCCACTAACACAACAATGTTAAGAGGGCCTCCTTTGGGTTTGTTAAACTTAAATTTCCCACATTTTTATTTCCACAATAATCATTCCAATTAATTTTAGCTCAAATTTGGTGCTCTCCTCCAAATCATTGGCAATTTTGTAATAAGGTTTTGCACATTTTTATTTATTTTTTGAACCTTTTCACACGCAAATGAAAAACCACAAAGTTGATGCCAATGTTGAATCAACAAGTATCACCTTCCTAACCAAAGGCAAATGTAATGTATCCAAATGATGCACCCCCAAGCTCCCTAATAAACATAATTACAAGCCCAAATGTGAAAATAACAGAAGGATAAGGTGTTGGGGTACATTCCTTAGCCCGTAGCACTTCGAGGGTAGAGGGGCATGTGGAACTTTGGGATGGGGACTATGATGAATGACAAGTGGGTCAATTATCCACACGAACCTGCACAAACCAAACAACAAGTTGGTTAGTACATAATTGAAGCACTTTTGGTGCACGAATGGGCCATGGGTAAACATAAACTCACAAAATTCACCACGGCCCAGACTTGGGGGAAGCCACCACCTTCCCCTTTATAATATTATCTGTGCTTGTCCATGGGACCAACACCCAAAAGTCATTTTGTCTCGAGATTCCCAAGTTGGGAGTATGGAAATTCCTAAAATTAGGACTTTCGTGACTTTGGAGGCCCATAATTTTTTGTGCAAACCTTCAATTGAAATGAGGTTTAAAGCAAAATTTTAGCCTTTGTTAAGAGCTTTTCAACAATATGCGGCATGTCACTTGGACGCAAGTAAATCAAGGTGATTTTTGACTTTTAATGGTTGGGAGTCAAATTGGCAATTTGACTCTCGACCCTTCTTTTGACCATAACTTATGTTTTAAGTACCCAAACGGGTCATGTGAACCCGTTTTAGACATCTACATTCCAATATTTTTTCAATGATATAAGGAACTCTTCAATCCAATGAATTTTGACCCCTATAATTTCCCTCTAAAGATTTGGGAGTCCATCAGGACTCCAACTCCCCAAAATGGGGGGGAATTCACTTGGGAGTGTGGGGGTTCATTCTTTTACACTCTCCTACACTCCTAGGAGCATGAAATGTGACTCACGGGCTTCACTTTTAGCCCGCACCTTTACAAACCCTTACCTTGGTCGCAAGCCCAAGGCTAAGGTTGCGACACCAAATATTTTATTTTTTATGGATTTTTTTCACCAAGAACTCATCTATTTCCTTGACTTCCAACTTTAAGCCAAAGGGTGCACCCAGTAATTTAGATAGTTCATTTTTTTTCACCCATTTCCACTAAAAGTTCCTAGTGCAATTGATTTTTTCTTTGTTTTTTTATAATTTTAATAAGTTATAAAAATTTCCTAGTTGATTTCTAAGTTGTTTATGGCCAAAAAAAATTCAAGTAGGTTGACCACATTTTGGATGTTGGTCCCCTCTCCACCTGCCTCCGCCCTCACTCCAATTTCTCACTTATCGAATTATAA
>Ga0116231_10009875_pt1 | contig 15751 bp, 12 predicted proteins | sample S1TSphgellanicum_2_FD_89695 | JGI IMG/M metagenome (GOLD analysis project Ga0116231, IMG submission 89695) | Host-associated microbial communities from peat moss isolated from Minnesota, USA - S1T2_Fd - Sphagnum magellanicum MG | ecosystem: Host-associated > Plants > Peat moss > Unclassified...
AGGGTCGTCAGGGTCGTCGGCCGCTCGGGTCGTCACGGCGATTCCAGGTGACGACTATTTCAGGCATTGTAGCGCTTTGCCGTTGCTGGGGGTCGAGGATGCATAGCCGGAGACACGCGAGGTTCATGGGCGCTAGAGTCATGGGCCCGGTTTGCGCAGTCTTGTTCGCCTTCGCGCATGGCCTCGCAAGCGCCGCGGATCCGGCACCGAACGACGAGCAGGCGTTCCGTAGCTTGTACAAGCAGCTCGTCGAGATCAACACCACGCGGTCCGTCGGCAGCTGCACAAAAGCGGTCGAAGCAATGCGTGCCCGGCTGGTTGCCGGCGGCATTGCGCTCGCCGACACGCAGATTCTCGCGCCCAAGGACCGACCCCAGGATGGCGCCTTGATCGCCGTGCTCCATGGCCGTGACCGGCTCGCCAAGCCCATCTTGCTGCTCGCCCACATCGACGTCGTGGAAGCGAAGCGGGAGGACTGGGAGCGCGATCCGTTCAAGCTGATCGAGGAGAACGGCTGGTTTTATGGGCGCGGCTCGAGCGACGACAAGGCGATGGCCGCGGTATTCACCGATAGTCTGATTCGGTATCGACGTGAGGGCTTTTCGCCGCGCCGGGACATCAAGCTCGCGCTCACCTGCGGCGAGGAGACCCCTGACGTCTTCAACAGCGTCCAATGGCTGGTCAAGACGCAACCGCAGGTCCTGGACGCCGAATTTGCGCTCAACGAGGGCGCGGGCGGCGAACTCGACAAGGACGGCAAGCCCGTGACCCTACAAATTCAAGCCGGCGAGAAGGTCTACCAGGACTTCGCGCTCGAGGCCGGCGACGTCGGTGGTCACAGTTCCCGGCCCACGCACAACAACCCCATCGTGCGTCTCGCCGTCGGTCTCGCCAAGCTCGGCGCCTACAATTTTCCGGTCGCCTTGAACGCCGCGACCCGCGGTTATTTCACGGCCGAGACGAAACTCGTGCCGCCGGAGATCGCCGCCGACATGCGGGCGGTGCTCGCCAATCCGCAGGATGAAGCGGCGGTGGAGCGGCTGTGGGCCGTCAATCCGGGCTGGAACGGGGAATTGAGGACGACCTGCGTCGTCACCGAAATCGAGGGCGGACACGCGCCGAACGCGCTGCCGCAGCACGTGCGCGCCAACGTCAATTGCCGTATTCTGCCGGGGGTGCCGATCACCGACGTACAGCGGCAGATCGAGACCGTGCTCGGCGATGCGAAGATCAGCGTCGCGCCGACCGGCGATCCGGGCATGCAATCGCCGCCACCGCCGCTGACCGAGCACATCATGGATCCGGTGGTCAAAGTCGCCGACAGCCTCTGGCCGGGTGTGGCGATCGTTCCGACGATGTCGACCGGGGCGACCGATGGCCGTTTTCTGAACGCGACCGGCATCCCGACCTATGGTCTATCCGGCATGTTTGCCGACGCCGAAGGCAGCCACGCGCACGGTCTCAACGAGCGGATTCGCGTCAAGTCCCTGCTCGATGGCCGACGGTTTCTCTACGAGATCGTCAAGCTGTACGCGAACGACGCGAACTAGACCGCGGCAAAAAAATGTCCTGCCCACGGCTGGCAGGGCGCTGGCAGCGCGCTTCTGCCCGGGCCGCTGGACGCCGGGCGGCGCGACCTGTATCGTACTGACTTGGCCATATAGGTCGGTACTCGGTCAGTGCCGCCTCCGGCTCGCGGTCCGTCCTCGACGCACTTCGTTCGATACCCCTCGCTGCTGACCGCTGCAGAGCGCAAGAAGCCCTGTCGTGCGAGTCCTCCTGCTATTTTTAAGGATTTTTTAATGTCATTTTCCGATCTCGGGCTATTGCCCGAATTGCTGCGTGCCGTCTCCGATAAGGGCTACGACTCGCCTTCCCCGATTCAAGCTCAGGCGATCCCCGCGGTACTCACGGGTCGCGACGTCCTCGCCGGCGCACAAACCGGCACCGGCAAGACGGCCGGCTTCGTGTTGCCGATCCTGCAGCGCCTGTGCGCGGATACCGCGCACGGCACGAGCCGCTCGCCCCGTGCGCTCGTGCTGACCCCGACGCGCGAGCTTGCGGCCCAGGTGGCCGACAGTGCGCGCAGCTATGGCAAGTACGTGCAACTGCGGACCTTCCAGGTGTTCGGCGGCGTCAGCATCAACCCGCAGATCAGCGCGCTGCGCAGTGGTTGTGACATCCTCGTCGCGACCCCGGGCCGTCTGCTCGATTTGGCGCAACAGCGTGCGGCCGACTTGTCGAAGATCCAGGTCCTCGTGCTCGATGAGGCGGATCGCATGCTCGACATGGGTTTCATCAACGACATTCGCAAGATCATCAAGCTATTGCCGCAACAACGGCAAAATCTGCTGTTCTCGGCGACCTACTCCGACGACATTCGGGGCCTTGCCGAACGCCTGCTGCGCGATCCGGTGTCGATCCAGGTCGCGCCGCGCAATGCCGCCATCGAAATCGTCGAACAACGCGCTTATCGGGTGCAGAAGGAACAAAAGCGACACCTGTTGATCCATTTGATCCAAGAAGGCAATTGGCAGCAGGTGCTGGTGTTCACGCGCACCAAGCATGGCGCGAATCGCCTGACGCAGCAGCTCGAGGCGGCCGGCATCCAAGCGGCCGCAATTCACGGCAACAAGAGCCAGGCCGCGCGCGTCAAGGCGCTCGACATGTTCAAGAAAGGACAGATCACGGCGCTCGTGGCGACCGAGGTCGCGGCCCGCGGTCTCGACATCAAAGAGCTGCCGCACGTCGTCAATTACGAATTGCCGAACGTCCCCGAGGACTACGTGCACCGGATCGGCCGCACCGGCCGGGCGGGTGCCGGAGGGGCGGCGATCTCGCTGGTCTCATCTGACGAAAGCGGCTTCCTGCGCGACATCGAACGCGTGTTGCGGCGGAGCATTCCGGTGCTGCCTACGCCAGAGTTCAAGATCGTCGAAGCGGCACAGCTGCCGGACAACCGTCCGCCGCGCCCGCCCCAGGGTCAGGGACGCGGCGGTTTTCATCGCGGCGCACGAGGCGGTTCCGGCGGGGGTTCGGGCGGCGGCGAACGGCGCGAACAGCATCGCTCCGCGAATGGCCGCTCGGGAGCCGGCCAGGGTGGCCAGCAATTGCGCGGGCGTTCGCACTGAGGCGCTGCCTCGCCGGTGGGCGCGTGCGGCAGTACTGTTGCCGCTCGAGCCCCGGTAAGGCCGGCGTCAAAGGGTCTTGACGAACTCTTTGAGGTAGGACTTGAAGTCGCGGCCGAGGCTCGCGTGCTTGAGCCCGTACTCGACGGTCGCCTGCAAATAGCCGAGCTTGCTGCCGCAATCGTAGCGCTTGCCCTCGAACTCGTAGGCATAGACGGACTGGCGCGTCATCAGGCGCGCGATCCCGTCGGTCAGCTGGATCTCGCCGCCCGCCCCGGCACCGATCTGCGCCAGATCGTCGAATATCGCGCCGGTCAGCAAATATCGACCCACGACGGCGAGATTGGAAGGCGCTTTGTCGGGCTTCGGTTTTTCGACGATATGCGACATCTTGCCGACCCTTGGGGCGACCTGACGCTCGAGCGAGACGATCCCGTACTTGTCGGTGTCCTGCGGCGGCACGTTCTGCACGCCGAGCACGCTACCGCCTTGATCGGCGAACACGCCGACCATCTGTTTGAGGCAGGCGACGGGCGCATCGATCAAGTCGTCGGCGAGATGCACCATGAATGGCGCATCGCCGACCACGGGACGCGCGCATAAGACCGCATGGCCTAATCCCAAGGGGGCCGGTTGGCGGATGTACACGCAGGAAGCCCAGCTCGGCAATATGCCGCGCAGGGTTTCGAGCAATTCCTGCTTGCCCTGGGCATGCAAGGTCGCTTCCAGTTCCGCGTTTGTGTCGAAATGATCCTCGATCGCCCGCTTGGAACTGCCGGTGATGAACACCAAGGTCTCTGCGCCGGCCTGCAGAGCCTCATCGACCGCATACTGAATGAGCGGCTTGTCGACGATCGGCAGCATCTCCTTGGGGCTCGCCTTGGTTGCCGGCAGGAAGCGTGTGCCGCGGCCGGCGACGGGAAATACGACGGTCTTGACGATATTCTTGGGCATGACCGGCAGTTTACTCGCGAATCCCGGGCCGAAGTCCGGGATTTCAGTCACGGATCGGCTGTCCGGCGCCTTCGTTGACCCGCTCGCGCAGATCTTTTCCCGGTTTGAAATGCGGCACGTGCTTTCCGGCCAAGGCAACCGCCTCGCCGGTCTTCGGATTGCGTCCTTGCCGCGGCGGACGAAAGTGCAGAGAGAAACTGCCGAAACCCCGGATCTCGATCCGTTCTCCGGTCGCGAGTGCGTCGCTCATGATTTCCAGCAATTGCTTGACGGCGAGTTCCACATCCTTCGCCGGCAGATGCTTTTGCTTCGCCGAAATGATCTCAATCAGTTCCGATTTCGTCATTACCGATCCGTGCGAATCACTCATCATAGTGGTCAGAACATGCGCAGCGGCGCAGCGCCGCGCATGCCTTAAGGTCCCTCAATCCTGACCGGAAATCTGTTCTTTGAGCAGGTCTCCGAGGCTCGTACCGGTCGGGGAATCCGTGCGGTAGTTCTGCATGGCCTCCTGCTCCTCGTGGATGTCCTTCGCCTTGATCGACAGCGAGATGCTGCGGCCCTTGCGATCCACGCCGGTGAATTTGGCCTCCACCTCTTCACCCATCTTGAGCAGCAAACGGGCATCCTCGACCCGATCGCGCGACAGTTCCGAGGCACGCAGCTGGCCGTCGACACCATTGCCGAGATCGATGATCGCACCTTTGGCGTCGAGCTCACGGACGATGCCGCGCACGATCGAGCCCTTCGGGTGCTCGGCGATGTAGGCGGAGAACGGATCCTTCGCGAGTTGCTTGATGCCGAGGCTGATGCGTTCGCGCTCCGGATCGATCGACAGCACCATCGCATCGACCTGCTGCGCCTTCTGGTAGCTGCGCACGGCCTCTTCGCCGGGCAGATCCCAGGAAATATCCGACAGATGCACGAGCCCGTCGATGCCTCCGGCCAGACCGATGAAGATGCCGAAGTCGGTGATCGACTTGATCTGACCGCTGACCTTGTCGCCGCGGTTGTAGTTGTCCGCGAACTCCTTCCAGGGATTCGCCTTGCATTGCTTCACGCCGAGGCTGATGCGGCGGCGCTCCTCGTCGATGTCGAGCACCATGACCTCGACTTCCTGGCCGACGTGCACGACCTTGGCCGGATTGACGTTCTTGTTGGTCCAGTCCATCTCACTGACGTGCACGAGGCCTTCGACGCCCTCCTCGATCTCGACGAAGCAGCCGTAGTCGGCAATGTTCGTGACCTTGCCGAACAGGCGCGTGTTGGCCGGATAGCGTCGCGCGATATTCTGCCAGGGATCGGCGCCGAGCTGCTTCAGGCCGAGCGAGACCCGCTGGCGCTCGCGGTCGAACTTGAGGATTCGAACGTCGATCTCTTCACCGACCTTGACCACTTCCGAGGGGTGCTTGACTCGTTTCCACGCCATGTCCGTGATGTGCAACAGGCCGTCGATGCCGCCGAGATCGACGAACGCACCATAATCAGTGAGATTCTTGACGACACCCTTGACCGCCGCGCCTTCCTGGAGATTGTCGAGCAGGGCGGAACGCTCGGCGCTGTATTCCTGTTCGACGACGGCGCGGCGCGAGACCACGACGTTGTTGCGTTTCTGGTCGAGCTTGATGACCTTGAACTCGAGCGGCTTGTTCTCGAGATACGACGGGTCGCGCACCGGACGCACGTCGACGAGCGAGCCCGGCAGAAAGGCGCGGACGTTGTCCACCTCGACCGTGAAGCCGCCCTTGACGCGGCCCGTGATGATGCCGATGACGATTTCCTGTTTCTCGAATGCGGTTTCGAGGCGGGTCCAGGTGCGCGCGCGCTTGGCTTTTTCCCGCGACAGGCGCGTCTCGCCCGAGCCGTCCTCGACGCTGTCCAAGGCCACTTCGACGGTCTCGCCGACCGTGACCTCGATCTCACCCTTCTCGTTCTTGAATTGCTCCGACGGGATGACCGCTTCGGACTTCAGTCCGACATTGACGATGACGTAGTCCTGACCGACTTCGACGATCAGGCCGTTGAGGATCGTACCGGGGCGGATGCGCTGGCTGGCGATGCTCTGTTCAAACAGTTCCGCAAAACTTTCTGTCATGTTTTCTCTGGTGTGAGCCGAGTTCGGCTCGATGTTCCCTTGCACCGTTGCCAGGTGCCCTAGGGGTTGACGATAAACACGGCGCTCGATCCTTGAGTACCGCTCCAAAATCGCTCGCTCCAAAATCGCTCGCTTCGAAATCGCTCGCTCAATCCGCTTCGTCTGCCGTCTCGTCCGGCGCTAGTCGCTCTCGGGAAGTCGTTCTCGCACGATCGCGAGCGCTCGCTCGACCACCGCCACGACGGACAGACCCGTCGTGTCCAGCGGTACCGAATCCACGCTTGCCACGAGGGGCGAAACGGCACGCGTCATGTCGCGTTGATCTCGCTCCGCTATCTCCAGCGAAAGGGCGGCAAGGTTAGCAGCAACCCCCTTTTCTTTCAACTGCTTATGGCGCCTCTCGGCACGTTCTTCGGCACTTGCCGTGAGAAAAATCTTGACCGCCGCATGCGGGAAGACGACGGTCCCCATGTCGCGCCCATCGGCAACCAGGCCGGGGGGTACGGCAAAGCGCCTCTGGCGGTCGAGCAGCGCGGACCGAACCTGTGGCAGGATCGCGACCTTGGACGCGTCGTTGCCGGCCGATTCGGTGCGAATGGCCGTCGTCACGTCGCGGCCGGCGAGCCAAACGGCCTCGCCGCCTTCCGGATTCGACCCAAAGCGGATATCCAGCCCTAGGGCGAGTTCGGCGAGTCTCGCGGCGTCGCCGAGGTCGATGCCGGCCTCCCTCCCCGCCAGCGCAACCAGACGGTAGAGCGCACCACTATCGAGCAGGTGCCAGCCAAGGCTTGCGGCGACCTGGCGAGCCACCGTGCCTTTGCCGGAGCCCGAGGGGCCATCGATCGTAATGATTCGATCAAGTTTCATGCACGGCGAGGCCGATGCTGCGGGCCAAGTCGACGAAACCCGGGAAGGAGGTCGCAACGTTCGCGACGTCCTCGATCCGGATCGGGGCCGTCGCACGCAGACTCGCGACCGCAAACGACATGGCAACACGGTGATCGCCACAGCTGTCGACCGCGCCGCCGGTGAAGACGGCACCCTCGCCGCGGCCGCTGATCCGGATGCCGTCGGGCAGAACGCTATGTGCAACGCCTAAGCGCGCGAAGCCGCCGGCCATGGCCGCAATGCGATCGCTCTCCTTGACCCGCAATTCCTCGGCACCCGTGACCACGGTCTCGCCCTCGGCGCAGCAGGCCGCGACGAACAGCACCGGCAATTCGTCGATGCACAAGGGCACCAGCAGCGGGGGCACCTCGATGCCGTGCAGCGGCGAGCGCAATACCCGCAGATCCGCGACCGGTTCGGCCCCGCATCGCCGCGCCGCCTCGACCTCGATGCGCGCGCCCATGCGGCGCAGGATCGCGAGCAAGCCATCGCGCGACGGGTTCAAGCCGACATTCTCGATCACGAGTCCTTCGGGTCCGGCCGCGAGCAGCCCCGCGACGATGAAAAAGGCGGCCGACGAAAAGTCGCCGGGCACATGCACGCGCTGCGCGGTCAGCGCCGCGGGCGGATGGATGCTCACCCGCAGGCCATCGACGTCGACGCGCACGCCGAAACTCGCGAGCATGCGCTCGCTATGGTCGCGCGAGATCGCGGGCGAGATCACACTCGTCACGGAGTCCGCATACAAACCCGCGATCAGAATCGCCGACTTGACCTGGGCGCTCGCGACCGGCATGGCGTATTCGATGCCGCGCAGAGCGCGGCCGCCGCGGATCGACACCGGCGGCGTGCCCGCGGCGCTGGTGCGCACATCGGCTCCCATCGCTCGCAAGGGTTTGGCGACACGCTCCATGGGTCGCTGCATCAGCGAGGCATCGCCGACCAACTCGGAGTCGAAGCTTTGCGCTGCGAGAAGGCCCGCGAACAGGCGCATGGCGGTACCGGCATTACCCATGTCGAGCGCTTGCGCCGCGGGCCGCAGGCCATGCAATCCGACGCCTTGCACGATGACCTCAGTCGCGCTCGGCTGTTCGATCGCAACCCCGAGCGCGCGCATCGCGGCCATGCTCGCCAGACAGTCTTCGCTCGGCAGGAACCCGGTGACTTCACTGCGGCCCGTGGCCAAACCGGACAGCAGCAAGGAGCGGTGCGAGATCGATTTGTCGCCCGGAACCGCAACGCGCCCGGCGACGACTTCGACCGGCCGCACCTCGTAATCCTTGCGCGCGATGGACATCAGAGCACCGCCCGCGGATAGGAACCGAGCACCTTGAACAGCGATGCGCGCTGCTCGAGCGCGGCGAGCGCCTGGGCGACGGCGGGGTCGCTGACGTGCCCCTCGATGTCGAAGAAGAACACGTAGTCCCAGAGCCGCCGCTGCGAGGGACGGGATTCGATGCGCGTCATGTTCACGCCATGTTCGGCAAACGGCTGCAGCAACCGGAACAGCGCGCCGGAACCGTGTGTGTCGCCGGCCGAGACGAGCAAGGTCGTCTTGTCGCTGCCGCTCGCGCCGAACAGCTTGCGGCCGATCACGAGGAAGCGGGTCGTGTTGTCGGAGCGATCCTCGATCTCGTTCGCGAGCAGGTGCAAACCATAGATCTCGGCCGCCGACCTGCCCGCGATCGCCGCCGAGCCGCGCTCATCGCGGGCCCGCCGCGCTCCTTCGGCGTTGCTCGACACCGGCACGCGCTCTGGGTCCGGCAATTGCTCGTCCAGCCAGCTTCGGCACTGCGCCAAGGCCTGGGGATGCGCGCAGACCCGCTTGATCGCCGTAAAGTCCGTCATGCGGCCCATCAAATGATGGTGAATGCGCAATTCGATTTCGCCGCAGATCTTCAGGCCGGAAGTCAGAAACATGTCGAGGGTGTGATTGACCGTGCCTTCGCTCGAGTTCTCGATCGGCACCACACCGAAATCCGCCACGCCGCCTTCGACCTCGTGGAACACCTCGTCGATCGTCGCCAGCGGTAATGCGCGTACCGAGCCGCCGAACTGCTTCAGCACCGCTGCCTGCGTGAACGTTCCCTCGGGACCGAGGAACGCAACCTTGAGTGGCTCCTGTTGCGCGAGGCAGGCCGACATGATCTCGCGAAACAGACGCACGACCTCTTCGTCGCGCAGCGGTCCGTCATTGCGCTCGATCACCCTGCGCAGCACCTGTGCCTCGCGCTCGGGCCGGTAGAAGTCCACGGTCTTGCCGGAAGCAGCCTTGGAGATGCCGACCAGCTGCGCGAATCGGGCCCGCTCACTGAGCAGGCTCTGGATCCGGGTGTCGATGGCGTCGATTTTCTCGCGTATCGCTCCGAGTTCCACGCCGGCCGGAGCGACGCCGACCCGGGCGACGTCGGCTTTGGCGCGCGTGGTCTTCTTCTTGCGGGCTGCCATGTCGATCCTCAGGAGTACTTGCGCTGGAAGTCTCGCATGAAATCGACCAGTGCCGCGACGCCGGCGAGCGGCATGGAGTTGTAGAGACTCGCGCGCATGCCGCCCAAGACCCGGTGGCCCTTCAAATTCTTCAGGCCCGCGGCGTCGGCCTCGGCGAGGAACCGGGAGTCGAGGGCCGGATCGGCGAGCGTGAAGGTCACGTTCATGCGCGACCGCGCGTCGCGGGCAACCGCGTTGCGGTAGAAACCCGAGGCATCGATCGCAGCGTAGAGCAGATCCGCTTTGCGGCGGTTCGAGGCCCCGACGGCCTCGAGCCCGCCCGAGCGCTTGAGCCACTTGAACACGAGTCCGGCCATGTACCAGGCGAAGGTGGGCGGCGTGTTGAGCATCGAGCCTTGCTCGGCGACGCGCTGGTAGTCGAACACGCTCGGCGTCTCGCGGCGCGCAGAGCCGAGCAGATCCTCGCGCACGATCACGAGCACGAGCCCCGCCGGCCCGATGTTCTTTTGTGCTCCGGCATAGATCAGACCGAAGCGCGCCACGTCGAGCGGTTCGGACAGGATGCTCGAAGAGAAGTCGGCGACCAGCGGTGCGCCCGCGGTTGCCGGTATGTACCCGAACTCGACACCGCCGATGGTCTCGTTGGGCGTGTAGTGCACGTAGCGCGGCGATTCGCTGAAGCGCAGTTCTTGCTGGGCCGGCACGGTCGAATAATTACCGCCGGCATCGGCGGCGAGGTGTACGCGACAATAGCGCCGCGCCTCCTCGAGGCTCCTGCGCGACCAGTGCCCGGTGTCGATGTAGTCGACGGTCGAGTCGGGGGTGGTCAGGTTGAGCGGGATGATGCCGAACTGCGCGCTCGCACCCCCCTGCATGAACAGCACTTGGTAATTCGGCGGCACGTGCAGCAATTCGCGCAAATCGACCTCGGCCTCCTCGGCGACTCGCAAGAAGGCCTTGCTGCGATGACTGATTTCCATCACGGACATGCCGTCGTGATGCCAATCGAGGAATTCGCCCTGCGCCTCGCGCATCACTTCCGCCGGAAGTGCGGCCGGGCCCGGCGAGAAATTGAAGACGGTCATCTGAAGCGGGTCTGCATCGCCGCCGACACTAGGACTCGCTGGTCGGCGGCTCGGGCGCGGGCGCATCATCCGTGGGCGCTGTGTCGCCGCCCGGCGTGTCGTCCTCGGGCGCGAGTCCCTCGATGCGTTCCAGGCCCGTGAGTTGATCGTCGTTCTCGAGCCGGATCAGGCGCACGCCCTGCGTGTTGCGGCCAACGACCGAGATATCCCGAACCGGCGTTCGCACCAGGGCGCCGCCCTGGCTCATCAGCATGATTTCATCGTCGCGGGTCACTTGCAGTGCACCGATCATGCGCCCATTGCGATCCGTCACCTGCAAGGCGATCACGCCCTGGCCTCCCCGGCCGTGCCGCGGGTAGTCCTCGAGCGGCGTGAGCTTGCCATAGCCTTTCTCGGAAGCCGTCAATATGTAGCCCTGATCGGCCACGATCAGGGCATTGACGCGCTGATCGTCGGCGAGGCGTACGCCGCGTACGCCGCCCGCTTCCCGGCCCATCGGCCGGACTTCGTCCTCGACGAAGCGGATCGCCTTGCCACCGGTCGTGAACAACAGGATGTCGCGCGTGCCGTCGGTAATGGCGGCGCCGACGAGCTTGTCGCCCTCGTCCAAGCCGACGGCAATGATGCCGTTCGCACGCGGGCGCGAAAACAGCGCGAGCGAGGTTTTCTTGACGGTGCCGTAGCTGGTCGCCATGAACACGAACTTGCCCTCCTCGAATTCCTTGATGGAGAGCATGGCGCTGATGCGCTCACCCTCCTCGAGCGGCAGCAAGTTCACGATCGGTTTGCCGCGGGCGCCGCGGCTCGCCTGCGGCAGCTGGTAGACCTTCATCCAATAGAGTTTGCCGTGATCGGAGAAACACAGCAGCGTGTCGTGCGTGTTCGCGACGAACAGTTTGTCGATGAAATCCTCGTCCTTGACCGTGGTCGCCGCTTTGCCGCGGCCGCCGCGCCGCTGGGCCTGGTAACTGGAGACCGGTTGCGCCTTGGCGTAGCCGCCGTGCGAAAGGGTCACGACCATGTCCTCGGGCGTGATCAGGTCCAGCGTCGTGAGGTCCTCGTGATTGGTCAGGATCTCGGTGCGTCGCGGGTCGGAAAAATTGTCGCGGACCGCCTCCAATTCCGCACGGATCACGGCCATGAGCCGTTCCGGGCGCGCGAGAATGTCATTGAGATCGCGGATCTGGACCAGCAGTTCCTGAAACTCCGTGACGATCTTGTCCTGCTCGAGTCCGGTCAGACGATTCAGGCGCATCTCGAGGATGGCCTGGGCCTGGATGTCGGTCAGACGATAGCCGTGCGCGCCCACACCGAGGGGGGTGAGCTCGCCTTCAGGGCGGGTGCTGATCGCGCCGGCGCGCGCGAGCATCTCGGGCACCGCGCCCGTCGCCCACGCGCGGGAAGTCAGCGCAAGCTTCGCGTCGGCCGGCGAGGCGGAGGCTTTGATCGCTGCGATGATGGCGTCGATGTTGGCGAGCGCGATCGCGAGGCCCTCGAGGATGTGCCCGCGTTCGCGCGCCTTGCGCAACTCGAAGACGGTGCGCCGCGTGACGATTTCGCGGCGATGGCGCAGGAAACAGTCGAGCATCTCCTTCAGGGACAGCAAGCGCGGCTGACCGTCGACGAGCGCGACCATGTTGACGCCGAAAACCGTTTCCATCGACGTCTGCGCGAACAGATTGTTGAGCAGGATCTCCGGGACCTCGCCGCGCTTCAATTCGATGACGACCCGCATGCCGTCCTTGTCGGACTCGTCGCGCAGCCCATCGGCGGCGATGCCGTCGATGAGTTTGTCGCGCACGAGATCGGCAATGCGTTCGATCAGCCGGGCCTTGTTCACCTGATAGGGCAGCTCGGTGATGATGATCGCCTGACGATCGCCCTTGCCGACGTCCTCGAAGTGCGTACGTGCCCGCACGTGCAGACGGCCGCGCCCCGTCTTGTAGGCGGCGACAATCTCCTGCGCGCCGTTGATGAAGCCGGCGGTGGGGAAATCCGGGCCGGGCACGATCTGCATGAGCTCGGCGAGGGTAAGGTCCGGGTTTTCGATCAGCGCGATGCAGGCGCTGACGATCTCGCCGAGATTGTGCGGCGGGATGTTCGTGGCCATGCCGACCGCGATCCCGGAGGAGCCGTTGACGAGCAGATTCGGCACGCGCGTCGGCAGGACTGACGGTTCGCTCTCGGACTCGTCGTAGTTCGGGACGAAATCGACCGTCTCCTTGTCGATGTCCGCAAGGAGCTCCTGCGCGATCTTCGACATGCGCACTTCGGTGTAACGCATCGCCGCCGGCGGATCGCCGTCGACCGAACCGAAGTTGCCCTGCCCGTCGACGAGCAGATAGCGCATCGAGAAAGGCTGGGCCATGCGCACGATGGCGTCGTAGACCGAGACGTCGCCATGCGGATGGTACTTGCCGATCACGTCGCCGACGACGCGCGCGGATTTTTTGTACGGTTTGTTCCAGTCGTTGGACAGTTCCCGCATCGCGAACAGCACGCGCCGATGCACCGGCTTCAAACCGTCGCGCACGTCCGGCAGCGCGCGGCCGACGATGACGCTCATCGCATAATCCAGGTAGGATTTGCGCATCTCGTCTTCGAGATTTACGGGCAATATTTCGCGTGCGATCTCGGCCATATGCGAGAGTCCGGTCGGCCTTTGGGGCTTTTGAGTAAGCGGGTTTAACCGAGACGTTGTGGTCTCAACATCCCTAAATTCTAGCACAGATCCGCATCCGGCTTAAGGCCTCGAACCGCATTGGACCGCGTTAGTCGATATACTTGACAGCTGCCCGACTTGCTTGGCTTTTTTAGGCTCATTTCTTGAGGGGTAAGTACCGATGCATGCCTCGACCGACAACGCCGATCCTGCGGAACTCGCAAAGTTCGACTCCCTCGCGCAGAGCTGGTGGGACCCGAAGGGCTCCGCCAAACCGCTGCACGACATGAATCCGCTGCGCCTGCAATACGTCGAGCGGATCGCCGCGCAGGCCGGCCAGCCGCTCGCCGCAGCCCGAGTCCTCGACGTCGGCTGCGGCGGCGGCATCCTCTGCGAAGCCATGGCCCGGCAAGGTGCCGACGTGCTCGGTATCGATCTGGCGCGTGAGGCGCTCGAGGTCGCCGAACTGCATGCGCTCGAGTCCCGGGTGCAGCTGCGCTATCGGGCCATTGCAGCCGAACAACTCGCGCTCGAAGCCCCGGGCGGTTTCGATCTGGTGACCTGCATGGAGATGCTGGAACACGTGCCGGATCCGGCGGCGACGCTGCAGGCGTTGGCAACGCTGGTGCGGCCCGGCGGGAACGTGATCGTATCGACGCTGAATCGCACACCGCGGGCGTTTCTGGTGGCGATTCTCGGCGCCGAGTACGTGGCGCGCGTATTGCCGCGCGGAACACACGAATACTTGAAGTTCATCCGTCCGTCGGAGCTCGCCGCGTGGGCCCGTGCGGCGGGTCTCGATTTACGCGACGTGACGGGCATGAGCTACAACCCGCTGACACGCGCGTTTTCCTTGTCGACGAATCCGGCCGTCAACTACCTGGCTCAATTCCGGCGCGGCGAGCCTTGACCCCGCTGCACGCGGTCTTGTTCGACCTCGACGGCACCCTGCTCGATACGGCGCCGGACATGTGGAGCGCGATGAACCGGCTGCTCGATGAGGAATCGCGGCCCCGTTTGCCCTATGCGGCGGTCCGTCCCTTCGTGAGTCACGGCGCGCGCGGCGTGCTCGCCCAGGGCTTCGCGGACGTCGGCGCGGAGCGCTTCGCCGAACTACAGAGGCGCTTTCTCGACATTTACCGTGCCGACCTGAGTCGCGGTACACGGCTGTTCGAGGGCATGGACAGCGCCCTCGACGAACTCAGCGTTCGCGGCATCCGCATGGGAATCGTCACGAACAAGGCCGGCTGGTTGACGGAACCGCTGCTCGAGCGGCTCGGCCTGCGCGCCCGCTTTGACTGCGTCGTCAGCGGCGACACCGTCGCCGAGCGCAAGCCGCATCCGTTGCCGCTGCTGCATGCCGCGGATCTGGTCGGCGCAGCGCCGGGCGAATGCATCTACGTCGGCGACGCCGAGCGGGACGTCACCGCTGCGCATGCCGCCGGCATGGCGGCGCTCGTCGCGCTGTACGGCTACCTCGGTGCCGATGAGGAGCCGCGTCGCTGGGGCGGCGATGGTCATCTGGATGCGCCCCGGGACCTGCTGCCCTGGCTGGTCGCGAGCGGGCGCCTGTGAACGATGCGCTGCTGGCCGGGCCCGGCGCGCTGCTGCTCGCATTCGGCCTCGGCGCGGTCGTCGGCGCGGCGCTGCTGCTGCTCGCCCGGGCCCGGCGTGACCAGGTGCAACGAATCGAGACAGAACTGCTGCGCGCTCGGATCAAGGGCGAGGAGACGCTCGCCGCGGAGCGCGATCAGGCGCTCGCACGCGCACGCGATCAGCTGCAGGCGGTATTCGGCGAGCTGGCGCGCAGCAGCCTGCAGAGCAACAGCGAGGTGTTTCTGCAACTGGCGCGTGAGCGCCTCGACCGCCAGCACGAGCAATCCGCCGCGGCGCTGAAGGAACGGGAAACCGCGATCGAGTCCCTGCTCGCGCCGATCCGGGCCGCACTCACGAAAACCGAGGAACAGATCCAGGCGATCGAGCGCGACCGGATCGACGCCTTTGCGACCATCAAGAATCAGATGGAGGTTCTGGCGAGCGGGCAGAACCTGCTGTCGCGCGAGACGAAGAATCTCGTGACCGCCCTGCGTCGTCCGGATGTGCGCGGTCAATGGGGCGAACTGACCCTGCGCCGGGTGGTCGAATTGTCGGGGATGACCAAACACGTCGACTTCAGCGAACAAACGCATCGCGCGACGACGACCGGCGCCATCCGTCCCGATATGATCGTGCACATGCCGGAACGGCGCGACATCATCGTTGATGTGAAGACACCCCTGGACGCCTATCTGGCTGCCGTCGAGACGCAGGACGACGAAGAGCGCAAGGAACAGCTGCGCCGCCACGCGCTGATCGTCGCCGCCCGCGTGCGCGAGCTCGCGACCAAGCAATACTGGTCGCAATTCGAGCACAGCCCGGACTTCGTCGTCTTGTTCCTGCCCGGCGATCAGTTCCTCGCCGCCGCGCTCCAGGAGAATCCCGAACTGATGGA
>Ga0116231_10009876_pt1 | contig 15750 bp, 9 predicted proteins | sample S1TSphgellanicum_2_FD_89695 | JGI IMG/M metagenome (GOLD analysis project Ga0116231, IMG submission 89695) | Host-associated microbial communities from peat moss isolated from Minnesota, USA - S1T2_Fd - Sphagnum magellanicum MG | ecosystem: Host-associated > Plants > Peat moss > Unclassified...
CTTTTTCAAAAAGGGAGGGGTTACATATGTAGCCGAACAACGGGTGGCAGGACAGTGACTCCATGACTGTGCAGTTTGTGTGAACACAAAAACCTTGATCAGGGTAATCTGGCCGCCTCTATTAATGAGTGGCGGCGGATTTCTTCTTCATTAGTGTGAGAGGGAAACTAGATATGCATGGGGTACATGGGAGAAGGTGGTCGGTCTGTGTGGGATGGGAGGATAGGAAAATGACAGCGCGTTTGATGAAAAGGAGCGGCGCCACATTGATTAGGGATGGAGGAAGCTTGGGCAGGAAGTTGGATCCAAGGATGTGGAGAAAAGGATGATCAGTGGGAGGAAGATAGGTGGGTTTTGGTAGAACAGCTAGGAGCTGAGGGAACTTTCGTCTGCTTGCTCTCTTTTTCTACTACGATTAGTGACCAGAGACATCTCATGGCTCCTTAATCTAAGAAAGCTTAGTGGGAATTTAGGATGAAGGCAATTGACATAACAATTTTGGGAGGCAGGAGAGTTGGTTTTGTACGAGACATTATGTGTAATAAGAGCTATGGAGTTTTGTCTCTGAAATCTATTTCGCTTGAGTTGTGTGTTGCATAGTTGTGAGATTGCGTTGCGCTCGCTCTGTCAGAACGAAAGCAATTCGGGAGAGGTTTGGTTATTGCTGTGTCTTCTTTGTTTCTCTGGATCCCTCCTTTTTGGTTACAACATCACTAGAAGAAAAAGGCCAATATGGGATCAACGCATTTACAACTATTTGCGTCTATTTGGTCTTTACAACTTAATTTTTGCCTTCTACAACTAATATGACATCAGGCTAACATCAACTAAATCACCTTCGACTAGCTTGCAACTAATCTACAACTCAATTGATTTACATCTATATATGGGTTGGATTTATCATCCAAGAATGACCATATAAAGTCCCATTACTCACAAGTAAAATGATGCCCAGTCGTGATCAACATATGTCTATAAACATCAATTATAATAAATATTCGATTTTTGATTAAACTTAATATTCATAGTATTTTAATCGTAATTAAATTCATTGATATGATTATTGTAATTATATTAATTTCATTACATTAAATTATTTATAATTTCAAAAAAATTAAATATATTTCAACATAAACTATTATACCAAATATTTTAATATTTTCAATTACAATAAAATTATTATAATTAATATTTATTTATTATAAAATCATAATAATTACTTTACTTATAAATTAATTATAATAAACACATAATTTATAATTCAGCTAAATTATTCATAATTTTGATCTTTAATATTAAAAATATTAAAATAATGGCATTATAATTATTTTATTTTATTTTATTTTTATCATTTTAGGAATTCAAGTCCAATATACTAAACTATTTAATTACGTAATTACAATATATAATTGTTACTACATCATAAAAAATTTAAATAATTTTACTACAAATTCGAAATAATTATAATAAAATACTTATTATTTATTACAACTTATGTAAAATAAATAAATAATATTACAACATACATTTTCACATTAATGAAAATGATCGTTTCCAATCATAAAAAAGTAAATATTGTATTTACAACATTTATGTTTTAATAATAATAAAAAACATTTGTATCCTAATTGAAAAGTTATGTCCTATAATTAGGATTTTTATTTCAAAACTTTATAATAATATTAAAATAATGAGCAAAGTTGTTGTAATATTATTTAGAAGAAAAAAATGTACACTAAAATAATTGTATTTATTACTATTTATTTATTTATTTACAGTAAATTTTTAATATAAAAACATAAAAATTTATATTGATTACTATTATTCTATAATGACATAAAATCATTGTAATTACTTAATTTATTTGTAAATTGGAATTAGAATACTTGAATAATTAATTTAAAATTATTTTTTTATTATTATCTATAATTTATAATTTATAAATTTTGTTATTATTTCACTTTCTAAAATAATCATAATTTAACTAAAATAATAATGTTATGACCATAACTACTTGGACTTCAATATAATAAATTAAAATATTTATTTCTTGTAACTACTTGTTCATAACATATCACTTTTATAAATAAGTATAAATGAATATATTTATTAATTATAAGTTACACCAAATAGTTATTGTTACAACATAAGTTTTTATATTATATAATTTATATTCTTATAGTAAAATAAATCAATTATTGTAATTAATGTTACATTACTTTAAAATTAGTGTAATTATTTCAGATAAGAATAAATTATAGTAATTTCATAAGTAATTTTTAATTGAACAAAAGTATTCACAACCTATAATTTATAACTTTAAATCTGAATTAAAATTTTGGAAAATTTTATAATCTACTTTAAATAATTTTTGTAATGATTATATTGCAAGAATTATATACAGTATTTTTTTTATTAAAAAACTTCTGTAATTACTTTTCTATGATAAATATTTTTATAATAATATTAAAGTAATTAAAAATATTAATATATTTTCAGCAGATTATTACATTTATAGTTATTAATTACCAACAGAAAGAAACATTTACTTGACAAATAAGAAATTTTTCCAATAATACATGTAGTTATATAGTAATTATGGTAATTATTTAAAAATATTTAAGTTATTTATTTATGTATGAATTATCTATTAACAAGTTGTGATCGAGTAAATAGATAGCTAATTAGTTAAATATTAAGAAGTTATTAGTTATTTAAATAATTGATAATGAATACTTGATATTTGTAGTGTATATAGTTTATATTTTAAATATATGTTAAATTTAATCATTATTAATTAAATGATTATCTAATTATTTAATGAACCATGTATTTGAATTGTTTAAAAATCTAAAAATAAAGAATAAAAAGCATGAGGAAAGTTTTGAAGTTACAACTTAGTTTGTGAAGAAGTTACAAGTTCAAAACTTATCCCATATTGTTTGTTCTCCATTCCTAGTTTGAACATTATATAAACAAAGGGTGTGGTCATTCAATTTCACATTGAAAATGTGTGCACATGGGATGAGCCATTCAAAAGCTTTCACCCAAATCAAAATAAAAATTATGCACAATTTTAAATTACCTACATCCCCAACCTACTTATTTACCTAGTTAAATAGGTGCTTACTTTGACCTACCCACCTAGGTTGACTTATGTACCTACCTACCTTTGTACTTAAATTTATAAGCACCTATTTATGTACCTACCAACCTTTTTTTTTTTTAAATGCCACGTTGCATATTTACATTGCGCCACATGTGATAATATAAATCATTTAAGCACGTGAATTGAACGTCCTAGATTATTTTATAATAATATTATTACTTATTTTAAATAATTAAATATTGAAACATGTGGCAACACATCATTTGCCCTTAATAATCACTAAAATAATCGCATTTTAGCCAGATGTGACAATATGTATACAATGGAGTCAAAGGATGAACTTGTGTTTGTTGATTTTTTTGTTCATCCAATACCTTTATCATTTGCGATTAATATCACATGCAACTTGTTCAAGGTGATTAAGGGGGTTTTTATTGAAAATGTCACTTGCAACTCAAATTTAGTTACAAAATCTAGTCAAAAATATGTGTTTTTCTTCTAGTGCATGCATCTAAATATTGATTTAAGCTTATTTAAACCAAAATTCCATTAACATGCCATGTGGAAAATTTTCATTGTGCCACATGGCATGATTTAACACCATTTAAAATATATTATGAGGATTCTCTATATAAAAACCAAAATTAAAAGACAAATTATTATGTTACCACTTGTAATGGGTTGTAACATAGTTGCAAATAATGGTGAATAATTACAAACTTTATATGGATGGTCAACATATGAAGGTGTATATGTTGACCCTATTACATGATCTTTGTGAAATGTGATAACATCATGTTAAGTCATCATTTACAACTAAATGTTACATGCGATTTCACTTATGCAATTAATGGAATTTTTGTTGTACATGTTGGTTGTAATTTATTTTTAGTTGCAAATTATAATTGCAAATTGAAACTTTTCTTTTAGTTTACCTAGCTTAAATTTAATTAATTAATTAAATGTATTTCACATGGGTGTTAGTAAAATAAAGTAGAAAAAAAAAGTAGTCCGCCATAAATCCAATTTAAAAATGAAATAATTTTTTATATGGACATAAGAAAGTAGATTTATAATATTTTGAAATAGAAATATAAAACCATAGAGCCCTACATTTAATTTATGGCAAGTTGGATACAAAGTTTGAACAACTTTGGTATCATAAAAGTAGGTTAAAAATACAATTGAAACTAACTGGGTCAAAATGGCGTTCAAACCTACTTCCTATAAAAAATGTGATATATTATGATTATAACATTTGTAATTTAGTAATAGATAAGTATTTTTGAAGGTTCCACTAAATTGAAAATCTTAAAATATCAATATTTCATCTACATATAGCCCATTTTGTAAGATCAGACATTTTGTGCAAGTAAATTTTATTTTTTAATTCTATTTAATTCTACTTTCAATACATTAATTTTTTTTCATGGGTACATGGAATTGTTTTTGACAAGGAGCAATGAGCTATCTAATTTACCTTGCTTACACTCACATAATTAATGAATTCAAAAACATTATGACATATTCACACCATAAAATGTTTTTAACTTAACCTACCTATCTACTATATATCTACTCCCTATTTTATTTACTCTAGGTACAATTCAACCTATCTAATTAATTCAATAATACAAAAACACTCTCATATCAACATAGTAAAATGCCTACTACATATATAGTCCAGTTGTATATTAATTATTGCCTATCATACTTATTAATTATTATGTGTAACTTATTACTTAACCTATTTAATTAATTGATTACCTTATTACCTAAAACCTAGCCTATTTTATTAATTAATTACACGACCAAATGCATTGGACTAATGAATTTTGTGTGGAATTTGTAGTAGTTTAATATCTTAAACAACCATTATTAGAACCAACTTGTTTTTCTTGGCTATATATGTATAACCCCTAGTTAAATAAAAAAATTAAAATTGTTAATGTAATCTTTTTTGGAGATTTTCAATAGCTAGAATTTGATTGAAATTTAAGAAAAATCACTAGATTTTTATACATGATTCAAGTAGGTAGCCAAAAATACAGAAAAAATGCTTTAAATTTTTATTTTCATTTTGTTTCCTAAACAAATTTGGCTACATCATTTTGTGGATCATGGCACCTTGGCTCTAATCAAAATTTACAACTTGGAACAAAAGGCAATTTTAAGAGATGTGTAAAAACCATATCCAACTTAAATGGAAATTACAAATGAATTGTTAAAATTCACTGAAAATAATTATGAAAAAAGATTCAAATTTTCAATCCAACAATCCCATTTCATGTTTAGAAAAAAAAATACGTTCACACATACACAAAATCCTATTATGCTAGAAATTGCAATGGTCCATTTCTACCATTTCAATAAGTCCTATGAAAATTTCCCGAACCTACCAAACCCTATTACACATCTAATAGTTAGTTTATTCAAGAAAATTATGGGTAAAAAATTAAAGCACTAAATCTTGCAATTTCATTTGAAATTTTTATTTTTATTTTTTCACATTCAATTACATGTATAATTGCAATTAGGATTTATAGTCAAAATTCAAGTTGAATACGATGCCACGTGGTGTCTAGTGGCCCATGAACCACATCATGAGTCGCAAAAAAATTTAAATTCTTATCTATTTTGGATGCCATTAAAAGTGGATGATATAAGTACATTTTTCATCTTCATTTTCATCCAAACCAATATTATTCATAAGTCATAGTTGCATATGCAACTTCAAATCACTTTGTAGTCAAATATGCAACTTTAACTCATTTTTTGATAGTCTCATTAGTAGTCAAAAAAATGGTTGATTTGGACACAAGTTGCAAACAAATGGGTTCAAATAGACATGATTCCAATTACTTGTAGTGTCATGATAAAAATGGCACATGACAACTAAAAAATGCAAGAAGAATTTGGTGACCTTCAAGGTTGAGTTATGATAGTTTTACCAAACTTTTTCATGGATGTTCAAATACCAAAATCACCACATAGAGACTAGGAAGCCTTAAGTATAAGTAGGAGTGCATCAAACTTCAAATTCAAAAAAATTATTTTGTAACATTCCTCTAGCTATTTTAAATAGAATCCTATACAAAAGGTTATATAATGCCTTCTATTTCCTACTGGGTGGGTTATTTGGTAACTTTGGTGACCTTATGGTTTCATTACCTCCATTTTCAAAATCTAATTCTTCAGGAATTGACTCCATGTTCTCATGGATTATTGTGCCTTTGAATGATCTTCCTTAATTCCTAAGAGGCGCAATATTCGAATTCAGTTCCACAAGTTTTTGGATTGGGATTTTTTTGCCTAGACATTGTTAAGCTCAAGAAAAGATGCCACTTTGAATCACAAATTACAAAGAATTTAATCTTTGAAGATGAAATGGATTCTTTCAAGTGTGTAGAATGCTCATCTTTCGAATCAAATTAAACTCAAGAAAATAAAGTTCACTATAATATGTATCAACAATGCATTAATGCATTATCTTTTGTAGTCCACAAACATAGAATTTTCATGATAGCCATGGAAACATGTTATGTATAGATGGTTCCTTATGTAATTATATGACCTAGAATTATAGAAGTTTGAAATACCCTTGCCTTTTGACTTCAAACTCTATGCCACATGGGAATTATGACATTATGCATGCTAGTGGGAAAGATGCAAAATGAAAGCTTGTCTTGACGTGATTTGTAGACATTGATGATGACTAGGAAAAATAGTCTTCCTATCAAAGAAACATTTTGTAGAGGTAGCAAACAAATAGTTTATTACATCTTAATTATCCTCCTGGTTTGGTTTAAAGCCTTTGGGGCAAAACACATTGAAAGGAGCCATTGACATTACTTTATAATTGGATTACATGTCTTTTTTTCTTAAAATTATTTTCTCATACAAATGATTTTTTGAATGAAATTTGTTGCAACTTGTTATGAAAAATGGTTAAAGTTGCCCCAATAAATCAATGTTTTTTCATAATCATTGTTGAATAAATAGGAATTTCTAAAAACTTGCAAATTCCTTGTAAATTTTGTTTCATCTTGAAAAATGATGATAATTTCAAATCAAACCAAAAATGATCATTGTTATAATGATCAATTTCATGTATTACAAACTAAAACTTTGTTCAATGCATCATAAACATTATACCTTATATATGTGTGGTCAACCACTCTAGAGAATTTGAAAATTCTAAAACATACTTGGGTGAAAACATGGTAAAAGGAGCTAGGGTTTCCAAGGTAAAAGTCATTTTTCAAGGATTGCACATAACACGTTTCATTCGTGTGTTGGTTTATAACTTTGTATCTTGGATACTTAGTTTAACACTACATGTTAGATATAAATACATTTTGACTAAAATTTATTTTATATCATTTATATTATGCATCCATGCCTTTTATCACATAAATATGAACAACTTTTGTTAAAGTCACATTTTCAAAATTCATAATATTCAAGGTCAAAAGTACTTTTGAACCAAATGTGCTCAAATGGGTTATTATACAAAAAAAATCATTTGTTCAACTCTTTTTGCCTTTCTAATCATCAATGTTAAAATCTTTACAATTTTTAGAAAGATTAATGCACATTTGGTAGAAATAAATGATATTTGAAAAAAACAAGGATTATCCACTATTGAGGTTAAGTGCTTTGAACATGTAAAAACATTTTTGATTTATGTTAAGCTTTGAGCATATAAAATTTTCAATTAATGGAAAATATTTTTAAAAACATTATGACATTCCAAATTATTATGTTTCACTTGTGATCTTTCAAACATACAAAAGTTCAATTTTAAGGAGTGTGGATTCACTTGGGTGGCTCCTTCAATTGTGTTTTTACCCACTCAACAATAAATTCCATGTTTTCTTAATGCCTAATAGATTATTGTCATCTAATTTTTTTACTATCAACTTAATATTACTATATGAGTCCTTTGAAAATCCTTTGTAAAAGTCTTTCATGTGAATATTGTATTAAACATGTTGCAAACTTTAGGGAATGTAAGATCTAGGCCATGTAAAGTAAAGCTCAAAGGAGGGTCTACAATGTCACCATATGTAGATGTTTTGTATGGTGAATGCCCTAAAACCATTTTTGATAGATGTATTCTTATATTTCGTAAATAGATTTTTGAGGTTTACAAATTTTGCAACAAAAACCTTTTTCCAAAAAGTTTGAGGCTAAGTAAAGACTTCCAAGAAAAGGAGGTGCAAGAGTTGTTTGGACCTTTTCTATGTCGAAAAATGGGTATCGATATTGCTTCAATGATAATGTAAACATTATCAAGAATGTAAAATGGTGGTTGCACACTATATAGTCCATTTTTTTGTGTAATAGGGGCAATTTTTGTGGGGGTACTTTTAAGTTTGGTATAATATGTGTTGAGGTTTGATTGAATTTTTTTTAAATGACTCACTTAATTAAACTATAACACTTGAAAAATAAAATTTGAAAAATTCAAGATAAAATGCCATCATTTCATTACAAGGTGGACTTTTCAAATGATGTAAAATCTTTTGTCATAGTTCATAAAAAATGTTATGGACTTTTATTACATAATAAACATGTTTTAATTTTATTTTTTTCCTAGTATGATTGTGAGGCTATTGTAATGTTGGGTAAAAACATAGTAAAAGGAGCCATGGTGACCAAGGTCAAAGTCCTTACCAAGGACTACATTTTACATGTGTCTTATATGTATTGGTTTATTAAAAATCAAAATTGTATTTTAAATGTAATTTTTGGGACTGGATACTAATATTGAAACCAAAAATGATTCATATTATAATAAAAACTAAATGCTTTTGCATGAAAACATAGATTATAATCAAATGTATAATTTAATTTTAACAATGATGACAAATTTTGAACTTTTTCGACCATTAAGGATGTTTAGAACCGAAATCAACAATATATGCTAAAAGGATTCATTACATGTGCATTTTAAAATATAAACACATGTGGACCTTCTTATGAAGTATATTAGAGCCCATAATAAATTTGAGAACATTTTATGAAGGTTTGAATAAAAAACACATTCAAATTTTATAGTCCTTAAAAAGACCTTGTCAAGCACTTTGTGTATGACAAAGGACTCTAATAACATAGTGAAATGACTCCAAATTCATAGGAGTCCAATTTCATGAACATTAAAACACAATTACAAATTATGGATAAATAATTCATTAAATACAATTAATGGTGATTTTCCAAAGTAATGTAAGTGTTGTTTTAAGCATTGTCAACAACCTCCTTAGTTCTTTTTATTGTGAATGTACCTTGTTAAAATAATGAAATAAAGGTTTCCAATCAAATTTAATATTTTAGTTTATTACGATTTTGCAAGATTACCAATAGTTTAAAAAGTCCATAATTTCTTGAAATGGAAAATTTAATAAATGTTCTTTTATAAAAAATGACATTATTACCCAACATAACATCTGCTAATTATAAAATTTTTAGAAAACCCATGCTTTTGTTTCTAACTTTTCCCCTAGCTAATAAAATCAAAGCACATGTCATAATTTGAAAACTTCTAAGTTTAGGGTTTAGGTATTCTTGTTGCCTCTTAATTTCAAATGGACTAATTTGCATTCCCAAAACATCAAATATTCGCATTAGAAATTATGAAAAAGGAAAACCATGGACACCACATTTACCACTTTTGGTCCACCTTAAGGTGCATTCACCCAAAAGAAATGTCGATGATAACACATCAACGCACACAAGTACTTACCATTCAACTTATTAACAAGGCAAAAGCCAAGGGCATTGTTCATGAAAAGAATGGAAAGTCCATGTGAATTGGGCATTTTTTGGTCAATGGTCAAGTAGGGATCAACTTTGTAGGATAGATGCATTTGCAACAAGTTGAGGTGACAAAGGTTGTGTTGAAGCTGAAAAGGAGTCATCTAATGAAGAAACCATGGTGCCAAAGTTTGGATTGCTTATGCCATCAAGTAAGTTGAGAGTTTCAAGGCATCCAAACATCACTATTGAAGGTTTGAACAACTGGCAATAGTTGTTTTTAAATTTTGAAAAAAAGTGTTCCCAATCCGAAATGTTTTTTTTTTCAATTCTAAATAACAAAGAAGAGTGTAAAGCAAAGTTATTACGCATCTTTGACCAGATTGATCATTACAAATCGTGACTTGTTATTGCAAAAAACAATTTCAAAGTAGCATCATGTTCAAGAAGAAATAGGTGCCCAGATATTAAGGATTTTGGACTTGAAAGTTGCAACACCTAACAAGTCTATAGAATTTAATGAAGCTTTCTTGGTTTTGCAATCATTGTAGTTCAAGTTAGATTCATAATTAGGTGTAGTAGAAGTGGAACTAGGGGTTTGTTTGACATTGCAAAAGATGATCATAAACTAGCATTTGAAAAATCCATAATGTAGATCAAGTTTGGATGGCAACAAGTAAAAAACATGTCCTACAAGCATTGAAAATGGCTCTCAGTCAACAAGATGGTGTGTAAAATCAATTCCATATGTTCCATCTGCTAGATGGTTGTGAAGTTAAGTATTTTAGTTACAAGCACCATGTAGTCAACTTCAACCTAGCCATACGAAAAACTTCAAATGTCAAAAGTAGTGGTAATTCAAGACTAAAACCATGCCTTCATCCACAATGCATGCAACAAATTGAAGACGTCATCAATTAATTGAACATGTATGGAAATATTTTACATATGGGCTCGGAATACAATCTATCACAAGTTATGGCTAATTAACATGGTAGGACAAAATTCAACAAGGGATTTTAATTGTCATGCAGGTATATGTGGAATTTGCATGCAAACAATTACAACAAATTCCTTAGGTGTACACAATGTTTTTAAACATTTGGTTATAAACGTTCAAAAACCTACCCATAGCAAAAAAATAATAAGGATAAATTTGATGAAGTTTTGAGTCATTTGCTATTTTAAAATTGCACTATAATCTTCATTGTTTTAGGTGTTCAACACCTTGTCCCTTTTCTTTGTCATTGCCATATGATTTTAGGAACAAAAGATGTTTACTTCAACTTGGATTTTTTTTCATTGTGGAAGTATTACATTTTGTGCATAAGGAATTACAATTCATGTCAATATTGCTAGTTTGTTCTATAATAATAATATTAGCATCATTTGTGTGCAAATTTCATTATGCCAAAAATGCCATTGTATCATAAATCCTATATGATTGCAAATGGCATGAGTGACTAAAAATGGTATAAATGATGAGTCAAAACCAATTACAAATGACATAGGCAACTAATTTGGTCGATAAGGGCCAGTCATAGAATTTCATTTATGGTGTAGTGTTTTGATATGTTACCATCTATTCAAATGGACATCTAAATGATATTCAAATTCTTGGTTAAGTTCAAAAAATAATGGCAAAATTCATGGCTTCATCCCCAATATTCATATCTTTGGCGAAGTTGAAAAAACACTAGAAAAAATCTTGTCCATTCCAACTATATGGTTATGACTATAAATGCGATTAGTGTCTAAATCAACTACTTTTACAACTATAGTTGGGTTAATCCTATGTGTCATTTTAGTCAGAAATGTGACTATAATTTATGACTATTACATGTTTGGATGGAAAAGTAAAATGAAAGTGCACATTTTTATCCAATATTGTGAATGGATCCTTGGATGGATGAAAACCTAGTTGTTTTTGCAACTGGTCATAATTGTTTTGGCAACTAAGGCCAATAATTATTCCATTTACAATATTTTGATGACTAAAACATATGTGGCATCTTGGAATCACAATATTTGTTTGATATTCAACTTGTGTTTAACTATTTATTGGTATTTTGTATTGTTTATAAACATTGATAATACAAATTATTATATTTGAGTTATGATCTATTTGTAAATATTATATATGATGATTATTTGATTATATATTATACATGCAAATTAACTTTTATTGGTAAAATTACAACTTATTACAATCATAATCAAGTATGATATATTTTTTAATCAAATAGAGGTTTAAGATGTTTAAAAAATATATCATGTATTTGATCATAAGACTTTTACCATAATTCCATAAAATTCAACAATTATTAAACATTACTAAATGTGATTTAGATTAAAATCTAAAATCTAAAAAATACTATACATCATACATATTATAAATTATTTTTTGAAATGTGATAAATATATTATTCATTTATAGAAATTATATGTGAATTAATTAAATTTATGATATATTATAATCACATTGAATTTTTTTTATGAAAGGAAGGATTAATGTGTGGGAGATAAATTATTTATTTATTTAGTATTAAATATTAGTCGTAAAATGTTTTTAATTTATAAATTATGTGCTTGAAAAAAAATTCTAACAAATCATCATCAAAATGTAATTCAATTTAACAAAGTTCAAAAAACATTTATTCAAATTAATTTACAATTTTGGACGAAAAAAATATTTAATCATGTATGTACTTTAAGAATCAACTTAAATTTTTTCCATTTGGACAAATATCAATCAAATATGAAATATTGATATTGTTGTTTGTGCAATGTTTAAAATCAAGTATGGGTTAAATAGAATGCATTCCATTATATTTGCACATCAAGTGGGGTGGTTTGATGGCAAAGGAGTTGATATCCATCCTTGGGGTCTAAGGATCAAACTTCACAAGTTACATGTGGTCAATGATGATATGTTGACTATATGTACATTACATAATTAAGCTACTTAATGTAGGTGCCTACTTAGTCCCGCCTAGGTACTTAGACTAGGTGGCCTACCTAGCTGCTTAAATTAAATTTTTAGCCTAGCTTAGGTAGTGACACATGTCAACAACTCATAGGCTGAAAATTTATCAAATTATTAATAATATCAATTATTATATTTTATTATTTATATAAAAATAAATAATGTACTTAATATATGTGATTTAAAAAATATTAAATCATTTAAATTTAATTATTTGAAAAATGTTGCCCAATATTTTATGTAGTCATATCTATAATTGCATAGTCCTACGATTAGTCATTGGATGAAAAATCCCTGCAGACACAAGCAAGGGGTGATTTTATATGCCACATGGAGTTTTTTGCGATTGGTTGTCTTTTATCACTTGTCCAAAGCAAGTGTAGGGTTTGTAATCACATGTGTCCATTACGACTAAAATTTTGTCTTTTGTAATTAAAATTGTACTCATTTATTTCCAAATTTCTTCCAATTGAAAAAGAAATGCCACATACATGGCTTAACATCAAGACTAATAATGAGCTTTTGGTGATCACCCCAATGAAATTGTCTTGGAAATCTTTCAAACATATGATGGATGAAAGGAATGGGAAACATAAAGGGTGTTATTCAAGGGAATCCACTAATAACATGCCATAATGAAACAATGTTTGACTATTTTGACATTACCATTAAGGATGACTGTGGTGTTGCCATTGGGTTTACTGATGAAAACTTCAAAAAGAATGAACTCCCTACCATAATAATGATGGTGACCTCTATCACAATGGTGACGGTTCACCCTATAATGGTAAAGTAGCAATGGAAAGGTTGGAAAAAACTTTAAATGACCTTTCATCAAAGGGGACACTGTGGGTGTAAGGGTTCATTATTTGAAATGAAAGGTTTTTTTTACCAAGAATGATGTTTTAGTGGGTTGCATCCCTTGTAATTTGGAAAATGCCTTGTATCCCACCATTGGGTTTTTGAGGCAAGAATGTGACCATGGATGTAAATTTCAGCCCAAAAGTTGCCCAAATTTAAATTGCGATATGCAACATTAGATTCCAATAAATGGTGGTTGTGAGATAAATAAACCCTTCCACCTTTATTTTGATAGGCATTGTAATTGTTGTTCATGTTAACCATATTAAACTACTCTAAGTGAATCCTTGTTTATGTGATGTTTGATATGACAAGTGTCACCATTCATGTTGATACAAATGGTCTTATGAAAAAAAAATTAAACCATGTTTTATATGGAACTTGAGTAGAGTAAGTAAACTTAAGGTTTAGTTCTATTACCATGACCAATTAAACCATGTTTTATATGGAACTTGAGTAAGTAAAACTTAAAACAATAGGAACAAGAACTGCACTTGTGAGAAATTTCACAATGACCTCCTCAAGTGAAAGTTCATAAATGTAATAAGCATTTGGTGACCTTCAAGGATTAGTTAGGATAGTTTTACTAAGCATTTTTCATGTAGGTTCAAATACCAAAGTCACTAGAGTTCAATCTCTAAGGATGAAATGGATCCTTTCGGATGTGTAGAACATTCATCTTTCAAATAAAACTAAGCTCAACAAAAAGAATAAGTTAATTATAGTGTGTATTAGCAATACATTAATGCACTATCTTTTATAGTCCACAAACATAAGATTTGCATGATGGCCATGGAAACATGTTGTGTATAGGTAGCTGACCTTTTCTAGGAATCTTGTAGCCATATCCTCCACGGTGGCAGTGTCGTCAATCTCGTCAGTCAGGGTATTCAGATAGTTGTCCGCCCTGAGACGGGGCGTTTGACCAGTCAAGACCATAAACGGTGAAAACTTTGTGCTCGATTGCACCCCGCATTGGTACCCAAATAACACCTTCGCCAGGTGTTCATCCCAGCAGTTCACATTAGCGGGATTAGCAGCCATAACTGTAATACCATGTTTGAGCGTTTTGATCATTCGTTCAGCCATCCCATTGCACTGGGGCCACTGTGGCGCAGTGCGCTGGTGGTGTATGGCATAATCTCTGCACATGGTTTCAAATTTAGCACCCCACTCACCCCCATTGTTAGTCAGGACGTACTTAGGAACCCCATATCTGCATATTAGGTCGTCCTCCAAGAACCTAGCAGTAGTTTTGGCTTCGTGGTTAGCAACCGCCTTGGCCTCACACCACTTCGAATAGTGATCGATGGCCACCAGAATGTATTTGTTCCCTGCCTTTGTCTCAAGCAGTGGACCGGTTGTGTCTAGCGCAATTCGATGAAACAGGTCACGAATTGGGATACTCTTCAGACCTTCATCCCCAGACCGTATGCTACCCTCACTTCTAACCAGCTGACATTGTTTGCATGATCTGACCATGGCCTTTACGCACTTAGTTCGATTGCTCCAAAAATACCTCTGGCAGATCTCTGCCAAGGTCCTCTGTTCTCCGAAATGTCCTAAGTCCTCGTGCATTTGAGTTATCAGCTTCAGCCTATCATCCGGTTTTGGCACATACAGTCCCCTAAAATAGAGTTTCCCATCCTTCCAGCAGTATTGTTTTGCCCTCCTTCTTATCCTCTTGCTCTCCTGAGGATCAGTTTCCTCGGGAATGAACCCTTCCTTCAGCTATTCAATGCAAAGTGCATCCTCCTAGATGTCCGTTTTGCTCGAGTCATCATCACAAGCTTCATTGCTCCTAGTATGCGCACCTTCTACTTCGTACTCGGCATCATCTAACAATCCTTGGGCAGCCAGTATTATGTCGAGCTGTTGCTTCTTATCATAATACTCTGTTCCTCCTTTCCTTAGCACCTGTTTGCCCCTGTAAGATTCCGAACTCCGTATTTCCTTCTCGACAGCCTCCTCTCCATCATCAGGTGAGTCATCTTCCTCATCCTGACTCGTCTCTGTCAACACCTCCATCATATAC
>Ga0116231_10009877_pt1 | contig 15750 bp, 12 predicted proteins | sample S1TSphgellanicum_2_FD_89695 | JGI IMG/M metagenome (GOLD analysis project Ga0116231, IMG submission 89695) | Host-associated microbial communities from peat moss isolated from Minnesota, USA - S1T2_Fd - Sphagnum magellanicum MG | ecosystem: Host-associated > Plants > Peat moss > Unclassified...
AAGCCAGAAATGAAGAAAAAAAGAAAAAAGAAAAAAGCAGGGGACGGCGAAAGGGGGTGTGGAATTTGGACGGTAGTAAAATCTCAGATCTGCTGCACCACACGCAATGGAATCGGACAAAAAATTCAGGAGTGTTGTTTATGCAGCAGCGTCGGGAAATCTGCGCCCATTCCAGCGCAGAATGTGTAGCTATTTCTGCCTAGCCGCCGCTGGTTGTTTTCACGTTTGAGTCGCCACCTCGCTCGGCGAGTGTCTCTCCTCGCGTGTGTATGTCTCTCTTTCGCGTCCCTCTCTCTCTCTCTCCCGTCCATCTCGCTTGTCTGTCTTGGCAATCGTATGTTGTGGGTGTTGTGATTTAGAAATCCAATCCGCAAGTAACATCAAGCGTCAACGCTCGACAACAACAAACAAACAATTAGATCACAGAACGCCAGATCAATTCAACAGTCCTATTGTGTGTGTGTGTGTGTGTGTGTGTGTACACGTATATTCAAGCTACTGTGGTGCCCGATCCAACTAGTACGTTCATCTCCACCCATCACGAGAGATTGCAGGAAGCTTAAGAAGTTCTAATTAGAGATGTAACTTATTACAATTGATTCATAGCTTTTGTTTGTTCTTCTTTAGATTCAGTCCACAGTAAGTCTCCGATTCCGTTTTCCACTTGTTTTAGCAGTTTCTTGTGTTGTACACAATTCACGAGTACGTCTTGTGGTGGTGGTGGTGGTGGCTGTTGTCCGTCTTCCAAGCTAGCTAGCTTGCCTGCTGGGCCTTATAACTAGAACGGATCTGCATCATGGGTAAGCAGCAGCTGGAGCACAGCTTACCGGCCTTGATCCAGTCCATGTTGTGGCATTTTCAACAAGCCTGGGCATCACGGCGGCCTTCGATCAAGCAGCCCAGTAGTACTGTTCTCATGGCAGCTTCCGAAACTGCAGCAACAATTACTGTACTACCTGCGCCGCAAGAGTCGCAGCCTGCACCGCTCCAGCTCCTCAACTACGACTCATGCAGCAGTCATCTGCTGGCGCATCGTCGACATGATAAGTCTTGTGCTGCAACTGCGTCTACACTTCCCTTCCCTACAATCGACAGTTGCAGTTTAAACAACCGTGAAATGCAGACAGTAGTGGCGGATTTGGATGGCACACTGCTACGATCCAGCAGCTCATTCCCTTACTTCATGCTCATCGCTTTCGAAGCCGGCAGTCCTCTCCGTGCCCTCCTTCTCCTGCTAATCTCCCCACTCGTTTACATTCTTTACTATTTCATCTCCGAAGCTGCCGGGATTAGCTTGCTCATCTTTGTCTCCTGCGCTGGACTCAAAGTCTCCGCCATCGAATCCGTGGCCAGAGCCGTGCTGCCCAAATTCTACCTCGAGGACATGCATCCTGTGAGCTACAAGCTGTTTACTGCTTGCGCTCATCGGTATGTGGTGACTGCTAATCCCAGAATCATGGTGGAGCCGTTTCTGAAGGAGTATCTGGGTGTGGACGCCGTGATGGGTACCGAGATTCAAGTCTCCAAGTCTGGCTATGCCACCGGCTTCGTCACTGCACCTGGTGTGCTTGTGGGCGCCCACAAGGAGCATGCTGTGAAGAAAAACGTCGGCACTCGTGCAGACGATGCTCCTGATGTCGCACTTGGTGATCGACCCACGGATTACCCTTTCATGAGACTCTGCAAAGTAAACCGAATATAATCCATCTCGAATATTTCCTTGCAGCAATCCTTGATATGAATTTCGTTTTTGGTGCATTTGCATGCTCCAACAGCTCTCGAAGATCTATAGGAATCATGATCTAGAAGCATGGTTAGGTGCCCGCGCTGGCTAAATCATGTGTTTTTCTTCTTCTTGTTTATTGCAGGAAGCGTACATGGTTGTGGGTGGCAAGGATGTGGAGGCAGTACCAAAGGAAGAGTATCTGAAGCCATTGATCTTCCATGATGGTCGTCTAGTGTGTCGTCCCACTCCTTTGATGTGCATGGCGGTGATTCTGTGGACACCCATAGGACTACCGCTTGCAATTCTTCGAGTTTCCTTGGGTATTCTGTTCCATCCACGATGGAAGTTGTCGGTTCTACGCTTTCTAGGCGTAGTTGTACATGTCAAAGGAACTCCACCACCTTGTCCTAGAGCTACTGGTAGTGATACTAGTACTACTACCAGTAGCAGCAGCCGGCGGGGAGGAGTTTTGTTTGTGTGCTCTCACCGGACTTTACTTGATCCCTTGTTTGTCTCTTTCGTACTGAGAAGGCCTGTGACAGCAGTAACCTACAGCATCAGCCGAGTTTCAGAATGGTTATCACCCATCAAGACAGTGAGACTGACGCGGAACCGCATCTTCGATGCCAATACCATGTCAACGCTCTTGAACGAGGGAGACTTGGTGGTTTGTCCAGAAGGGACCACTTGTCGGGAGCCGTTTCTGCTTCGTTTCAGTGCCTTGTTTGCTGAGCTTGCGGATCAAATCGTCCCAGTAGCCATGAATATCAAAGTCACCATGTTCCATGGCACCACTGCTCGCGGCTGGAAAGGCTTAGACCCGTTCTTTTTCTTCATGAATCCCAGACCCACTTACGAGGTCCACTTCCTGGACCAGTTGCCCTTGGAGCTCACCTGTCTCTCCGGTGGTAAGACCAGCCACCAAGTGGCGAATTACATCCAGGAGACCCTGGCAAATTCCCTGGGTTTTCAATGTACAAATCTCACTCGCAAAGACAAGTACATGGTGTTGGCAGGGAACGACGGTGTGGTGCAGCAGCAGCCGGATCAAAGGTCCAAGCTCCTGCAGCACTCATGCAGCAACACTTGAGAGAGATCATATAAATTATACTAAGTTACCACAACTGCAGCTCTGGCTGCAGCTAGCTTAGCTGGGTGCTGCTAGATTAATCAAGTTCAGGATTAATAATTAAACACTCAGATCTTAATCTAGATTAGAGATCTCAATACAAATTACACTGCCAGGCCGCTCATGAATTACTGGTCAAAAACATGAGGCCTGCAGGTGTAGAATATTATATGTTAGTAGAATTAATTTCAGGATCACCAGCTGCAATAGATCATACATATTAATTATATAAATTAGCTAGTTTGTGCAGGAATTAAGGAAATTATTTAGTAGTAGTAAACTTAATATACTTATAAAATGAAGTTGCTGGGCCTGCTCATCATTTCACACATATATGAAGCTCAGTGATATATATACCTGGCTGGTTACACATGCAAGATCAGGCACGCATCAATTAGTGAAGTTCAATTGATCTCCAAATCTCTGTTTTGATGTAAATATTATCCTAAGACTTTCTCTTTTCAGATGGGTTTAATTTGTCAATTTTGGAGGTTATTAATCATACTGTTGATGATTCTAAATTTGGAGAATCCATCACTGATCATACCGCGTGTATGAGTCTGGGCCAGAGATCATGACTAATTCAGGCCCAGCTCCAAGGTTTGATGATGCCAACCAGCACTTCCAGGAGAATTTATAAACATGTATTCACCAGTCGATCATATTAGTGTGGGCTTGGGGGAGACCAAGGGCTTTACAAGTAGGCACAAGTGTGGTACTTCTAGATTGATTTTTGCATTTAATTTCTCTGCAGGCGACACATCTAGTTCTAACATGGTACAAATTCAATGTAATTTTCTTAGTAGTTTTCACAAATTTTGTATGTGTACAACAGTGGTTACAGTGAAGATCTGTCTAGTCCCAGGACAAAAATCTTGAGACATTCAAGGACAAATTTCTAGCCTGTATTGAGCTCAATTTGTGGGGTAGGGATTTTTGTTCTAAGACTTGACACCCATTACGCACTGGCTTTGACATGTTTTTGCACATCTGAGACTAAAATTTTCATGTTCTGTAGTTTGACTATCAGATGTGAACCTAGGAGCTCTGTGTCAATTCTTCTGCACTTTGCAGCCAAAAACTTCTGGTCCACACAGAGTTTTGAAACCCATGATCTTGAGATGATCTACAGTTGGGAAGTAGCGCTTGCCATGATGTGGAAATTAAGTGCTCCCAACCTAAAAGTAGTGCACAGTTTATTACACCATTTATCATCTTGTATACCCATGGAACTGTCATGTCGAAGTCATTCTTCAAGAGTTCTTATCCTTCTTGTTGGTCGATCTCCCAGTATTGCCATCTTTTGTACCTGACTATGTGCACCTGTTGGATGTTGAATGTTCTGCCTGACCTACCTTCCTAACACCTCTATAGTACCACTGAACACCACTTTGCAACAACATATTGCTATCAACTAAACAAAGTAGCACTGGTAATTGTAATTTGGCCAATCTCAACCCTCAACACCTAAACATTAGGACAGACCGCTTTTCAGTTTATTTTTGGCTTTTTTTATGTTTAGGGGTTAATGCATAAACATCAGGTCATAACAAAAATACACTGAAAAGCAGACCAAATTGGTCCATCTTGAAGTTTAAGGGTTAAGAGCCTAAACCATTATTATAATCATTTTACCTTTATTCAAAGCCTTAGGTAGACGTATGGTCCAATTTTTTCATCTGTGAATTTGATTACAAATCTAACTGTTCAATTCAAAGTTTGCACAATCAGAATTCTTTTAATAAAAATTTGAGCCGAAATCAAACAAGGGATCATGCTGAGAGAAAAAACCAGATTGAGCTCATACAGGACCAGGCAAGTGCTGTCCATTCTGTAGCTTCAACCATGTACAGTACTCACATTCCTCCAAAGTGAGACAGCATCAAACTCCGTGTGCCATTGTGTGTACTTGATAGTTTTAGAGAACCTGCACATGGAGCTCTTGCCAAGAATAATAATTAGTATTCAAGCAGCTTGCTTCCCAGACTTTTCCTTAATCACAAACAACTATGGCTATGGTTGGAGCTGAAAAAACAAAAGGATGTGTGGACTATTTACATGACTTTTTAGCAATCTGACATCTGCTTTCTACTTGCTGGACAAAAGAATTGTTATCTTTGAATCAAAATAGGTACCACATAAGTTGTGCCTAAAGTGAGTGGAGCTATGTCAAAAGTAAAAGAAATTAATTGACGATGGACATGACTTTTTATAGTCTGACAACAATTTTCTCCTTGCTCATAGAGAAATGCTGTTTTTTCATCTTGGAATCAAAATAGGTGCCACATAAGTGGAGCCTAAAGTGATTGGACCCGACCTACTTAAACAACTTGTAAACAACTTTAAGTAATTTGGTGTGTTTTTTTTGTCCAAATGTGAGATCGGCCTTTGCGGATACTCATATCACCTTTACCACAAGATCAAGCAACAAAGTGCACAATCAAGTTGAACGAATATGACAAGTGCATAAAAAAGTTACATTTGTTGGATTTTCTGTCTTTCATCAACCGGTTAGGCCCAGAGTGGACCAACAACCACCACTTACCATCCATCAAGGAAGCTTGTTATGACTCCATTGTGAATGAATCCTAAGTCAGCTGAATTTGGGTTGGGTTTCACCTTGGTAACGTGTACCTTGGATCAAAGGATAGGTAGATGGTAGGTAGGATAATAGGCATGGCTACATACCCTATAAAGGATAGGGTCCAGCTAGGGTTTTTTTTCAACTTTGTGATTTAGCTGAAGTGGCAATCATTCATAAGATGATTTAGCCAGATTTGGCTACAAACTAGATATGAAAGTAGAAAACAAAACCAGAATCCTTCTATAATATTCTTGGCTAACTATTGGGAACTTATGATTAAAATCTGGCGATTTGGATTTATTTTTTCCTTTGAAATCCAGCACATTTGGGTCATTTTTTCCATGAAAAATCCCTTGTGTAGGTCGAAGCCATATTTTTCAGGTTGAAATTTAGTGAAATTCTGCCAAAAAACAAAAATTGGGTCCAGCATGTAGTATCATAGGTGGCTACTACATGAAAGGAGGAAAGGAGCCACTCAAGGAATGGACAATGCTTTAAATAATATCCTTGTAACTTTGAAAATTCATCATGGGAGCACTATAATTTGGATTAATTAGTTTGTTCTTTGGAATAATTCTTTATAATTGTAAAGTTGTAACCACAAAAAATTCATGCAAATTCATGATTGTTTTGGAGAGTTTTTTTAGTACATTTAAATATTCACAAAAAAATGTCAATTCGATGAAAGCACACTACAATGATCCCCTTTATATAGTCACATTGTATTTGTTTTTTGGGTGGTGCATTTTTTAGTCTAAATCTTGTCAAAACTAAAAAGGAGTTTCACAATATTTTTGCATATTATAATAGAAGGCAATAGAATATAATAATTATTATTTATTTTATATTTATATTTTGATGGGTTGGAGTATATTTGGGCTTATTCACGATTGGGGTTCTAGAAAAAAGGAAAGAGGATTCAAAGACTTTTATGGGGCTACTTTTTGCAAATAACATTTACTTGAAACAAATTTAAGTAAGAAAATTCGAATAGTCCAATGTAAGATAATTCATGTGGTGGTGGTGAGTTTTCACATTCATACATAATTGTGTATGAATATTTTGGTTTATAACCAAAAATGCAGAAATTCCCAAAAAGTCTAAAAATGAATTTCAATGGACAATTAAACATATTTTTTGGCAAGATTTTTTCTTGCACATGTGACCTGCACCTCAAGCTAGACATTTTGAACCCATTGAACACAATTCTTTTGTTAAATGGTTTTTTAAAAAAGTCCTTTTCCTTGTAGCCCCTTTTTTCAAAATTTAAAGACTTTGAAATGTTTGTATAATTTGGTTTTTTATCAAGGTCATATAACAAACATATGCTTTTATAGAAAGGGGCATGTTTTATTGTACAAAAAGTTTGAAATCAATTGTATGATTTTATACATTCCTTTTAATTCCTTTAAAAAAAATGTGTAGTTTAAACATTTGACATAATTAGTTATAGGATTCAAAATGACATTTACATAGTATCCAAATTATTTTTAAAAATTTAACAAAACATCATTTTATCTATTGCCATATGTAACAATTCATTACAAGTATAATAATGTAAAATAAACAAAAATCCAAAGTTGTCCTTTGCAGTCTTTTAAATACAGGTCATTCCTTTTTGGTACCCCAATCATGAATACACCCATTTGTATAAAAGATATACTTGTAACTATGTATTGAAAAATGTAAATAAACTCCAAAAATGATTGAAATGGTTTTAATTTTTATGACATAAATGTAACATCTATTTCACATATAATTTGACATAATTTGAAGCATGTGAAATTTTTAATAATTTTCATTTGGCATATGGGGTTTTTTCAAGGTGTTGGTCATATAAATGTGTGAAATTGAAATTTTGACAAACAATCACTTTGAAATGGAAAGTAATAAACATTGTGAATCGGACCAATGCATAATATCCATTTCAAACACTTATTTGGATGATTAATGAAACCAAATGTTAATGTAGTTTGAAATGAAAAATAGGCTTTGTTATATACCATGTAAAAGTATTCATGTGGTTCTTTGAATTTAAATGATTCCATTTAATTTTTTAAAATAATATTAAACAAAAATAATTTTGTGAAAATCAATTATAAGGCCCAAACACCCCAAATAAACACAAAATTAAATGCACCATGTTTTGGAAGTAATTATGTTATATATGTTATAACATTAATGCCAAAAAACTTTAAAATGTTCAAATGGGAGTAAAAAACATTTAGTGTGTTTTCATCCAATAGATTTTCTTTTTTACTCAAAAATCATTTTTGTTATCAAACATGCACCAAATATTTACAAATTTATTATCATTCTATTATGCTTCAAAAAAAAGGCTAGATATGTTGAACCATTCAAAATTCTTTTTACATGGACCCTATTGGACTTTTGTTTTCACAAGTCTTTCATGATTACAATAGTTTAAAGTTTGTTCACGATCAAGGTTTGAAAAACAGAATTTGTAAATTTGACTATAACGTACTTAACATCATGCAAACAGTTCAAAGGTTTGGGTTTCAATTTGCCTATGTGTACAAAAAATATTGTCCCACAAAGTTTTCTATGTATTTTTCAAACAAAATACCATATAATGCAATATTAGGTGATTTTTAATGAAAATTTGAAATTACAATAATGTAATATGCAACAAACACATCACAAAAGGGTGAAAATCCTTTAAGGTAGAAGTAAACACTATACCTCAAACCACAATGACAAAGGCCCTTAAAATTAGCTAGAATCCCTCTTTCCTATTAGTAGCAATAGACTTCAATATTCTTGTATAAAAAAGATAGAGAAAAGTACTTTGCAAGAGGAGAATTATGGGACTGAACAATGCCCTTGGCTATGTTCCCTATGAGAGGGTCTGAGCCATGCCTAACAACGTGAGCATTACCAACACTTACATCAAAGTTTATTGTTGCCTCTAGCATGTTTTCTACCATTATTATTCTCTTTTCCATGGTTGCAAATGTCTGTGTTGCCTTTTCAGCCATCTCCTACACTACCATTTGTTGCATTTTCAACCATCTCCTGCACTACCCCAAAAAAATTCCTTGTGAATGATAACATCATTAAAAGATCCCCAAAGAAATATACATTGATGTTAACCAATTAGAAAATATTACACTTGTAACAATTTGCATCATAAATTTCAATACATCAATGAACCCAACAATCTTGGCTTCATCATCAATAGAGCATTGTGCTGCAACATTAAGCTTTACAAATCAGCATGCATCGTTTGTAATACATTGCTCTTGCTCCATGCGCACCAACACCTGTATAATACCATTCATCAAATTACATTAATGATTGGGCTAGCCATGACTTAAGGCACTTCTAATAACCCACAATACAGAAAATAACAAATAATCCTAGTTTAAGCTACCAATGGTGAAAGCTTCCTTGATCATATTTCCATGTAATGAAACACTTCACAATGAAGTAATATGAAAGTCCTTGGTGACAATGGCAGCCCTAACACAAAATCACCTTCAAGAGAACCTACCTAAGTGACCCATAACATGCAACATAATGCATAATCCTATGAAACAAAACCCCACTTGCACCATGTAACTTGTTCTTGCTCTTCCTTATCAGATAGAACATTTTTTAAAGTAGCCATTTGTGCCTCCAACTTCTCCACCTATAGCAAGAACAACAAGAAAATTGTATTAATGCATAGATATGGACTATAATTATTGTTGATGCAGTTGTCAAAGTAGCTTGGAATTTTTTTTTTAATTTTGAGAAACATATGAACATTATGGGTTCATAATAGAACCTAAGCTAATAATTTTCCTTGTCAATGTAAAGGGCAACACTGTATCTTATTGAAAATTCATGTGTGTGGGTTCAAAAAAATAGATAGCAATAATGAAAATGAACTATTGATTGCAATGGCTTGAACACCCTTACAAGCAATGTTTGTGTGTAAACTCTCAACATACATAATCACTTTCAAAAGAAAGGTTGAATAGAGTTATTTCAATCTACAAAGTCTCATATAAGGAATGCATCAAGAGGAGAGAAAGCCAACAACAATCAAGCTCGATATTGTAGGGGAATAAAGAAGTCGAGAAAGATGTTCGAAGAAATAAATAGGGAAGAGTTAGTTACTTCACCAGAAAGCTAGTTACTTCACCAGAAAGCCTTCAAAAAAGTGATGTGGAAAGGTCTGATAGAGATAATGAAGAAAGAATGACAACTGCAATTGAAAACCTAATGGAATAGTTTACAAACAATTTCAATCTTCTTCATTCCAAAGAAAGGAAAGGTCACAAATACAATGCAGTGCACAAGGAAGAGACCATGACAACTGGTGTTGTTTTAAATGTTTTAAGCGACAAGGAAACCAAAAATGCCAAATCATTTAGTGAAGAAGATGAAGAGATCTTTGTTGTGACAAAGAGGGACATCCATGAGTTTAAAGACAAATAAACAATGTATTGTATTTCTCAAAATTTGAGTTTTCGAGCATTGACATCTCAGAATTTTAATCGAAAGTGACAATCATGTGACAATACAAAAAACCAAGTTTTAGATAGTATCCTAGTAGCTATATACATATTCCATGTTACAATTTGGATAGTTCATTTTTTTTGTGATTTTCTTGATCATCATCACTTGAATGCGAGTTAGGGTTTATGCACGCTCCCCTATTGTCGATGCCGACTGTAGGTAGACTATTTTTAGGAACAAACTCTAAATAAAAATCCAATGAACTACAAATGGAAAAAAAGATGTAATATTAAAATGTGGTAATCCAAATTTATTGGATAATTGAATTTGATGGAAATATTACTTTGGTGGATAGAATAGACCACATCTGAAAAAACAAAATTATGTTGTCACCATTCTTCCCAATAAGACATTTCAAAATATGCATGTTCTCAAATGATACTCATCACTAAATGGCAATTTTAAATTATGGAAATCGCACTAGGACATATAAATGTAAACAATATTTGTGCAAAGATTTCAATTGAATATGGGAATGAAATTTGCAATGAATTTTCGTGACAAGGACCAAAAATTCAAGAGCTTTGTCCTAAGATGAACCAAATAATTTTATGGAAAAGATCATGCAAACAAAATACAAAAAATATTTAACCTTGATAATTCAAAATAAAGTTGAAGACAAAATCCAAGGAGCAAGAGAAAGAGCTGAAGAAATATCTAGTCCAAATTCTCAATTGCTTCATCATCAATGAATCTTAGTACTAAATTGCCATACTCCCTCTTGTTACTAGAAGATGGAGGCATGGAGTAGGCGGCCATTTGTTGAGCAATGCCTTCTACATCTTCAAATAATGATATGCAAGAAAAGGGACTAGGGAAAAAATCATTCCGAACATAAAATGGAACAGATGGAGATGGAAATGGTTGGGTATTTTTGTAAAACACACAAAACGTGAGTCTGAAGTGTGAAACCTGAAAAAAGATATAAGCAACTAAACAAACAACTGAAATACAATAAACTTAAACTTACTCACAATCAAGATTCACTTTTGATCTCTTTTTGGGTGGGGAATCTAAGGGGCCATAAGTAGACATTGCAGGATTGACCTAAGGCCCAGTTTCCTCCAAAAGGGGTTTGACGACCTCCTCATAAACATCATTGTTTAGTTGAAGAACAAGAACATGACGACCAAGAGATTGACAAGTGCAAATATAATTCCCTGTGAAGACAATGGGTAATCATATGAATGGGAGATTATAAAGAAAATAGAGTTGAAAACAAAGTTTGAAAGAGAATCAGAGAAACTACCTATGGAGGAGTTCATGCCAACAACCAAAGAACCTTTAGAAGAACACTCTTGGATTAAAACCCCCAATGTGGAAACATGGATTTCCTGTCTTTCTCTGAATGGAATTCCTTTAGAAGACTTTTGCATTGAATCAATGGTAGTCTTGTTGTACAAGATATCATCTTCCACTAACAACAACCCAAGCCTCACCATGTCAAGGTGAATTTCTTAAAACTTGAAACCACCCACATGGTTGACAAGAAGAGTTGCCCAACTCAATTGAATCTACGGGTATAAAATTACCAACATGAGATATGGACAGTGAATGTTTTGAATCAACTGGACTTTGAAAAGCAAGCAAACAAAAGCTTACCATTTTCCCCCATAGTTCACTGCTCATTCGTGGTAAAGTGTTAATTACCACCCACTTCAACCAAATTTCATATCTATTTCCTTTTAAGTAGGATTTTATTTCCTTGAACACACAAGGATCATCATCATGGAAAAAAACAACTACATCATCGAGACGGAGGTATTTGTCCATACTCCATACACATAGTTTTCTATGTGTCAATTCCAAAAGGGGGATATTGGACGTGTGTTTGGATGTGAGAAGAACTGATAAATTGGATGGGACTTCTACAATGAGCAGAGTTGGCATCCCATATCCAAAATCTTGTACATTGACAATAATAAAAGTTGGCATCCACATCCAAAATCCACTACATTGGCAAAGATAGTGGTGGAGATCATGATGTAAACTTACATAGATGGGAAATTTAATTGAAAAATTCATTTAGAAAGTACCTTCGTAAGCAATGTATTCAACTCCTGGTATTGAGAAGGCTAGAGACTAAAGAATGCCTTTGCGCTCACAAGACTAGGCCATGAGAAATGAAATGCTGAAACTAACGGTTGAATCAAGAAGTTAGTGGAAAAATCAAGTGTTTCGTGATTAAGACCTTGAAGTCCTCCAAGCTTACATCTAAGTTCATGTTATGGAAGCACCTTCAGGTTGTTGGTGTCATCACCTATGTGGCACCCTCCTCTCCATTGACCACTACTCAACGAAATCCTCGATATTTGGATTCTCACCAAACGGTCCGACTAATTGTTTCTTGGACTTTCATACTCTCTTTGCACTTTGACTATGCTTGACACCCCTTAAGCTCAAATCTATTGAAGTAGCTTTCTCCAAATTTGTTTCACCTACCTTTCCCTGAATTCATGTTTCAACTCAATGTTAGTGTCATAAGGGTAGTCCAAGTGCCAGCCATAGTATGGAAGGTGGGTGGGGCCCCAATCTTTGAAGAGGTCCCTCTTGAACATGCTGCTTTCAACTTTAGGATCACGCCAAATCTTCAAAAGCGGAGGAAGAGTCCGAATAGCCTGGTTGACTAAGAGTACATGCAAAAAATACCTCTAGGCGCCAAGTGAACTCAATTTGGGAATTCAACAGCATAAACAATTGAGGGGAATAGAAGCACAAATTAAGTTTATTACTTGTAGACAACACATTTGAGTGCCTCTTCCCCACTAGTTTGTTGGTTCCACGTCTTGCTCTTGAGTATTACACCTTTCTGTTCGAATTCATGGAAAAAGACTTTTTCCCACAATTCAAACTTGCAGTGACTTATAAAATACTCAAGGCTCTATATTGTAACAAACTTGAAGACGGAAACCTTGAGGTCTGTCACTATGGTGTCAAAAAGTTTCCATGTTTTTAAGTCCAGCTATAGTGTAAGTAGAAAAGATCATCATTGAGCATCAAAGTCCATTGAGATGGACATAATGAAATAATCAAATTCAAAGAAATTTTCAATCGAAAGAGGTTCAATCATGGGTACTTGGTACCAAAAGGTCACCTTATGGAGCCATTTCTCAAAGATGGCATCCAACACATTATCCTTGTTGAGTCCCATCAGTATGTGCCAAAATACGATAATTATATAATGAAGACTCTTATCACGTACTTTTAGTTCCTTCATAACTCTAGGCTTAATGTTCCCACCTTTGTGGAGCTCTATCCTTTTGGCACCATCAAAAGTATCAAAGAAGACGATGTCAGATTTTGGACATTGTTCAAAAAATGCACCATGGCCTGTTCCACTAGTTTTTGTAGAAATTGTTTGACATCCATAATAAATAGTCCAAATATTCTCTTTTGTTCCTTCCTTCCAATGTTTTTTGGATTTTCCAATCTCATTGATTTATATGGTTAGTCTATTTCCAGTCTTTCACAACTACTATTTGTTTTGTTCTTTTAGATTATCAATGCGCCCTTTCCTAAGGAGGTAGAAGATAAAGAGGAAGATAGAGAGTTGCCAAATTCACGCATGGTTGTTGAAGTTAGTTTGGATGAGATTCCGCCAACTTTGGGTTTCGACTCTCAAATGCCTTAGGTGGAAAATGTGGAGTCTCCAAATTCACGCACAATTGTTGCAATAAACTTGGATGAAATTCCTTCCATTTCAATTGTCAACTCTTTAGTGCCTTATTCACCTATAGCGGAGGTGAGTCCATTTCATGTGATTTTTTATTTGAATGAAATTATGATCACCACACATTTCAATAAGGGTTTTCACACCATCATTTTTTGTCCTAAATTAAAGGAATTCGTGGAAAAATGTCTTGTGTAATTCCAAGATTATACTTAATCTATAGCCCAATGTCACAATATCTATAATTATTTAGATCAAATTTGGCACAAAAAAAAATCTCTATACATGCTTCCAAAATGTTTGATCAAAAATTTGACATGTGAAATCCCCATTTCTTGATAGATAAACCTAACAAATCAATTTTCCACAAGAACCTTAACATTTTTTTTTCTATTTATCTTTATACTCATGCTAACAACACATTGCTTATAGATGATACACCATCAAAAGCATGTTCAATGGCCCATACAGTGCAATTTTTTTGGAGTTGTTTCATGACCATCATGAGGAGGATCAGTATTTGTTATGGTCTATTCTCCTTTATTTGGAAAATCTTCATTCGTCTAGATATGGTGTTCCCACCTTTGTTGAACACAATCCCTTCGGTAAGGTTAGATGTATTTGATCAAGATAATCCAAGATTTTCAAAAATGTTATTTGTGAAATATAATCGGACCTACCAACCCACTTTTTGTAACAGTGCGAAGTTGAAATTGAAACAAAAAGTACCTTATTAATTGTTCATCCTTAAATTTTTTCTATTTCAATATTTCAAAACTTTCCTTTTGATAAAATTTCTTTAAAATATTTAATTGTATTGCGTGAATCTTGCTTGTACTCTTTGTCTTAATGCATCTAGTTTTGGTTTGGTGGGCCTTGGGTTGAACTTCACACTCCTCTAACCATCTAGTGGCCATCAGGTGTTTTCCAACATCTACTTGGTGGTCATGAGATGTTCTCCCTTATCGACTTGGTGGCCACCATGTGTTCTCCCTCATCTACCTAGTGACCGTCAAGTCATGATATGTGTGTTTTAATCCATGTTTTCACCGAATTCTTAGTGAAAATTACCCTTCCATGTTTTGGATATCAACTTAATTGTTGTATATTTTGTGTTGGACTAACATTTCTTATGACAAGGATGGAGGCTTCTACTCATTCTTGAATTTATTTTTGTTCTAACCTTTTTTCTTTTTGGTAGGTGCATGATGTTTGTCTTCCTAATGCAAAGACACGAATTCGGACTTTTGACCTCAATCTATTAAAACCAAAAAAAATCTTCATTCTCAATGTCAATGGTGTCCTTTGTTCCTTCCCAAAGTGTGCCCTTCTTCAAGGGGATTAACGAAAGACTGGGAAAAACTTAAATGTATCCAAGTTGGAAATTCATGCTAAAGTACATGATTTCCTTTCTCGAGCATTTGAACATTTTTACATTGCTATTTAGTTGTGTATGTTGTTAGAAGATGTCTTTGAAATTCTACCTTTATTGATGCCCAAAACTTTCATCTATCAATTTGTGTTTGTTTGGGGACGTGAGTAATGCACTGGAACAATGGGTCAACTCACATGCTAAGTTTATTACTATTTGAAAGACTTGGATCAAGTTCACCTTGCTTGTAGAGGTCCACCTTATGGGGACATGGATTAAATATTGATCACTAATGATGAGCTTAACAAGGCCCTTCAAACTCCAAAATGGAACGGACTTTTCCGGCTCATTTAGAGGATGTGAATTATCCAAAAACAAGGTACAAATATGGTTAGACCTTGCATCTCAGTTGTGGCTAGTGTTAAAGGGTTTGCCTTTTGCAAAGACAGTTTACACCCATTTCATAGTCATTATGTAGTTCTTGAGGCTGCCATTGAGTTTTTGATATTCGTCTTATTATTTGTTCAAGCAATTTGAAGGAAGTTCAAGTGGGGATTTGGTGATATCGCAACTTCCTTTAGGTGATGTCTTAAGTAAACCCTAAACCTGTCCTTGTTTCCATAGTTATGACATTCTTGGTGCGAGAATGTTATGGAAGCCCAAAGAAGCAAGAATTTTAAAGAATTTTTAAAAAATTTATAGATCAACCAGTGTAATTTGGTAAACATTCACGGGTAAAGAA
>Ga0116231_10009878_pt1 | contig 15747 bp, 13 predicted proteins | sample S1TSphgellanicum_2_FD_89695 | JGI IMG/M metagenome (GOLD analysis project Ga0116231, IMG submission 89695) | Host-associated microbial communities from peat moss isolated from Minnesota, USA - S1T2_Fd - Sphagnum magellanicum MG | ecosystem: Host-associated > Plants > Peat moss > Unclassified...
ATTGCTTGTTGGATTAAATATATAGTTTATTAATTTTATAATAGATTTATGTTTATTCTAAAGATTGATTCATTATTAATATAGGGCATGCATTAATCCTCAATATTAAAAAAATAAAAAATATATAGCATATGTATTAAAGATTTTAGGTATTAATTGTCAATATGTTCCATTTGTAGGCTAATAAATGAACTAATATCAGTAATTAATTCAATTAATACCACTAGATTCAATTCAATTAATAAGTTTTTAAAAAACTAGTTCCATTTGTGTGCCATTTATGTGGAAGTCGTGATTATAACAAATGTAAACATTACTTATTTTCGAAAAAAAATCATATGTTTGTCATTTGTCTTCTTTCTTTGTTTATTTTGAATGAAGTGAAATGACCAATGATTCAAAACATCAAACAATTATGTTACTTATTTGATAAGAATTTAATTTTATCCATTCACACTTGATGTTAAGTCAGTGTGAAATGAAAATATAGGTGGCATCCTAGGTGGCACCCAATGTTAAATGGGCCATAGCCTAATGGTACATGAATGTTAGCTTGAAATAAAATTTTCATGATAACTAGGTTTAAGTCCTAAATGGCTAGCATGGTGTTAGAGGACTCAAACTTAGAGTCCCTAACATCATGTGCGAATGCACCTTTACTCAAGTTGACATGTTGTTTGTAGTATGTGATATTTGAGAGATGTGTGATGTACCCATTTCAGATGTAGTTGACAGTAAACTATTCACAATCTGTGATGGGTTGAAGAAATAGCACCCCTCATTTTGAATTTAGGGTTTTTAATGTACCTGGTCAGAAGAAAAGTTGACAAGTTACTGATCCCAATGATATAATACAACTGTCTATGATGAAGTCTCTTGTGTTGTGTGTTGTAGTGAATTGTGTGTTGTTCTTATATACCAACTGGTGATGAACCCACTGACATTGCATAGGAGAAGGACAAGAAGCCAACAACCTTTGTTGGCCCTGCCTACCAAGGCAAGGATATAGTGTTTAGATTCATTATAGAGTATAGTAGGTAGCTTAATGGGTTTTGGCCCCTAGGTAATAGGTCTATTTTTATATGAGGATTTTTGAAAAATGATATTCTGGCTTGTGTTGAAACTTGAGATTAGTTATAAAGTTATAATATCATGAAGGATTTTGGTTTCTTTTAGAGGATTTTTTGAAGATTATGTTTTTGCATGGTGAATTATCTGAGGTTTTCATGATTATTCTTTTGCCTTCAGATACATTTTAATGTGAATGGCAAGGTGATAATGTGACACACCCCTTGTTACAAATCAAAGTTTGTCAAAACATGAATCTTGTTAAGTGTTAAACTTTTAAAACCTTGGTTACATTTGGCTTTTCTCCAAGTCTTCCTAAATGAGGATAGGCAAAGTAAAACTCCACCTTCAAAAGAAATGCTATTTCATTTCATTTATTGCCCATGAACAAAAGGGTTGGAGATGTCACAAGCTGAAAATGAACAGTGACCTGCTATATGTACATTTCAAAATTTGAAAAAGGCACAAAACAAATGGACAAAACATGGTAAGCTTCATTCCTTATTTAACATATGGTAAGTTGCAGTTAAGATTTTTAACCCTAAGGTTGCTCTTTATTTATTTATTTTTCTAGTGGGTTTGTGGACAAAACTTTGGATGCTATAATCTATTTTCTTTTTTAGGTGTTGTGTCCTTTTGGCTACCTATTTTAGCAGCATGTAATGACCATTATTTATTTCCTTGAAATTTTTTTTCAACAAAAGAAATTGAGAAAAAATTGAATTTTTTTTCTAGTGTAAATCCTACTAATTTTGCTAACATTTGGGGAAAAAATTGAAAAAATTCAATTTGAATTTTTTTAAAAAAGAAGAAAACTCTGGCAAGGTCAAAGAAAAACTAGGTGCAAATTGAAAGAAAGAAAATCCAAATTCCAGCCACATTTCATGACAAATTGTGGGTGGGCTGTGGCAGAATCTACAAGCGAAGTGCAAAATTTACCCTCCCAACAACATGCTATGGCATAGAATCATCCAGGTATGGTTGATTCTGGGCTGTCTAGAAATCAGTTTTGTTATGATTCCTGGATCCAGATCGACAAGAGCACAGTTGGAACCAAGTTTTTGTTTCTGCTTTCTGATCATTAAAACCTTCATTACAGAATCAATGGTGTTTGTATACGTAGGGTTTAGAGATGTCAGTTTGCGTAAATGGGCATGTTTTGTCTTATGCAAATTATAGGACCAGCTTCATCTTCCACTTCATATTTTTTTCCATCTACATACATATTGCTGCATGTTTTGGGATAGTGAAGGGCTCCAAACACTTTGCAATATGCTTCACAATATGATTTGATGACAATAGTACCAAACTGAGGAATTGACCTAATTTAGAGTTCAGCAGTTGTCATCAGCTCCACTAGGTTATATATTTCTCTCATATGTTTTGTGCACATTTCAGGAGGCCTGGATTTGTTTCTAACTCACATTTCCCAACAAGCTCAATTGGGTTGAGTTTCTTTTCTGACTTTCTGTGTCACTTATGTCATCAAAATGGATATGAATTACAATAGATCTAACACCATCATCTTGTGTGCTTGCAACTTCACAGTGCTGTTGCAATGGATATCAGTAGATTCTTTGTTAATTTTCCTGATATTTATAGGAGGTATATCCTCTTCCTATTTGGAACTTCTTTGGAATTTGCAGTAACTGGAGAACCCTAATCAAGTCTGATGGATTTGCCAAGAAAACCACAGATTTCTGAAGAAGGTGTATCCCAAAGGGACAAAGATCTATGTTCCACATTGGCTTCCAATCTAGCTGGTAAGGTGTTTTCTTTGGATGGATGCTCTTGGGTAGCTCAATGAAATAGGTTCCTGAATAAAACTGTAGCTTCAAATGCAGCTCTTGAGTACTGCAGCTCTTCGTTCTTGTGAGGCTAGAACTTGCTTCAAAAAAAGCCATGAGCGGTTCAAACAATTATGACAAATTTACTTTACAACAAGAACAGGATCAACAACAAACTGGTCTTAGAAGGACTTTGGGTATGGTGCCTTGAGTGCAGAATGCAATTTATTTTCTGTCATAAGCACACACTAAACAGTTTTGAGATGAAGATCAAGACAATTGTAATAAATCTATGAAGGTACAAGACTTTACTAGTACCTATTACGAACCGTGTAGAAAGGGATCCTGTGCAAGGACATCATGAGTGCATGTTTACACTCGAATTCCATGAGCATCTTCAAGAAAAGGGTAATCAGTGTAACCCACAACAGGATCTGGGGTGTAGTAAGTAGCATGGTTTGGCTTGTTGAGGGCAGAGTGCAGCTCAAACCTTTTAGGCAAGTCTGGGTTGGCCAGGAACAGTTGGCCATAGACCACAGCATCAGCATTGCCAGAACTGATGGCTTCATTTCCATCTTCCTGATTGTACCCTCCAGCTACGAAAAAGCTGCCTTTGTAGGCTTCTCGCAGAGGTGTTAAAGGGGATGTTGTAGTCTCCTCTGGAGTCTTTGGCTTGGTCCTTGAGTGGTGTGGTGCAAGGCAATGCACGTACAGGAGATTGAAGTTGTTCAGAGATTTGACAAGGTGGAGGCCTAAATTCAAAGGATCAGAATCTGATGCACCAAAAACATCAGAGAATGGAGATATCTTGACCGCAACTCGCTCCTGGCCAATCTCCTCACCCACTGCTTGAATCGTCTCAATTAGATGTCGACACCGGTTCTCAAAAGAGCCCCCATATTTGTCAGTTCTGTCATTGACTGAATCCTTCAAGAACTGGTCAAAGTACATCCCCAGTGCAGCATGTAGCTCAATCCCATCAAAACCTGTACACCGATAAACATCAAATTGTAAGGATCAGAACACAAAGTAATATCTGCAGATGTACTGATCATTTCAGTAAACACCATATGAAAAACCACAGCTTCTACAGCTGGTGGCAGAGAGAAACAAAACAAAGAGATCCAGATGATGCAGCAAAATCATCCCATTGAAGAATTTGCCTACAAAGATCCTTGAGCTGAACTGTGTAAAGCCCTGCCCAAGTCTGCTAGGAACAAGTTATATTTGCAGTTGCTCATCATGACAAATGAGTCTGTTTGGACGTCGCTGCAAGAAATGTACCTGCATTAATGACATTGCGAGCTGCCAGACGAAAATCTTGCACAAATGCTTCAACCTCCTCAGTTGTCAGTGCTCTTGGAGGAGCAAAATCAACCATCTCACCAGACGGAAGCATTATCTTGGCCCCAGTTATTGGTTTGTTGGTTGATGATATGGGTGCTGCTCCATTTGGTTGATATTCTGAACATGAGTAAGCCCAACAACATGATTAGCTTAAGTGCATCAACTCCATCAAATTTCAAGCATTCAGCTTCAGCCTACATTCCTTTTCATTTGTATGTTCTGCACCCCTTATCAAGGTACAATTTCTGAATGTAACCTATCTTCTACAGTTCCAGATTGGGAGAAGGTATTCAGAAGTTCAGTGGGGTTGAGAATAATCAAACTTTTACCATAGTGAGAATAGCGGCCAGTATGGCCCAATTGACAAATGAAAATTCCTCCCTTGTCATGGACAGCCTTCACAATGGGCTTCCAAGCATCCGTTTGCTCCTGTGTCCAAATCCCAGGCTCATTTGGAAATCCAATACCAGTGGGACTTGGAGATGTGCCTTCACAGATGATGAGACCACCAGGAGTGGCACGTTGTCCATAGTAGATAGCAGCATGTGGCTGTGGCACATGATTGTAAGATCTTGCTCTTGTAAGTGGTGCCATCACAATTCTGCATACAAATAAAAATGCCACAGCATTCTGTCACATGAATATATAAAATGCTTCAAGTGTCTTAACATTGCCTGCACATTTGTAGCATGAATTCCTAATGACTATCAATCTCCTGTGGGAAATAGATTCTTACACTGTAGCCATGATCTGCATTCACAGCCATTGACACCAATCCACATGAGTTGAAGAGTGCTAATGCATACGTAAAAACCTCTGGCCAAATTTCTAGTGCATTTGGAGGAACGCTTACAAAGCGTAAGAAACCGTGGGTGTTTCAAAAAATGAAACGCCTGCACCTGTGGTTTCCTAAATTCCCTGTGTTGTTATTTTCCCATGGAACTTGCCCGAGGTATAACGGGGAAAAAAATTGTCAACTTTTATGCTGTGTGATGCCCTTGGCCACGGGCACTAATGGAATTGGGCCTGTGTTGGCTCCGCCTAAAACAGGCCCTTATTCCGGTAATGGCTGCACAAAAACCCTTCTGGTAATCCTGGAGACTTGTGGAAGGGATTACCCTACACAAAAACTGCAATTCATGTAGAGAACAAATTGTAATAAAATCTGCACAGATGATTCAATCTCAAAATGCCCTTCTGTCTTGAGGCAGTTGAAGAATGTGGAGGTGAAAGCTGAAAACCTGAAGCAATCACTGGGAACTCCAAATTTTTGGTGATGGGAATTCTTCCCATCTTCAAATACGATACATGTGCGTGATAAATAGATACACAGTGGATGCAGTCTGGAGGACTAGGAGGAGGAGGAGAGAGAAATTTCAATTGTGGAAAGGTTACCTGTGCGACAAATGGAAAGGACCTAGTTGGTATGGTGTCAATAGTGGCTGAATTTCCTCCCCATCTTTCCGCAGCTCAGCCGCACCTTCTGCTCCGTTAGACATCGCTCTGACTCTCTCCCTCTCTCGACTTGCCCTCCCAGTAGAGCTTTCTAACTCAAATTCCGCTTTCAATCGCTCTTCAGACCAGAATTGCCTCGGTACCCTTAAGATCCCAATTCACTTACAGTGTACAATTCCTAGTAGAAACACACCAGCTTCAGCTCAGGTTTCAGAACCCACAAATTATGGCGCACATCGAATGAAATAATAGACTTGCTCAACTGCGAATCAAAACTTCAGGCGGAAAAAACGCATCGAAATCGATGAGAAACGAATCAGGTACCTGCAAACTCCCTGCGATTCTGCAAAAGAAAACGGAAAGTTTTCGTCTCAACACAGATGGCGTACAACCGTTTGTCCCTTCATTTTATGACCCACCATCATCTCTTCCCCGAGGAAACATACCCTGCTGCTGCGGATTCTACGTATCCAGTCTCTCTTTCCCGTGCATTTTCCGGAGGACGGCAGAAGGCACCAGGCCTAGAAGGAGGGCCGTACGAAAGGAAACTTCCGCCGCTGGTTCTCTTCCATCGGTAGAAATGTCCTGTTCTTTTTCAAAAGTTTCAACTTATTCCTTTTCGCAACAAGCGACTTTCTTCGCGTAGTGGCTCTGCCCAGTACAAATAGGAAAATACCAAATAATCCATGAAGTTCTAGAATATGAACTCATAACCCATTGTAGGGAGGATCTCCATAACATGGCAGCACGCCATTGGAACAAAAACTCCCCTGTTATATTGCATATTTGTCTGCCTCACGAAGTTTTGGTACCTCCCTAAGACCATTTTGGACATTCCTAGTCACTGGTTGGCTGAACCTCATAACTCGCACTCTTCTATTTCCCGCCGTAAGTACAATCCATTTTTTTGGTAACCTGTATGCTCCCACCGGTCAACTAGTCCATAAACCAAGAGCAATGAGAATTTTGACACTCTTATTGGTAATCATGTAACAAGTTATAAGCCATATACGCTTTGACCTTAGTTTCATTGACCTTCTAGATAGCACAAGATAGCAGCAACATGGGCTCTCATTGGCACATGCTTTTGTAACCATTTGCTTCTTGGATGTAAGAGTCATAATCACTCTCTTCATGGATGATGAAAAGAGGGAATCTCAATTCTCATTAGAGTTGGCTCAAGACTGCCGGTCATAGTTCGTTCTAACACTTGGTGAAGAGTCTTGAAAATGCAGGCCAAAATGAGCTTGGCATCGTTACACAGTTTCTCCCTGATAGGTAGGCCAATAAAGTTGGTTGACTCTGTATCATATTAACTTAGAGCATCTCCTGTGGTGCTCTCTATGGATCCTGCACTCTGAATTTGGATGAAGAAAATCAATCGTATTCTGGTTTGGATTAGGAAAATGGTTTTGGCTGGGCATAATTGCGCAGCTTGGCAAAGCTAGTAAAAGGTACAGCAGCGCTGTGCACCTGCAAGAAAAAGTGTAATAAATATGATTAACTGCTGGGCAGTGTTTCTGATTGGCCCATCATATGATTGATCCAAGTGGTTTGCTATTAGTAGTCCCCCTGCTGTTCGAGTTTCAGTTTTATGGGTGGAGTTGCAAAAGAGTACATAACTAGACTTGGATGTGAATAAAATATTCGGACGGTGACATACTAAGTACTGCTGGAGATGCTCTTACTAGTGATGCCGGCCGCCATGAACCCTATTTTAAGTGGCGTTCAAAGACCTTAGAAACCCATCAGCGTCGGTCTTGACGTCAGGTACCTACCTGCATCGATTACATGCCTATTTGAGGCCGTAAGGTACTGGTACGTTTCTGTGTGACATCAGCCTTGACAAAAGTGGGTTTGAACATTTTAGAATTCGTCAAGAATAAAACTTTTAACATCTAATGGTATGCATTGTAAACAACTGAATTCTTCTCTTTTGGGGCTTTCCCTTGTGAGGGGGCAAGTGCTTTCTATATGTATGTAGTGAGGAGAACTGGAGGCTTGTGTAAAGAATTCAAATGATGATGTAAATTTTTTAAACATTATGAACTGAGAGTGCAATTACAAAGAAGTAGAATGATGGAAAAGAGGGTATAAGTCCAAGTTGAGTTGCCGAAGGTGAAATCACTACTACTACACATAATGATAATGAAAATCCTAATTCAAGTGTTGACAATGTGTAACAATTCAATACATGGAATTGAGAGCATGTCTCCTAAAAGGGAGTTGAAGTTGAGAGGTGACAAACCCCACTATTGCTGCTTCGTTTAGGATGATCTAAATCTTTCATTACCCAAACTTTGTTGGTACAATCATGTAAGAAAAAAATTAATTTTTTTTTTGTGTGAATAATTAAATATTTTGATTATTAATGAGAGGTACTAAACTACTAGGTGTTGATCATGTTGATCCTAGTAACTTTCACCTCCATATCCTTGTGTTGAGGAGGTGAGTTTAAATGTTTGGGATCAACAATGATGACATCTATTAAGGTGTGTGCATTGTGAGATGGACAATGTGTCACAAACAACATGAATTCATAAAGTTTTTGAAATGATCTTTAAGATTGATATGTTAAGAAGGTTGTAGAATTTTGAAATAGAAAGTTTTAACTTAAGGTTAAGTTGATGAATGATTCAAAAAATTCAGTGAACCCCTTGAAGGTTTTGTATACATGATAATATAAATAAATTTTTTTTTAAACACCACCTCTCAATTTTGTCAATGCAAGTTGTGATTTATATAATGCGTTTCAATTTAATTTTAGTTTTGTATCATATGTACCTTGTTTGTCAATTTTTTTTAAAAAAATTATTCATTGTCAAATACCTAATTGTTATCTCTTGCCAAGTATGTGGTCTTCCCTTAAATCTTTGTTTTGTCTTTACATGATGTTAACTCATGGATGGGGAGATTAGAGCATAATCAAAAGAAGTGCCTATAAATGTTTTCATACCATGTGGAAGCAAAGCCAATTCTTTGTGCAATGGATGCAAAGACATCACACATTGTATCATGTTCTTTTATGCATTTGTTGGCATCAAGACAATGCAAAATGTGAGTATTGAATGGATCATGAACAAACAATTGATGGAGGTTGGTCATGACTGAAATATGGAAAAAAATTATTATGGTTGAAAATGCAATGCACTTCAACCATGGGGAGGATAGGCTAAGCTATGAACCATGCACTTGTACCAAGGCCTTAACAAAAAAATGCAGGCTTAATGAACATCTAAACATTTTAGATTGTATAGCATGTTGGAAAGGGTAAAACATGCAAACACATATTGGCATGAGTTTATGTAAACATTTTGAAATGGAAATCTAAAGGTGATCCAACAATTTATCAATAGGTTGTTCAAATGAAAGAAAACACAAACACAAGATGGGCAATTAGTTGTGCAATTAACATTGCAAACATGAACATATGGCTAAAAATATTACAAGGGAAATATTAACAATTTTTTTTGAAGACATTCAACACTTTTAATACAGTAATGTCAATATTCATGTTATATATGTCAAAAGGCTGCAAATTGAGTAAGGAGGTTCCAACAACATAAGGTAAAATTTTTGTTTAATGTTCCATTCATGCAATGAAACAAAACAATATGCAAAATAAAAATAAAAATTTCTAATTAATTTCCATGAAAAATTCACCATAATTGATTGTTGTGCAAAATGTACGAATGCGTCTATAAACTATAAAATGATTTTTGCATATACCTTCCCTCTACTTGTTTCCAACCAATCATTTGTCATAATAAAACCAAGGAAAACCAATGTTGATGAATTGATTATTTGATTAGGTATATACATATATATATAATTGGGGGTGAGAATTTGAATGACTTACCACACTCAAGATTTGTTTTTTTTAAAAAATGTATCTTCCCTTATGCATCATGCCTCGGGTTTTAAGAGTTTTAATCACTCTAGAATTGTTCAATTAGGTTCAAAACACACAACATACCACATAAATGGCTTTTTGGTTAATATTTAAACTTTGATGACTTGTCATTAAAATAAAATAGTTGTTAGAAAATTGATGGGTGTTTCCATATGTTGATAAAACCCATGTTCCTATCTCATTAACCATAGATTTGAAGTTTTTAGATAGTCAAAATTAGAAGGTTTTAAAAGACATGCAAAACCAATTAACTAACTTAAAAGTATTTTAACACAGCTAACTCACTCTAATCAATCATTAGATGCAATTTCTATAATCCAATGTTTACCTAATTTTATAAAAACAAGATACATATGAAATATCTACTAGTTAAATAAGGTAATACATAAAAACATATCAACCAAGTAAAACTTATATATTTTTCCTCGTATTCACCTATGAAAATACATAATTTAAAAAATACATGCCTAATAAGTGAATAAATAATGTTGTCAGAATATTTTTCTTACATGAGCTTTCTAATGTAAGTTCTTTGATTCATAGTTATTAAAGATTTAATAATCACCAAGGGAGGTCATTTCTTATGTATTTTAAAACGCACATGAGATAAAACAATATTTTGTAAGGGTGTATTACTTTTTTTTCATTCACCATAGAATTATTTTTATACAATATGAAAAAATATCTGGTAGTTTATATATATATAATGCCAATCATTAACTATTTGACATTCTATAATTTAAAAATAAATTTAGAAACCTAATATAATTTATTAATTATTTGAAACAAATTCATTTAAAGCTTCAACATCAATAGTATTCAAGTTGTAAACATTTTGAAATATATCAAAAGCCATAGTGATTGAACTACTGATATAATCTATGTCTATCATTTGTTATTGATAACATTGTATTTGAATTTTAAATGGCCTCTTGATTTTGAAAATTAATTTAATAGCACAATAATTGTTGTTGTTGGTTTATTTAATAGATCAACTAGCTCATGAGATATCCTTCATTTGGTTCCCACCTTTCTTATCATCTTTTGTATTTTACTTATCCACCATGTACCTTAACATCTACACCAAAAACTACTAATGTTGGCACACCCTTCTAATTCCCTTTAGCTTTATTTATTTGCAAAACTACATTTACGAAAGAAGATTGTGTTGTGGACACCTTTTGAACAAAATGCATTCCCACATTTGATCTTGGAATTGTATGAAACATAAATTGAAACTCTTTATAGTAGTCATGTATGCTTTTGAATTGTTAAAATAGATTGAAGGTTTCACATGAGTCAACCTATTTTTTCTAATAAACAATTTGACATTTAATTGATTGGTTATAGTCGATTTAAATATGACATTTTCTTCAAACTTCATTGTGGCTAAAATTGGGATTTATTGTCAACTTGATCCTTTTCTTCTAACCCCAAGCATATCATCTCATCAAATATCCTTCTAACATCATATTGAACTATAAGTATGGGGTCTAACTCGTCATGAAATTCCTCCCTTTCAATCTTTTCTTCTTCAAGGGTCTTAAGGATGTTGACTAAACTTTAGCCAAGTTTCTTTTCACATAACTTCACCATCTCCATCCTACTTAGAAATTGGCTTTTGACGAAATAAAACACATAAATGTTTTGTCAACAAACTTTATCGACCAAGGTTTAGTCCATCATTTCTTATTGGTAGCTTTTCATGAAGGGCCCATGTTACAAGCAATTACCAATTTTTGTGTTTGATGTAAACCCTCCTTTAACACTTCAATGACCATATCATCTATAATAAAAAAATATGAAAATTTGAATCATGTGCCAACAAACACTTATAAACATCAACAAACCACATGGTAGCTAATCACTTTCAATTCAAACACGAGGAAAAAAATTGCAAACTTATTTGGACAAGGCTATAGTCCCATAGATTAAGAGTGGGTTCTACATCTTACAAAGGGTGCAATTTTGCCCATATATTGCACATTTTGTTGCATAAATGTCTTGTCACATCTATGAAGCACTAGTTACTAATGAAGGATTTTATTAGTGATAAATTCTTTGTGTTTCCACTAAGAAAATGATTCCTATGCTTGATCCATAACCTCCATAAGCAAAAAAAAAAGAACTCCGTTGTAGCTAATATAATTTTGTTGCAAAGATCCAAGGCATTTGATAAAAGAATGTTGTTGTAATAACACACATTAACAAGTATGTCTTTGTGCCCAATACTACAATAAAAGGTGTCCTTGTATGCCAAGTGATTTCACTAGATTTTGAGTGAATTCACTAGTCTAGTGAACAGGGACTAATGAAATGCACGCACATTTTGTAGTAGTGAATGTATGTTCCTTTAATGCATTTCTTTTTCTTGCATAACTGATAAACAATTTTACACTTTCTATTGGTACATTTATTGAGCATTAAATCTTAGTTAAATTTTTGTTAATATTTGACACCTTTAATTTAGCCATGATATAGACCTTTGCTACAATAATAATAACCTTAATAGAAATTTAATATTAAAATCTAAAAAATATAAATATACCATTAATATCTCAATACACCCTTAAAGATGTATTTTAATATACCTTTAATATTTTGTTAACACAACTATTCAAACTTTTCATAATTAACTTTTAGTTTGTAATGTGTCTAATGGGATTTACTACCATGTTCTTGAATGAAAAGACACATTAAAATCATCCACATGGAAGTATGAAACCTCCAATAGTTATAATGTAGTCATAAGATAGTTGTAGAAATCTCAAAGGTAGTTCATAGTTGTAAAAATAGTTGCAAATGATGTAGTTGCATGTAGTCACAAAATTAATGGTAGCAAAATACAAGATTTCTTTAATTTTAGTGTTTGCATTATTACAAATACATGTGGCCAATTAACTTCAATAGAATGTAAACCAACTATTTTTTTTTCAAATCTTTCCTTCACTTATTATAAAAAGATCTTCAACCACCAAATCAATACAACTTTCCCGATTGAATTTGACATTTTTGAAACTTGAGCATAGTCCACTTGAACAATTTGAGCAAATAAATTCACATTTGATTTGCTCATGAAACTTGAATTGTTTGAATAATATCACAAATCCATATGCACCTACCTAATTGTATTTTGTATCACCACACTCATGCATAAGCTCCCAATTATAAATAGGATGTAACATCTAAGGTTGGGAAGTTTTCCAAAAACATTGAAGTTATTATTAATATGAAAAGGCAATAACAAATACACAAGGACCTCTTCATATTAAATGCCATGGGCAACAACACACAATGGAAACAACTTATGGGATATTATGTTCAAAATCATGTTAGTTATTGACTTGTCTTTCTTCTACAACAATTATCAAACCACCATTAATTTTCAACACCATATACTAAACCTCAATTCACCTTTTCTTCCAGCACATGGGAGCATTGGAAATTTTGATGTTACCACAAGGTGTGAATATGCAAATGCTACCCCAAAATCTATCAACAACATATATGAAACATTTGTACCTTGACAACCAAGCACTCCATAATACCAAGTATTAACTAAAATCATATTCCCCTTCAAAACCAAATGTTCATGCATTCATCTTCAAAGGTCTACTAGCACCTATGCAAGGACTCGTTGCCAAAAAATACATAAAATGGATCACCATTTTCCAATTCCTTGGAAATGACAACAAAATTGTGGCCAAATTCAACCTTTGCAATTTTGGGATTTGAAATTAACATCATCTCCAACCTTTGAATTGGAATTTGAAGCCACTATTTCATTCATCATATTGTGCACCTTCATATTCACAATGACGTTATGAAGCAAACACATGAATGTGAGTATGAGCTTGTGAACAAGAACGAATATAATTGGAATATTTTGATGATGGGGACAACTCTTCTTAGAATAACCCTATGCCACATAGGAATGACATGGAAAATATTTTTCCACATGTACATGGATGAAAGTCACAAAATGGATGATAATTGCAAGTAGATGAATTGTTTGGATGAAAGATTTGACATGTTGAAATGTATGGATGAAACTAATTCCCAAATAGTTATGTTAGATGAAGACCATATGTACATGGATGAAAATTACAAAAATGATGAAATATTTGTATGAATGTGGAGCATGAATGAACTTTTGGATGATAATTCAAAGTAAATGAATTGTTTGAATGAAACTTCTAACTAGTTGAATGTATGGATGAAAGTAATTCCAAAACAGTTATGACGAATGGAAATTATTGGACTCACATAATTTTCATGTCCAATTTCATCCACAACAAAAAACTATCAAAGGTGAAACTCAAAAGAGCTAGATTACAATGTAAATGGGTGAAACAATAACTTGTGTAAATTAAGTTAAGTCACATAATAAGTCAAGGGTAGGAGGTCCACATAATAATGGAATGGGAAACTGTTTGTGAAATTAGTGAATAATGCACTACACACATCATGCTAAAACATATTTTTATTTTTGTAACAGATTGCATTCCAAAAGAACAAAACCCATAACAATCATATTTAACAATTATTTAATGACATTGCAACCTAATTTACCTCTAGGATTTTGGCACGATCTAATAATCTATGAACTTCATTCAAACTCCAAGATGGATAATGGATGAATGGTTCTCTAATCCCAAAATACATGGCATATTACATGATGTAATACAAGTGCTTACATGGCACCCATGGCATGTACTTGTTGAAAGACATAGACATCATGGAAGAAAAATCCACACAACTGCAAGTCGGGTAAGCATTAATTGCGTTACTTCATATTGCTTATGGTTTCTTGGCAGTCTTGAAAGGAGGTGGTAAATTTGTCCATATCCCAAAGGAGGAATGTTTGAAGGAGTTAATAGTGTGGCTTCAAGAGTTCGTCCCACCTCCCATTTGTTTTCTTGCATAATGGATAGTTTGAACATGCCGGGATGACAGCCTGCACCTGTGGTCATTCCATTTTCCAAAATTCCCTGTGTTGTTATTTTCCCATGGTACTTGCCAGGTATCATGGGGAGAAAAATCGTCAACTTTTACTCTGTGTGATGCCCTTGGCCACGGGAATCAATGGAATTGGGTTGATTTTTATGCTGTGTAATGCCCTTGGCCACAGGCACTAATGGAATTGGGTCTGCATTGGCTGTGCCTCACACAGGCCCTTATTCTGGTAATGGCTGCACAAAAACCCTTCTGGTAATCCTGGAGACTTGTGGAAGGGATTACCCTACACAAAAACTGCAATTCATGTAGAGAACAAATTGTTAAAATCTGCACACATGATTCGATCTCAAAATGCCCTTCTTTCTTGAGGCAGTTGAAAAATGTGGAGGTGAAAGCTGAAACCTGAAGCAATCACTGGGAACTCCAAATTTTTGGTGATGGGAATTCTTCCCATCTTCAAATACCATACATGTGCGTGATAAATAGATACATGGTGGATGCAGTCTCGAGGACTAGGAGGACTAGGACGAGGAGAGAAATTTTAATTGTGGAAAGGTTACCTGTGCGACAAATGGAGAGGACCTAGTTGGTATGGTGTCAATAGTGGCTGAATTTCCTCTCCATCTTTCTGCAGCTCAGCTGCACCTTCTGCTCTGTTAGACATCTTTCTGAGTCTCTCCCTCTCTCGACTTGCCCTCCCAGTAGAGCTAACTCAAAATCCGCTTTCAATCGCTCTTCAGACCAGAATTGCCTCCGTACCCTTAAGATCCCAATGCACTTGCAGTGTACAATTCCTAGTAGAAACAAACCAGCTTCAGCTCAGGTTTCAGAAACCATAAATTATGGCGTACTTCGAATGAAATGATATACTTGCTCAACTGCGAATCAAAACTTCAGTCGGAAAAGACGCTTCGAAATCGATGAGAAACGAATCAGGTACCTGCAAACTCCCTGCGATTCTGCAGAAGAAAACGGAAATTTTTCGTCTCAACACAGATGGCGTACAACTGTTTGTCACTTCATTTTATAACCCCCCTTCATCTCTTCCCCGACGAAACATACCCTGCTGCTGCTGATTCTACGCATCCGGTTTCAAGAATCTTGCCGAAGCTCTATTTGGGGGGGGGGGGGGGCCGGTACAAGCACATTTTTGCTACTTTTTTTCGTTTTTTATTTTAAAATGAAAAAAAAAATTCAAAGTTGTGTTAGAATAACACA
>Ga0116231_10009880_pt1 | contig 15742 bp, 14 predicted proteins | sample S1TSphgellanicum_2_FD_89695 | JGI IMG/M metagenome (GOLD analysis project Ga0116231, IMG submission 89695) | Host-associated microbial communities from peat moss isolated from Minnesota, USA - S1T2_Fd - Sphagnum magellanicum MG | ecosystem: Host-associated > Plants > Peat moss > Unclassified...
AAAAAAATTTTATAAAATGAAAAATAATATAAAAAAAACCTATATATATTATTTTTTTGTTTAAAGGTTTAAAATAAAAAAAAATAAATAAAAAAAAAAAAAAAGAAAAAAAAAGTGCCCACTAGTTTTATGTTGATTTTTTCTTCAACAATTGAGTGCCCGAAATTATCCCCATAATTGGTGTACCCACAACAAGTTCCAACAAATTTATATTCACATGTAAGTTTGTAACAACTACCAAGCCCCCCCCCCAAACAAATTTTAAATTATTTTTTAAAAATAAAAATAAAATATTTTATATTATTTTATTTTTGAAAAGAAAAAAGATGCAAAAATTATTATTTAAATGCCAAGCAAAAAAACCTTGATAGTATACCCCCAAAAGAATTGATGTACTTGGGATATTATCATTGGGGAATCAATAGAATTGTCAGTAATGGGGGTATAAATGAATGTATAGTAGTAGCCCATGTCATATATGGTACCCATGGCCAGCTTTCAATGTACTTGTTGGATCTCATGTCAAGCCTTGTTCCTTGGGAGTTACTTTGTACCATGGACTTGGGATGACTTTGAGATCCATGAACCCATAATCATCATAATAAACCCCAAATTGCCTTGCATGGTAAGCCAAAAAAATGGGTATTTTTTATAAATTATAGAATTATCTATTACAAATTATAAATTAGGCTAGCAAAGCATAATTAGCAAACTTTTTTTGGAAAAAAATTGTTGGCTCATGTAGAGTGTAATATCATTTTGTCCTTTGCAAAAATCAATCGAGCTTCAAATTTTTTGTCACAACTTACTTATTCACAATCTTCACACAAATCCAACAATTGGTTTATTTGTTGTTGGATGAGACAAATTCTTAAATTTTCAAAAGATTTTCACAATTTGTGTGATGGGAATTTCAAAGGCTCCATTGCACACTAGGGGTCGAGAAAACAAACATGAATAATAATCTATTGGAAAATATTTTTGGGTGTTCAAAATGACATACTTAGGAACCCATGTCAAATGTTAAGATTTTGTTTCATATTGGGTACATTTTTGGTAAAAATTATTTTACAAGTCAATTTTTTTTTTCCCACAATGTCATATGTATTGCTTGTTGTGTAGGCATTTGTCAAGCATTTCAAAAACATTTTCATTAAACTCCTTTTTTATGAAAATATATGACAATACGCTAAACAAATCAATTATACAAAAGACAAGTTATACCATATATGAGTAATTAGTTAATCTTGCACCTAAGTGCAAACTCATAACCCATAAATACATGTAGAAAATTCCGTATGTAGCACTACTACTAAAAGTGCTACTACTAATACTTTGCACTTTTCAATGGAAATAATTTGACATTGATGGAAATGTGATCTAGTTCGAATATGTCAAATTTTGGCAAATTGAGAATAAAAATAAAAGTTGGATTAAGTTTTGTAATTCAAGTATGTTGGGTCACCATGAAGGTTTGAAACACCCTCCTAAACTAATTAATTATTTCTTAAAATTTGTCAAAAATTCTGAAAAAAATGCTTGCATGCCAAGGCAAAACTTTGAAAGAAACTATTAGTTTTATTATTTAGTATAATGTGTTGAATTGTGAAATATCATTAATTTTTATTGCCAAATGTAAATAACCAATTTTTTAAAACAACCATAGTACCATGGCAAGTTCAACATTTCAGTGTTGAAGAATTATTTTAATTTGATGTTCCCATTTTGAAAAATAAAATATTCTAAAACATTCTAAAAGAATATCTATTTACTATGTACTTACTATGGTAGGTTTTAAACACTACAATAAGGAAGTGATGGGGAAAAAAGTACATTAGTCCTACTTAATTGTTAAGGCCAAGCTTCTTAATAAATAAATAAATAAATATGAAATTTTTTTCATTTAAAAAAAAATCATGAAGATTCAATGTTTTCCTTCACAAAAAAAAATTTCTTTGAACTTTTTTTTTTGGTGAAAAAATTTCAACATTTCTGAAAATAATATAATTTAGTGTCCAAGCTCCCATATGGCTGCTCAGCATACAAGAGACAATGCTTGTTGTTGCATGTTTTTGAATGTGATAAAAAGTGATCAATAATGCTTTGCATTTTTGTAGTGTGATACAAGTTGGTTGGTGTCTTTGAAGTGCTTAGTCTTTGTGTTAATAGGTATGGTGTGCTTTGTAGAGGGGGGCCAAATGTTTTTTTTTTTAATAAAAAAAATGGTGTTCCTCAAAGGGTGTTCCCAATAAGCACCTCTCACATTTTATCCCATAATTCTTTGCCTAAAGTTCTCCCCCCTTTCTCTCACTTATGGCAAGACAATCCATCTTCACATAGAAACTGCTATTCACTTAATTAAGTTAAGTTGAAGTTGGGCTGATGATGATGATGATGATGATGCTCTCCTTTAAAAATAAATAAATAAATAAATAAATTTGTCTCTCTTTCTCTCTCCATCTCACAATGAAATTCTTACACAACAATAAATTGATGAATACAGAATTGAGTAAAGACAAGAAAGAGATTCTCTCTTTTCTTTAGTTTTTGGGTCACTTCAATTCTACTCTCTTCACACATGTTATGAAAACAGCTCTAAATTTTGACCCCCCCCCCTCCCCCTTCCCCCCCCCCAAAATAATTTTACTCATTTCTACTCATCACTTCTCAAGACTCCACCAGAGTCCAATCCTTGAAAAACAAGAGTTGAGTACCTTAAGTTACCCAAAAAAAAATTTAAAAAAAAACTCCATCAACTCTTCCACCAAGTTAAGTGCATGTCATTAAAACCATCTTGTGTGGGTGGTGTTATCTAAAAAATCTCTCGTGTGTGTATAGAGAGGTACATACTAGATGTGTGTGTGTGTGTGTGTGTGTGTGCATGTGTTTTGTTTTGTGTTCAACATTTGCTGTTGTTGGTTGTTATGATGTTGTTTTCAAGAACCCCAAAAAAACAAAGTTTAAGGTTTTTGTGAATTTTTTGTGTGAATTTTTTGTGGAATTTTTGTTGTTGTTGTTGTTGTTGTTGTTTTTTGTTGGGGTTGTGTTTTGGTAATGAATTTACTTAGCTGTTGTAAGTAAGTAAGTAAGTAAGTTAAGCATCCTGTTGCAACAGAAGATGCAGCTGGTATCCTGTTGCAGCAACTGTTCATGAGTTTTTCATGGCAGTCGGAGCAGCAGCAGTAAGAAGCTTGTGGTGCTGTACCCAAGAAGGAAAAAACAAAAAAAAACAGCATTTGTTTTGCTGCTTTGCTTTGCAACAAGAAGATTTCATATGGGTTGTTTTTAGCAGCAGCAGCAGCAGCTGTAGTGGAAATGGGAAATGGGAAGTAGAAAGAAAAAAAAGATTTTTGTGAGAGCGTTTTTTACAGCTTCTGTAATAGAAATGGGAAGCCAGAGTTCTGAGCTTTTGCAGCTTCTGCATGGAAATGGGAGAAGAAGAAAGAAAGAAAGATTTGTGAGAGAGCTTGTGGTGCAGCAGCTTTTGTGTGGGAAAAAATGGTAAGAAAGAAAGAAAGAAAGATAGATAGATAGATAGATAGATAGATAGCTGTGGAGAGCTTGTTTGTTGCAGCTTGGTTGCTGCTGGAGGAGGAGGACGAGGAGGAGGCTTTAGTAGCTAGCTACAACCTGCTGTGAACTGCAATAGTGTGTGAGTGGTTTTGTGCAAATGTGTGAGAAGAGCAGCAGCTGTTGTTGTTGTGGTGTTGTTGTTGTTGTTGTTGGAGGAGGAGGAGGAGGAGGAGGATTGAAGAAAAAGAGGAGTGCATTACTAGTTTTGTGAAGAAAAGAAGGAAGAAATTTGGGGAAATGGGTCATCATCATCATCTTCATCATCATGGGAAGAGTGGTGGTGGTGAGGAAGAGGAGATGATGATGATAGTGGGAGGAGGAGCAGGAGGAGGAGGGGGAGGAATTAGTCCCAAGTCTGTAATTTCCGACGTCCGCTTCGTGAGTCCCGGTTCTTCTTCGTCTTCCAGTAGCATGGAGCACGGCGGCTTGGTGACGATGGTGATGGGGGTGGGAGCAGCAACAGCAGCAACAGCAGTGAGAAGAGATGGTTGTCAGTGGTCGTTGCCGCTGCCACCAGCGCTTGGTCATGACCGGGGCTATTCCATTTCTGATGGCGAAATTAGCGACTCCGACAGCAGCAGCACCAACAACAGCACCACTTTCTTAGATTCCATCGCTGCCCTTGCTGCTGCTGCTGCCGCCTCCTCTTCTTCTTCTTCTTCTTCCTCCTCCTCTAGAGAGCTCGCTAAGGTAGTTATAGACATGAGCTTACTCTTCCTTCTCTCTCTCGAGCTTTTGTTTTTGAGAAAGAGACAATGTATGTGGGCTTCCCTGTTGTTTTTTACTTACTCCAGTGTTCTCTTCTCTCTCATGTGCTGTTGCTGCAGATTGGGTATTTGGAGTCATTGCCTGAGACGCATTCTTTGGCGCTCGACACTGTGAGACCTACTCCCACCTCTTCTTCTGGAGCTGCAGCAGCAGCAGAAGGTCGCATAGCTTCTTCTTCTTCTCCTGGAAAGGAGGAGAGGGGGAGCAGCCACAGTAGAAAGGAAGGAACTGATGGGTCTTCTTCTTCAGCTTTGCAAGGTAACAATACATACCCATGTGAGAATCAAAGTTGGGTTTAGTCTTTCTTCCTCGCCTACAATTTGTTTCTTTCTGAGAAGAAAGTCCCATCCGATTCAATTCAATTCAATTTGATTTTATTCACAGATGTTTTGTTTGGTTGTTTATATTGTTGTTCCCATGCATGCATGCAGGTGGTCCTCCTCCTTCCTCTACTACTCTTGTTCATGTGAATCAGTACAAGGAAGTGGTGCAAGAAGATCTTGGCAAGAAGCTACTGTCTGAAGTGGTGGGAATGCAGTATGGAGCTGAGAATAATACTAGTTGCTCCGTTAATAATAAGCTTGCAGCAGAAGAAGAAGAACCACCACCTCTTCAGACTCCTCTGCCCAACAAAGTGGCAGAGCTTGAAGAAGAAGAAGGAAAGCAGCAGCAGCATTGTGAGTCATACACACAATCTCAAACTCTAACCCCACTCATCATCTGTTGCAAGAAAACAAGAGCTCTAGAATGCAAACAAAATGGCATTGCTCCATGCAAGCAAGCTGTACAAGAGACTTATATTGTGGGGATTTCTTCTTTCTACAGGGTTGTCTACGAATGCTGCTGCTGCTGCCGCTGCCACCACAGCAGCAGCTCCTCTGCTTATCACAACATCAAGCAATGATGCATTCATTATGAAGGACTTGCCAATGCAGACAGCGGCTGCAAATGTTGTTGCAGAAATTGATGAGCAAGCTTCAACCCAATCCAGCAATGAATGGGCATCAGCAGCGGCAGCAAGCAGTGATGACTGTTGTTCTGCAGAGCTGCTCAATCGAGAACCAAAAGTTCAGTATCTGAGGAGAAGCCAGCAGCATCTGCAGGGTGTGAATGAAGCTCACACTAAACTGCAAGGCTGTAAGAGGATATCTGCTGCTGCTGCCATTGATACCACTGCTGCTACTTCTTCTTCTACTGTGATGGAGAAAGCTGAGAATGTCAAGACACAGCACACCAGTGCAAGTATGGGTATCTTCGCTTATCCAAGAACTCCACAACGCATCTTTCCTGGCTTGCAAGCTTTCACCGGAAGTCCTCCAGTAGCTGGCCATGTACCTGTTGCTGCTGCTGCTAGCCTTAGAGCTAGCAATGGAAATGGGTTTTACAGTACCGTGAGCTCCTCTTCTTCTTCTGCAGGTATTCCAAATATTCTCTTTTGTCTGAAGTGACTTCAGCTGCTTTTTTGCTTTTTAGTCTGCCAAGAGAATGCTTGCTTTTTCAATACGCCTTGTTGGATATGCCGACATAACTAACTTCTTTGAGGTCGGTTCTAATGGTTGGCAGAGAAAGCCACAGGCAAAGGTCCTAGACATGTGCAACAGAGATTTTATTCAGGTCCACTGTTGAACCCCATAATCTCAAAACCAACACCATCAAAGTGGGATGATGCTGAGAAATGGATTACAAGCCCTGGTCATCAAGAATCACCGGCACATCCTCAGCTACAGCATGCACCTGTTCTTGTATGCTCACAACCAGGTAGGTAGTTTGCACACGAAAATGTGGTTTGGTCCTCACAACATGCCTTCCCACCACCAAAAAAAACGTAAATGCATTTGCTGTAGTATTCTAACTTTTGCCAATGAGCTGATGATATGTTGTTGGCAGGAAGAAGGCATTCGATTGCTGGTGCCCAGGGATTGCAGTCTTATGAAGGAGCTGGAAGTCCAGAATATTCAACAACCTCAAATGCAGAGAAAATTTTGTCTCCAAGGAATGTTGAGCCAATTGGCATTTACAAGGGTCATCAAAGGCAAGTTCCCAGTGTTGTCACCACCCAAAAGAAACGCTCCAAGACTTTGTCATTTGGTGACCTTTCGAAGCAGTTTGATGATCATCTCTCTCAAGCAGCAGCAGCTGGGAAGTTCGATTCCCAACCAGGGGAGGTGTTGTTTGAAGGAGATAGACAGGCAGTTGCAGAGATGGCAAAGGTCTCCATTGCAGCTCAGAGTAGTACTTCCTTCAGGATGAATCAGGCTGCTGCTGCTATTGGAGGATCACCAAATTTACCACATCAATTGCCACAATCTGTAGAGGAAAACTGGTCTGCAAAGCAGCATGCCTTTGGCATTATCAAGGAGCCAGAAAGTTTGGTGCCTTCCTCACCTGATGATCCCTGCACAAAAGGTGAGAGATTGCAGCAGTACCTTGGAATAATACATTCACTTTGCAAACAAGGTTTGCAGTTTTCTACAACAGCAGCATTTCTTAATGAACAATGTGGGGGATTGGTGCAGATGAATTTTCTGGTTCTGTCAATTTACTGATACCAACACATTGTCGCTCCGTATCAATGAAGGAGATTGGTACAGACCCACCAACCCCTCCTACCTCCCATACCCCACAACCTTCACTAGGTCACAGGGATATGGCCACACAAATGACTCCAGTAGAAAGCTTGAAAAACTCAATGTGCACCACACCAAAGTTGGCTACTTCACCCACCCGAAACAACACTCCTGCATGCTCAGGCACACCATCATCTGTATCCCTCGGGTTGATGGTACCTGGTTTTGACTTCCTTGAACTCAAGAGCTGCCACCTTGCAAAACTGGAACTTTGCAAGCTAGGATGTCATAATGAGCAGCCAATGCTCAATAGAAACGCAGTCTTGAATTTGCAACAAGATGATGAGTCAGAACATGGTGCAAGTGTTCACCAGTATAATTTGCGAGACATGGAGAAGGGTAACACAGTATCTAAGGCGACAGTATGGGAGCAGCTGGAGCTCACTAAGTGCACAAGGAGGTACTTCACACATTTTCCAAAACTCTTAACATTTTTGCAAGGTGATGATGATGACATCAAGTGCACATAACTGCAAGAGGATTGACATGACGACAATGAGCATTGTGTTCCAAAGTATGTACTCTCTGCAAAGTCTCTCAAAGAAAGAAACCATCCACTTCCTTTTTAGTCTGATTTCCAACATATTCATTGTTCAGATACAATGACAAGGAGGCAAAAATTCTTGCATGGGAGGTTCTGGAGAAATCAAAGGCAGAGGCTGAACTGAAGAAGACCGAGGTAATGCAAAAACAGTGATTACCTTACTAAAATCATCAATGGGTTTTCTTGACACAAGGAAAAGAGAATAGTTTGTTGACAATGTGCTGAGTGCTTGAGGATACTGATTTTTTTTGGCAGGTGAAGCTGGAGAAAATGCGGGTACGTGCAATTGAGAAGATGCAGAAAAGAGTAGCTACAGTGTGTCAGAAATCAGAAGAAATGAGGGCTGCTGCCAAGCACATTCGAAATGAGAAAGCTGCCAAGACAACAGCACGAGCCCAGCAGATCATCGGCACTGGCTTGCTTCCTCCATCTCAGAAATCCTTCCGATGCTGCTTCTCTTAAATGAACATATTCCCCCCACTTCACAAATTCCTCTTTCTTTCACTCTGATGTATTGGTCATCTTCACCATCAACTTGTATCAGGTCCTATGCTTTTAAAGGCTTTGCAAGTTCATATGCATCCATTATTTACAACCTGGCCGACATGCTGTGCCATGCCATGCTGAGCAATTTTTGTGGTATCAGCAAAAAACCACAACCTCCGACTGCTGATGTCAAACCAGTTCTTTAGTAGGAAACCGAAGTGGTTCATGTACAGATCCCAACCTCAAGCCAGAGTTCTATTGAGATAAACAGTGGCACTCAAGGTTTTGCCAACTCTTCTTCAGCTCTTCAGGAAGTTGAATGTATGAACTGTGGGTGTCTGAGATTTCATTCCATGAAAAAAGTTTAGGGAATTCATGTCCAAACTGTTTTCACAGCATTGATGTCAGTGGTTGTTGCAACAAGGAACAATGTGGATGAAGAACATTCAGGAGGAAACAAACATGGGAGGCACGAATTTCTCCACAAGGAAAGAGATGGTTGGATCTTCTCATTTCGGAGGGCTGTGGAGTTTCCAGTCCCGTGCAGCAGCTCATTGCATGCTTGTAATACAAAAGCATATAAGAATTCAATATTCCTACCTACTCTGCTTCCATCTCCACCCCCAATTTGAGCTATCTTTATCTCCACTAAGGCAAAACACAGAAGGTAAGTAACTGGGCAGCAGCAACAAAACAAAACTAGTCCTTGAAGAAGATGACGAAGAGCTTGTTACCTGCATGCGTTTCAAACCCTAAACGACAAACCCTAACCCTAATTCTATTTTTCTTTAGAGGCAAAGTCGAAATCAGGACATATGGGCTAATTCCCACTTTATTTGGCAATACTCTGTATCAAAGAAAAAGAGATCCATCTAAACCCTAGCCCTAATTTTATTTTTCTTTTATGATGAAGTCAGAATTAGGATAAAGAGCAAATCCCACATTTGTTTTGGCAATATTCCATTCCAAAGAAAAAGAGAAACATCTAAACCCTTTAAAGCCTACCCCTAATTTTAATTTTTTCTTTTATTACAAAGCCTGAATTAGGACATATGGGCTAATCCCACTTTTTTTTTGGCAATACTCTGTTCCAAAGAAAAAGAGAAACATCTAAACCCGTAAACCCTAACCCTAATTTTTTTTTTCCTTTTATGATGAAGTTGAAATTAGGACATATGGGGCTAATCCCCTTTCTTGGGCAACATTTTGTATCAAAGAAAAAGAGGGGCATTTAAACCCTAAACACTATCCTTTTTCTTTTTTTTTTCATTTATTACAAATTCGAAATTAGGATGTGTGGGCTAATAATCCTTGCCAATACTTTGTATCAAATAAGAAAAGAGACGTCTAGACCCTTAAACCCTTACCCTAATCTTGCTTTTCATGTATGACAAAACTCAAAATTAGGAGGTTAATCCCTTTTGTTTTGGCAATACTATGTACCAAAGAACACAATAAAGCCCTTGGTCGTGGTCTTTATTGGAATTGGGCTTATGTTCAACTCTACCTCACAAAGCACTTTATTGGCCTTGCCTACCAAGGCAAGGATATTGTGTTTAGATTCATTATAGAGTATAGTAGCTTAATGGATTTTGCCCCCTTAGGTAATAGGTCTATTTATTTTTATATGAGGATTTTAAAAAGATGGTATTTTGGCTTGTGTTGAAAATTGAGATTAGTTATAGAATTATGATATCTTGAAGGATTTTGGTTTATTTTAGAAGATTTTTTGAAGATTATATTTTTGAACGCTATCATCATATTCACGCTTGTAAAAAACACATGCATCTATTGTCATGGTATCAAGTCTACTTCAAATATTTTCAAGCTCTCCCATGAATTTCGAGTAACACCACAATTTTTTCACACCTAGTTGTAAGCTTGTCCTATCACATCCATCCCTTGAACATAGACTTTGTGATAATGAAAGTATGGAGAAATCGACTCCATTTGGTCAAAATATATGCACATTTTTGCCCTAATTCATCTATGACTGTATGTTCTAAAGGAGGCAACAACACATTTGTTTAGGTCATTTAGAAAATACACACAATGTATTGACCTAATTCATCCATGAGGCTTGGAGAAGCCCCATTCATTGAGATGAAAATGAATCATAAACATACATGCTCATTGATCTAATTCTTTTCATGTTCATATGCCTTAAAGGTCCAAGGAAGGCCCATTCGTTGTGGGCACTTTTACTCTTTGCAAATTTTGTTGAACAAGGAGGTCAACATCCTTTTTACACTCTTTCTACAAATTGCAAATGCAATACAAAATTGGTGTGCAAGCAAGGTATGCCCACAATTTAATGTCATTTAGATCCACTTTAAATCACATTTTGGTTTCTCATGTGAGCATTACTAATGTAAGCTCAAGATTCTTTGCATTGACTCTCTAAATGTAGGCAATTAATGTGTGACATGTTGGACCTTACATTGCAATTGTGTTCAAACAAGAAATCAAACCAAATAACTCAACAAACTTACCTCTTTGTAATGCTTCTATGATTTCTTTTTGGTTCTTCTAGCAAGCTAGGTCACCTCATTTCCTCATCTTCTCCCTTGCATTCCTTTGATTTATGTCTACCTCCTTGAACCAACCATGTTTACTCTTAACTAATCTTTGCACAATTATTATATTTAATATGAATAATGATTGCCCCCCATATTTTGGGTTGTTGAACTATGTGTTGTCAATAACTTAAGAGTTGATTAGGACAGCCAATAATCATCCCAACTTGTTTGATTCAATTGTAATGGGATACAAGTGTTTTAAGATTTCTAGAAAAGCCGATGTCCCCCTTAAAATTTTGTTAATGGATTTGTGTCAAATTTGCCTTGGATCATGGTGCAAGTGGCCTAGCCCAAGGTTGTTGATTGTTAGTAACATGAAACTAGCTCACCTAATAACCATGACATAAATACCACTTGAACAATGGTTCACCAAGTAGTTATAGAGGCCATGGAAACAAGTGAGGAGGTTCTAGATGATGTGATATCAATTAATACCTTCACCTTTTTGGCTTGGCCACAAGATATAGGTTTATCTATGCTTTTGGTAACCATTCAAAGGTGGCACATGTAAAAACATTTTGGTAATTTCAGATTTTGGAATAGTAACCACATTTGAGCAAGAATGTTGGTTGCACTCTAACGTTTGAAACCCAAGTATGGCATCACTTGAATATTTTGATTGGTTTGAGGAGATATTAGAGCTTGATTATGGGTGATTCCAAATGTTGTGTTCCTATGAGGTTGGGTGATGGCAAATTATAAAAGGTTCAATCCAACATTGATGTGGGATGAATATGGTTTCACTTTGGTCAACTTTGAGCACTTGATCCCTCCCTTGGTTCAATCATTTGCTTTTCCCATGCATGTTGAACAAGTGTTTTTTGCATAAGATATTAGGTCAACAAGAAATTGGAAAGTTGTGTTGTGTCAAGAGCCAAAAGGGTGTAGGTCAAAATTTACTAAAAAACATAATCCATAACTTTCATTGTTTGATGTGGGAGACAATGTTGATCACATAGGTTTAAAGGCAAGTGTTGAACCCCCCCCCCTCCCCAAGTATCATGGGACCAATGGATGGTGTGTAACCAAAAGAGAGTGTGTAAGACCAAACAACCAACCTGATGATCTGATGTGCCTACAGAATTGAATTCTCTGTGATTTTAAAACCAACCAACACCTTCTAATCTTTTCTCTCTAATTCATCTAAAACTCTCTTGCCTACACCCGCTGATCTTCACACAGACACCGCTTACACTTATACAAAATCGGCAGATTCTGATCATCGAATCTGGAGCTTACACCTTCATTCACAAAAAAAAGTCCAGAGAGTACAAGCTTCCTTACTGCAGTACATTCATTAAAGACAAAACACCTTCTAAGGTCTGTCCTTTGAGGTCAGAGCTCTCGGTGCTCTTTCGATCCTATTGAGCCATTGCACCCATTCCCTCCAGGATGTAACAATGCAGCTGGCTTCTACTTTACCTCTCCTAGCACCCGGAGACTCTCGGATCCTAATGTATTCTGCAACTACTCATTCACACTCTCTGTGGTCATTCGATCCACCTTCTGGATCCCTCAGTATCACACCTCGTCACCAACCCTTCATAGCTATTCCTGTATGTTATTCACAACTATCTAGCCAAGTTGTTGGCGCAACGGAGAATTTCAACAACCAGCCAAAGTAGACCTTCCTCACTATCTATCTATGCATCTCTATATTCATCTACCATAATCTGTACCACTCTTTCGCCCACAGCCCACTAAGTCCCAAAAACTTTCTCTGATCTTCCTCCCCATCTACCGGTCCTCCTTGGCCTTAAATCTTACCTCCTCCCCATCCACCGTCGTTCCATCCACTCCCGTTTATCAATGCAGCTCCACTCCGCCATAATCCGCGTCATCTCATTCACACGTGATCGGATTCCACAGTACATCTAGAAGCAGCCGCCATGCATTCTTTGCAGCAGTAATGGAGAGATCCCCGCAACCAAAACCACTGACGGCTACAAAATTAACTCAAACAATAGGCTATGTTCACACTAGTATGGTGACCTATTGTTCGGTCACAGGTGAACTGATAACCTTGGCCCAAGTATGGGTCGAGGAGTTGGTAGTCATATTTGAAGATGATGATGATGACATCAAGGAATAAAATCTCAACTCATTTGAAGGCATAAAAGTTCTTTTTGGCATGTGAAGGTAAATCATTTAGTCCAATATTGACATTGTAGTATGAAAGCACGGGCAATTTGCATATAGCTTGGATGTGGTACATGAACTCAAATGGCAACCACTTCTTATAAATTGGGTGACTTGAACATCCATGTGCAAATGACATATGAAGCTTTTATGTATGTTGTTTAGGTATAAGGTGCAAAAACCATTACTAGGCTTGATAGTTGGTGTCCACTATGTCAATGTGTTTTTTGGAATGCACAATGATCCCATTGCTTTATGTCATTTGGAAAGCTACAAGGTAATAGCATGTGGTGGAATTTACAACCTTAAAATTGAATGGATTATTGGAAGGCATTAAAATTTTGTTCTATGGATACCATTTTGGGGTTCTTCATCATGTAGGAATCAAAAGATTCCTATTTTAGTAAACCTCCTAAACCCATATGGTTGTTTGTAAAATTACTTGAATGTTTGATTTTGATTTATACAACAATACTAAGCATTGGAATATGTTTAGTTGGCCATGAAAACTGGTTGAATCTAGGGGATGACGTTGAAAATTATCTAACTTTTAATTTTAAGAGTCAAGGTTGGCAAGGGCTAAAAACCATTGAATAATGACTTGCAAAGGCCTATTTTTGGTGAAGTAAGTGATATGTTGAAACAATGTGATTATCCACCACTCTTGATATATGCTTGTGCTTGGCAAGATTTGAGTTCCATGCCCAATGACACCCCAATTCTTTTGAAACATAATAAATGAGATAACAATTGCAATGTTGTGTGTTTGAATGACATTTAACTTTTCACATCAAGGATTATGTATTTTTCCATCTTCAAAGACAATGGTATCTTTGGAAATAATATTATGAAACAACCATTGTCTTGGACTACAATGTCAATATCTAGTGTGTGTTGAAGCATATGTGATTGTCCGTTGAATTGGCATAGTTCTAAATGTGATAATTGTTAATCAATAGACAAAATTATTAAGACATTTTTTGGGCTACGACTTAGCCTTAGTGTTTTAGTGTATGTTGAGTTATATGTGGTAGTCCATGCTAGGTTGACATAATTTTGGATGTGACAACTATAAATCAACCTAGAAAAATGTTAAAACAATTTTTTTGTCTATTTTGTGAAATGAATAAGATCTTGGGCTAATTACCTTTAATGATAGAATAAAGGTTAAAACATGTGTGATTATCCATTAACATGACATAGAAGTAACATAATGAAAATATATGGTGTTTTATAATTATGTTTGCAATTTGGTTTTCGAATTGCAATGATGACATGCAACTTAACATATTATTACGATGTGAATGCTATTAGAAAAGTTGCAAGAGTTTTAATTGAAAAAACTCATCATATATGAAACCATATACGTGTGCAACTCATGCAATTATGTTATAACTAAATCATTGCAATTATTGTGCCATTACTTTACAACTATTATGTAATTACAAAAGCAACAACATGCTAATGTGACAATGATGTGCTAATAAATAATCAATGGACATGTCACAATTCTAAGTTTGTTTTGATATTTAATATTTTAATTAATTTAATTTAGATCATCCAACGTAGGGTTGATAAGATGTTGACACATAGTGTTTAGGTTAATAGGTAAATGGGCGTAAGGTACGTAAGCATTATTATTTACCCTTATTAGGCTAGGTAGGTAGATAATTTGGGACAATCCTATTTTATTTTGGGTTGAACCTTTAAAATCATTGGTTTATTTCAAAATGTTATTTGTTTTAAAATATTCCTAATGTGTTTAGTTATATATTTTATAAATTTGAAAGGTAGGATAAACAATATGAGATAAAAAATGAGTTTGCGTCCTAGTTGCAATTTATTTGCAACTACTACAAGACAAGGTGACGAGTAAACATTTAAGTTCTCAAAGAACTTTAAAATCTTGATACATTGTCCTTTTGCTTTTCAAATGTAAAAGTTTTTTTTAGACCTTGACTTAGTGCACCCATAATTGTTTAGATCATTTAAAAAGGACAAAAAATGAGGAAAATATGGTCATAAAAAATAAATAGGGTGAATGTTCAATCATTGACCTAATTCACTTTAAGATTATTATGGTTTATTATTATTATTATTATTATTGTGGTTAATAATTAGGTAGCTGCACCAAGATCCAATATAATAATTATAAAATAATTAGAAAAAACTTGTTAATTAATTTTCATTTATTCTAGTTGTTATTTGTGACTCTCGTGCAACTTGCTAGTAAAATCAAACATGATTAACCAAAATTGTATATATAGTGTGTACATTCATCCACATAAGATTCCATCTTAGAACTAATATGCAATTATAATAAAAACTTCATGAATTTTTAACATGACATTTTATTTTTTATTTTTTTATATTTTGGTGGGATAGTTGTAAATTGGTTGTTTCAAAACTTTAGTTGCAAGGTAATGCAATTTTCATATACACAATTTCTCATAGTGTAGATGTGCAATTTGTTTATCATATTGCATAAATGTTAAACTATATATATATATACAAACAAATAATTCTTCAAACAAATGAACCACAAACTCATGATGCAATGTAGTTATTTTCATTATAAATAATTCAAGTGAGGTAGATTTAAACACTTGGGAAGAAGAACATTGGATGGGCACTTGATGTTTTATTTATTTATTTTTGTTTATTTTTGTCAATCCTTTGAGAAAAAACATTGAGCAACCATCCTTTTTTTTTTCAATTTTTTTAAAAATCCTTTTAGAAAAAACATCGAAAAGAACATGAAATCCCTTTTTGCTTGGAAGAGGACCATTTTGTGGTTGTCCGATGTTATTTTTGATATTATCATTATTATTATTATTATTACTACTATTATTTCGAGTATTTGGAAAAAAAATTCATCAGGTCTGAAAGTAGAGAAGGGATTAAATGAATTGCACAGCCCAGTTGGTGCCCCCTCCCCACCAAAAAAGAAAAAAAAAAACCGGCGGGAAGGGGATTAATAACTTGATTATACCCGGAGAGAACCAAATCCCAACGGATTGCTAAAG
>Ga0116231_10009881_pt1 | contig 15741 bp, 8 predicted proteins | sample S1TSphgellanicum_2_FD_89695 | JGI IMG/M metagenome (GOLD analysis project Ga0116231, IMG submission 89695) | Host-associated microbial communities from peat moss isolated from Minnesota, USA - S1T2_Fd - Sphagnum magellanicum MG | ecosystem: Host-associated > Plants > Peat moss > Unclassified...
CATAAAAAAATACAAAGAGAAAAAATTAGACACCCCCCCCCCCCCCCCACGTCTCCAAACCCAAAAAATTAAAAACTAAGACCATTGAACCTTCTCATTGGTTGCATGCAATTTTTATTTCCAAACCAATTTGTGACCAACCATGAATTTGAAGGCCAAACTTCATGAGAATCAAACTTCATGAATGAATGTGACAAGGAATAAACACTTATAGGAAAAGCGTATACATAAGTGTTACAATTTTGCTACTATATCAACACCCTTACACAATAGAAGTAATCATTGCCCTCATAGTATTGATACAAGTGGTTGCATATGACTTTGGAGCTTATGTTTGTATGTTGAAAGTAGCATCTTGTAAGGAAATTGCATGGATTGATCCAAGTATAATTATTGACATATTAATCATTTTTTTACCAATTGAATTAACATTCCATGTAGGATTAATCCATTGTTGTTTGGTATCTAACATACTCACATCTTTTCATTTGTTTTTGAAATATTTTTACAAGTTTGCTCCATAATCAAACATTACAAGCTTGAAGGTTACTCATTGATCACATTGAAATATATTGTTTCAAAACTTAATATAATATTGAAAAAATTGTAAGAATGTTTTATTAAGTGAATTTTGAAGATGTAGAAAATTTTACAAATGTGCAAATGATATCTAACATTTGCACAACTTTTCATGTTGAATGTAAGAATATTTTAGTAAATGCATTTGCATCAATGTGAAATTATGTTTAATTTTTTCCCCAATTGTTGTGTATAATGTGTGCATTTAATTTCAAATCCCTTGTCTTCAAGATGCTAACATCACTAAATTATTGCATATTTACTTTGCTTTTCACTTTTCAACCATAATTTGCAATTTCACATTACAACATATGCCTGAACTTTCATTTAATTTTGTGCCTGGTTTCAGAAAAATAGTATAGTACATCCGAATTTTTTCTAATATGCAAAAACTATTTTTAAACACAAAAAATACCAGCTTTGATTTCAAAAATCCTATAAAGGCATTCTTTGATCTAATGTTGTTGTTCATATCTAGGCATGGTAATGTGAAGAGTTTTCTCTATAAATGTTCCTATGAGGAAATGGAACATGTTTGCCACAACCATTTTCAATTGCAAGGATAGATACATCTTCAAGGTTTCGTGCATTCTTGGGATTGTTGTAGTCCATTGAAGGCTGTTGTAGTACCAAGCTTCTATTCTCAACTGTTTTTTATGGATTAACACTTGTAAATGAACATCCAAATCAAATGCCATTTATATCCTAAGAAAGTTCTAATATGTTGCAGGGGGACCCCATTGGAATTGCAACCAAGTTCACTGATAACTTGAACAGAGGTTAGAATCAAAGACTGCCTGGAAACTATGAGCCATTCTCTCAATTCAGAGTTAACAACATATATTGCCCACAAATGATTTTGTACCATTAAAAAATAAAAATTCACACATGTATGTAATGAATGAATCTTTTGTTCTTTTCATTATACAACTAATTAATGAGTGCCAAAATGAGGTTGAAACACCGCACAATCTATCAAAACTCATGTTTACATATTAATGTAATATTATCATCTAATGAAACTCATTTCTTTTGTAATTATCAAGCATGGCACCACCAAAAACGAAGATCATGTAGCACTAGTTCAAGAGCCGAAACAAGTCCTTGTTTCTTGTAGTCCACAACCGATGGAGAAGAAAATGCGAAAAGGAAGAACAACGCTTTGCGTCTGAAAACCAACTTCAGCTTTCAGATGTCTATTGATACAAAGGTTACAACAAACCACCTTTGTTTGACACATCAACATAAACAATCCAATATACATACATTTTGAGAAGAACAAAATTCCTAGAAGAACATGAGATAATGCCAACACCTAGTGCATTCTTCCTCTTAACATGTATCTACTTCATTTCCCCACATTTTTGTACAACAATTGCTTTGAAAAAAATTGTTTCATTCAAATCTAATTTCTCATTTCAGGACATGTGAAATTGGTGTTTGATGCCCTTGACATCCCCTACAAGGACTTTGAAGAGTAGCTGACATAATATATGCCCAATTCAATGACCTGTCAAGCCATACTTGGGAATTTAGTTCCCTGCCAGATGGCACTGGCCAAGTTTGAAATCATAGACATATACATATGGTGGGATCTCACTTTTGAGCCAGCCAAACAATTACTGGAAAACATGGAGAGCACAACTAGAAGACCGTCCCATGACAAAAAATTATAAACAACATTCCAAGTTATAGCACAACTACTGTGGTACATTGTAAATTGATGACCAGCACTACCGCATAACCTATTCAGCAAAAATTTAAAAATGGATGTTATGTGTAAAACACCAACATCATGTATATACCATCACCTGCAAACCCAAGAAGAAAATTTATGCAAGACAAAGTGTCAACCCATCTCATCGATTTCAGCAACATTATGTTCATCCACCATTTCATATGTGATTTGATGTCTAGGCATTCCAACCTTTTGAAGAAAACTTTCTACTTTGCATAATATTCACTAGTTTTCATAAATACTTATCAGATAGATTAGAATGTAAACATATTTTGACATTCTGTACTACTAGACCTTAGTAGACTTATTGACTATAACATAGTTAAAGGTAAGACAACTTCAGATCCCAAATATTGACGCCTTCATCAAAATCACATTTTGTGACTACCTGAATTTGCAGAGACAAAATGGCAAAAACTGTATTTGCCGTACCATTTAAATGAATTTTCTTATGCAATCCATTTCTGGTCATGTATTTGCAGTAATCTTGCCATTGGCAATACTCTGTTGTATTGGTATTCCACACCTTGAAAGCCCCTCCCAACCTCATGGGCTTCCCAGGCTTCCTGCAGTTGTCTTCAAGTTCCTGTAGCAAGTGTCCTGCACTTGCATGAACTATCTTCAAGGCATGGGATAATTGATTATTTCCACCCACATCCCTCACTTGGATGGAGACTACATAGTAGATGTCAAGTACCTGACACCGCTTTTATCTTCACAATTTTTTTCATTTTCTGAACATAAAAATTGTGAAAATTGTATTTTTATTTCTTAATAGTATAAATTATGCAAGTTTTCCTTAGGCATTGACAAAATTCACCTAATTTCAAAGGAAACTATCAACCTCTTTACATGATCCTAATTTTTTTCAATTTCTAGGCAACTGAGCTTATGTCACATACTCCCATTGAATGGAGTGGCAAGTCTGCAAACAAGTCTGTCTACTAATGAGTTCAAAGACCTCACTGTTTTCTCTGTGTTGATCATTCACAAACTTAGTTCAGCTACACTGTACCTTCTTCAGCTTTTGTAGTGAGCAGGAAGTGACAAAACACAGTGTATTGGCTTATTGGTGGAAGGCCCTGCCCTACACAGGAGCATTCCTCGAAGCAAAATGCCTGCCCACAAGGTCATTACCAGTGTTGTGTGGCTATATGATTTTGTTTAGTAACTGAAAGTTTCTGTTCTTTAAAAGTTTTCAAAATCAACAAACACTCAGTTCTGGTTTTTCAGGAAGAAATAGAATCGGAAAACCATTGGTTCTGGTTAGCTCAGAAACATCAAAAAATCGATTATAATTAAGATTACAATTAAGATATAAAATGCCAATGACATCTCAAACATGGTTTTTCTTTTTTAGTGATATGGAAAAATTGGGCAAAATTTTCCCCAAAAATAAAAATTATTCAAATTTACAAAAGGAAAACAAAAAAAAAACTCCCAATTGTATTGTCAAATGAATAAATGACAAAATTTATTGGAAAAGAAAACATTGTTCTTTTGTAGCATTTGTGACATGGTTTGCATGGACAAATCAAATATGATAATGTTGGGTGGAATTTCTTCAAAGAACACCTTTGATCTGCATTATGTGGATAAGATAAATTTAGAAAATTTGTTGACTAGTAATGTTTTGATTTGTCAAAAATTGCTAGATTTAAAATGCATATGCATTATATATGCTGAGTTGTATGGTTAAATTTTAGGATATTTTAGTCTTCTGGGTAGATGGGAATATGAGTTAGTAACTCTTCCCTTTTATAATAAGCATTTCTTCACATATGAACCTATACATTGTCAGTGGGATATGGTTTTACTTTTTGATGAATTTCACACCATTATGTATATCAAATATATCCATTTGTTTCACAAGGTTTTGTAAGATTTCATTTTCAACAAATCAAAATCAAGGTGTTAGAATTTTTTTTTTGGTTTTACTTTTTAAAATGGTCATTCTTTGTTGTGTTGATGGCATTATGCATTTCAAATTGCAAAAAAAATGATAAATAGATCAAAATAAAATGTGTGATTTTAATAATGAAAAAATCAATTTATGAACACAGGAAAACATGAGGACAACATATTTTTCACATTTTAATGTCCTTCATAGCCATTTAAATCTACATATAAATACTGATTTTTTCTCCTGCCTTTCATTACAAACTTGGCAAAGAAAGAAAGTATCCTTCATTGGATGGCTGAAAACAAATATCATTGCTCATTTCTACCATACTTGGGCAACTATTAACACCTATTGAACATGAGATTTGGCACTTGAAATTGTGATGACATATATTAAGTATAATTTAAAAAGGAGCTTGGGAGTTGTAATGTGATGAATTTGGGTCCCATAAGACCACGGAAGCTAAGGCTTACAAATTAGGACCTATTTTTCAATTTTTAATTTGTAAAGTCGTTGTCGTTGAAGTGGTGATCATCCTCAAGAAAATTTAGCCAAACAAGTTTGAATGCTCTTCATGGAGTTTCTGCAGAAATAAGTACATTGGAATTTCAAATGTTATTTAGCTTTTGGGTGATACGCATGCATGCACATATGTATGCACAGACTAAATACATCTGTCAAATCCTACAAGTATATATTCAATTGGTGAGAGGTTGCATGTTTGAGTGAGGAATTTTTGGGTGAATTTTGAAATGAAGTGAAATCAACAAAAGTGAAATGGGTTTGTTTGATTTTGGAACACTACAGTTTTATTCCAACGCTCTTTAATCTAATCTATGTTATTTCATTTTTACGGAACAAATATGTAGAAATGTCATATATATAGACTTAGAGTGCTTATCCAAATCACATTTTGAAAGCATGTTAGATACGATCTTGATGAATAAATGAATGGGGTTGCTACAGTTTGTATGGAAACATGTTGAAATTTATAAGTTTTGCTTGAATTTCTAGAGTGTTATTTTAGAGGGTAGCACTCTTTATATATGTGATGTACATAAATTTTACATTTGAAGTTTTGGCCCAAATTTCATATTCAATCTAGTTTTAAATTGTGTTTTTGGTTGATGAAATTTGCTCAGGACCAGAACTAATTTGTGCACATATCTTTTTCCCATACCACGCTATAACTGGGATGTAGCCTTGATATGGAGGAAAGAGATATGCATAATCAATTTGTTAGGCTGACTTGAGAGTATATAGAAGAAAAACCCTGTAAATGAGTATATAGGATGTAGTATCCTGAAATATAGAATTCATCAGCCCTGGCTTGTTTGAAAACAAAGTAGATTCAATCATTGCCCAAATGAAATAAGTGAAGTGCATTGCAGTCTTGAGCTTGGTGTGGTGGTACAAATGCATAGAGAAGTAGCCTGAAGATGATGAATTGAATGTGTGTTTTGCTTGAAATTATAATGACATTTTTTTGGGGTGTCATTCTTTTAAGTAGGTATTCAATAAGGGGTGACCTTTTGTATCTGGTGTGATGAGGAGTCCTCAGGTGTTAAGTATAAAGCCCACACCAAACTTCTTTAAGATAATTGGTAGAGGTATATGGAGTAGATTCTGAAAGGGGAAAAGCTCGGTACATAAGGTTCATAAGTTGGTAGATAGATAGACAGCGCTGTTTTCATTATCATAAATTACCCATTTTTGTGTTCAAGTCTGGGAGCATCATTTATGGTATCAATGTCATTAAAGACCTCAAATTGCAAAAAGAATGATGAATAGACCAAAATAAGATTTGTGATGTTAATTGTGAATTTTATTTTTATGAAATATGAATATGTATTGCCCATTCTTGTGTTCAAGTTTGGGGTTCAATGTATTCCAAGGGAAGTTACTTCCCTCTTTTTTCCAAATGGCATGCAAAAAATATAAGGTGCAACTTATTGAAAATTTTCAATTTTATGATTTATTTAAATGTAAATAAGATCCCTAGAATCAGATTGTGAGAAAATAATTTAAATAGATTTAGAATATTATTAATTCTCTATATATATATATATATATATAATAATTTAATATTTCATAACATATGAAAAATAACCTTTTATCTCACATGTTCCACAAAATATATAAAGAATAACTTCACATAGAGTACATCAACACATTTTAAATATGTGTATTATTGACCATGTTCATGTTTTCAAATGAGAGGAGCTAAACTAAATTATATCAATGCTTAATTGAAACAAGATTCAAAGATTATAAAACCAATTATAATTCGAAATATTAAATCTATCTTTAATCAAAGAATATTTTTTGTGAAGGATATTAAATTTTGTTTGAAAATTTAAAGAATATTATAAGTTTTTGACAAGAAAATTTCAGAATTAATCAATTATTCAATAGGCATGCATTGAAGGTAAAGAGGATAGCCTAGTAGGGTAACTAGGCCTACCACTGAACACACAGCGAATTAGAGCTCTATAAATCCACACATTGATTTTAGATGCCTCTAGAATGTGGAAACAAATTGTAGAGCTAGATGAGGCATACCCATACCCAAAAAAAAAAATTAAATTTGTAAAAAAACAAGCAAAATATAAGGTCTTGAATTTAAAAAGATTTTTTATTGCAAAACATTTTCTTCACACACTTTGAACATACATTGTCCCACTTACAACCAAATAGTCACATGTGATTCAACTCATCACATATCGTGGTTCCTAAGGGTCATGGGTTGCTGGCATTATAGTGAACTTATGGACGGAGATGGTTAGGTTGTGTTGAGGAGACAATTGAATAATGAAGGCCAAGTTGTGAAAGTGAGCAAAAAGGTCAAGGTAAGAACACTAGCTCTTACACAAACCTTGCACCTCCTATGTGGAAGCTTGAAGTTTTCTCAACCTTGGTGTTTCAAATAGTTGTTCTTTGTTGGTTGTGATGTTCTTTTTTTATCCTTCAATAAGTTTCTTTTTTAGTTTAATTCCCACCTTTTTTGCTTTTCTTTGTAGGTTCAAAAGTTTACTGGCAATGTGTGATTTCTTCAATAGCTCTTTGGAGTTGCCACAATGCTCCTCTTTGTAATGGTTGTGATGTTCCGTATCCCTTTTTTCTTTTTTTTTTCTCTCTTGCAACAAGCCTTTTTTTCTTTTGGTTTTTTTTCTTTTCTATAACAAGTTCTCTTTTTCACATTTTTTCCCCTTTCTCCTATAGTGAGCTTTCTTGTTATCTTGTATTTTTTTCTTTTTTTCTTCTATGGTACACTTTCTTTTCCCTTTTTTTTTCCTCCCACAATAATCTCATTTTATTAATTTTTTTTTCTTAGGTGCATGCACATTAATAGGAGGCACCCCCACCACTTTTTGTGACTACTTATCTTGCAATATTCTTTGAATATTTTAGAAAATCTTCCAAAAAATCTTTTTAAATCTATTTTTAAAGTTTACACTATTATATTATGGTTTGTGTGAAAAATTTGTCAAAAATGTTTCATTTTCAAATCCTTTCAAGTTGTTAAATAAATCTTTTCTTTGCTTAAACAAAATAAAGTTATAAGTGCTTTTAAAAAAATTGTATATTTTTTATTCATAAAATTGATTTCAAATTTATTCACATGTTCCCACGATAATATATTGTGGATTTGTTATTATATAAATAAATCTAACAATTTCAACACCAACTTAAATTACCATTTTAAATATGAAAACCCAAACACTAATTACATTTGTTGTACTTCCTATTAATGTGACACACCTTTTTGTAGCAAGCTCTTTTTTTTGCATTTTTTTTTTTCATGTAGCAGGTTTTGTTTTTCTTTTGATGTTTTTTGTTCTCTTTCTTATAGTGTATTTTTTTATGCTTTTTTTCGTGCAGCAAAATTCTCTTTTGCATTTCTTTCCCCCCTTTATTGCAAGAAGCTCTATTTTTCTCTTGCATTTTTTTTTCTCTTACAACAAGCTCTTTTTTTTCTTTCTTACATCAAGTTTTATCTCATTAACATTTTTCTCCCTTTCTCTTTCCTATAGTTCTTTCCTCCAACAAGATTTCGTTCAATTATTTTTTTCTCCTCCAATAGGTTTTCTTTCTTTCTTTCTTTCCTTTTGGTTTTAACTAGGTGATTTTATTGTGGGTATGTGGTGTAGATGTTGGAGCTCCTAATGTACTTCTTGGTGTAAAACCCAACCCCTTTCTTCCTTTCCATTATGCCCAAACCATGCTTTTATGACTACATCTATGAATACATTTGTAATCATAAGTGTTGTATGTGTCATTCATGACTACATCACTATGTAATCAATATCAATTCATCACTTTTGTCATTTTGTTATAGAGATGGTTGTAGTCGTAAGTGCAAATTCATGTGACCTCAATGACTATTGTCAAGTTTGACACATGAATAGACACATGACTAAACACAACAAACATATCACATGTGGTTTTTATTCAAACTAGTTTAACCTAACTTAACTTAAGTAGGTAGGTAGGAAGGTAGATTTAGGTAAATAGGTAGGTAGGTAAAATCCTATTTATTTTTTTGGGGACAAGCTTAGTCTTTCATTAGTTCATCCCAAGTGGCATTTACACTTTGAATATTTATAATGCATATCATGTGTAGTCTATTCTTTCACTTAATTATATAGTTTATAAAATTGAAGTTGTGGACAAAGGATATAGGATAAATTCTAATGTTCAAGAGAAAAAATTATAGCATTATCCCACATCCTTTCTCCCATACAAAAGTAGCCTACCTACCTCCCCATTCTACTTAACCTATTTGCCTATTACCTATTTTACCTACCTATGTAGTTTAGGTAGCTGCCTATTTACCATAGGCTATGCCAGTAAATTATGCCTACCAATTATCTATATTCTAGTTTACCTACCTAGTACCTACATGCTTGATATGTAGGTAGGTAGGTAAGGTACATAGGTTAGATTAGGTAAATAGGTATGTATACTAACCTAACCTACTTACATACCCATCTACCTAAATTAAATTAAGTTTGAAATTATCAATATTACACATGTAATCCTAGTTATGACTATAATCATTGATTGTAACATTGCATTGTCATCATGTAATAATTAACATGACTAAGAATGGTTGACCCACACCCAAGGACATATTTTCCATGACTACATGACTAAGAATAGGACATAATTACAAAATATCCTAATCATGAATGTTATCTTTTGGTGTAATGATTGTAATAAGTTTAATGAACTTGATTGATTTTAATAAAACCATGCCCTATTGGTGTCAACCAAACTCTTACCCTTTGTCTAGTTTTTTTAAAGCTTGTGATTTAGAACCCATATTTGAAGGTTGGTATCCTTGTGGCTAAGCAATTAATGCTATTTGAATGTTGTGTTGCACTTAATTTCCATATTCCAGGTTCCTTCATAGTTGTAAGGGACCATGTCATTGCAAAGTCTACTTTGTACCACCTTTCAAGATTTTTTTGAATTATGTGTTTAACCATAGTTTGTGTATCTATCATTCTTTAAATTTTTTTCTCTTTTCTTTCCTTTTGTTTGTTGATCTTGATTTGGTTTATCACTTTTTTGCCCATGGCCTTTTCTCACAAAATTCCTAATTACCCATCATATGTGACCATATGTGGATAATTGGTTAAGGATTTTTTCCTTTTAATTTTCTTTGTAAGCATACATGGTAACATTAATAGGTTTGCAAAGGACAAAATTTCAATGTTGTTTGCCCTATTTTACCATTGTTCTTACAATGATTTTGATTTCTTTTGGTTTAAATCAACCATATTTGGTTCAACATCTTTTTCAAATTTTTCAATGGGAATTAAATTGGTTGACATCTTCACATAGTACTTTTGCTCGAGGGAAGGAATGATGTTAAAATTTTCTTGATCTATTGTAACACTTGCTTTTACAATATTTATTAGAGATGTAGTAGTAGACTTTTCCCCCCAATTAAGACTACCATTAGCTTCATAATCAAAGTTCTAACATTTTTCATTTGTTCCACTATTTGTTGTTGTATACATTTCAATACATGCAATAATTTGTCATTCATTGCCCTAGGGTTTAAAAGCCATATTCTTGTAAATTCCTTAAATTTAAATTTGATATTCTTTTTGTCCAATGTATTGTCAAAGGTTATGTTTACCTAGGTAGCTAACTTGATCTTGTTTGATTCTAACTATTTTTTTTTTCATAACATTGTTTTTTTCCATTTTAAATGTTGTTTTGAAAGGTTTAAAACAAAACACATTTAGGGGCCATAGTGCATGTGACGTATGGCTTGGGAATGTGACCATATTTAATTCAAAGAATCAATGTCTTCATGTTAAGGAATTCCAGTTAAGATGTCACAAATGTGGTTTTATTGCACATGCCACATAATAACCAAAAGAGTTTTAGATTGTTGACCCACTAAAAAGATATTACCAAAATGAAATATTAGTTCATTTAATTATATATTAAAAATTAATAAATGATAAAATATGTATTGTTACATGTCATAAATTAATAGTTATAAAGTTTTTTGGAGGTTAAAGGACTTTTGCCATAGCCAAAAAAAGATTTCATAAGGATATTTTTCAAAATTTACATGATTTTTTGGAACTTATTGATTCAACATTTCTTGTTATAGTTATATTATTAAGAAAATAAAATTCATCATATGATTTTTATTCTCTACTTTGAAGCTCAACAAAGTACATTCAAGTTGAATAGAGCCAACAAACATGTAACTGGTGTGTGGTTTCTCATGTTTCAATGTTAAAAATCATATTAATGTTTGTAAATTTCTCTAAAGTGTTTACATAATAATGTTTTTAATATATTATGAAAAAGTTTATGGATTGATAAATGGACTTCAACTAATTTGAAAATGACATTATCAAGGAGATTTTTCAAACACATCTTCACATAATATTATATTGGGGTGTAAGCAAAATAAAGTGAAGAACTTGATTACCTTGTCAAAACTGGAATAAATAGAATCAAAATAGCAACAAAACTCATTATTGAATTATGGAACATTTAATGTTTTCATTTCAATAATTAAATATAATATATGTTTACATTAATGTGCATTGATTTTCATATTTCAAATTGTAAAAGTAGGTTTAAGTAAAATTTTCAAAATACAAGTAGCTTTTGACATTTACTTTTTAATGTGGGCTTTTGGTTTCAAATAGCTGTCAAATAGGTTTTTACAAAAAGGAAATAGATTTTTTTTTATGACTTACTGAAATATATGTTGATTTTCATTTCCTACTTTATTACATATTAATTTATTTTTTTAAAAAACTAAAAAATAGGTTTGAACACATAATTTTTAATCAGTTTCAAATGTACTTTTTATTTTAATTTTTAAATTCATTTTATTTTATTTTTTTAGAATTAGATTCTTATAAACTTAATAGAGAAAACTAATGTTACTTAACACATATTTTCACATAATTTGATGTTACTTTATGGTAGTTATATGAATGGCGTAGGGTTGAAGTGGAAATGTCTAATTTTTTTGTTTATTTTATCTTGCTTTGACCCATTAGGATGAAATCACAGTCAAAGGAACTAAAGGCACCAAGGTAAAAAGTTTTTTTCCAAGGATTCACATGACACGTGTCATTTTTATGTTGGTTTAGAACTTAAAATTTTGTATTTTGGATCCCCATTTAGCATTGCATTTCAAATATAAATACATTTCAATTACAAGTTGATTTTATATTATGTATATTATGCATTCATGCCCTTTATCACTGTATATGAACTTCTTTTGTTAAAGCCACATTTTCAAAATCAATAATTTTCAAGGTCAAAAAACTTTTGAGCCAAATGTACTCAAATGAGTTATAAAAACAATTTTTAAAAATCAAGTCTTTTTACCCTTCTAATCATCAATGTTAATCAAAGTTTGAATGCTTTGAACATGTAAAAACATTTTTTATTTGTGTCAAGCTTTGACCATGTAAATTTTTCAATTAATGAAAAATATTCCCAAAAAAATTATGACAATTCAAATTATTATGCTTCCCTTGTGATCTTTCAAACATACAAAAATGTAGTTTTAATGAGTGTCCACTCTTTTGGGTGGCTCCTTTGACTATGATTTTATCCATTGCAACATTGTTTTAAATCATAAGAAATTTTTAATGATTTTTATAGTTTACAAACGGAATATTCTTATGGTATTTTGGAAATGTCTAAAAGTAAAAAATCACTAAGGGTGCACCATTGGTTTTTATCAACTTGAATTGACCCAACATGATTCTTCAAAATCCTTAAAAAAAATTTGGGTTGAATTCTTCAACATTAAAACAACTACATGTGCTTGTTATATTGGTTTTCAAGTCACATGAGATCCATGCCCATTTAAGATTTAAAAAATGTTGATATGTTTGAAAAATCCCATTTGTTTTCTATTTTGTGAAGAAACCTAAGAATGTTTTTTAACAAAAAAATTGTCATCCAAGCTTTTTCTTACAACACCATATAGTTCCTTGGCTTACACTTCTTGATGTAATCATCTTATAGTTTTTCACCTTTAAAGATGTAGAATCTTGGTAGAACCTCACTTATTGCATTGACTACACAGTGTAAATTATCCATTCCTTGGATTTGGAGATGGTGTTGTAAACTTGTTGTGAACCTCATTTAGTCAAAACGTGAGTTCTAGATTGTTTTCTTGCTTGAATTATGTTTTCATTTGAATTCCAAATGTGATCTAGGTAGTTACAAATAAGGTGGCTCATTTTTTGTGTCACAATGTTGAACTTTTTACAAAGTTTAATTGCTTAAATGCTAGAAACATATGGTAAAATCATCAATATGGTACATTATTTATGGATTAATATTGTTAACTTGAATAAAAATATGTACATAATGATGAAATTCAATAAATATACACCAACCATATAATAATTTGAATTTTTCAAATGAAATCATGGCATGTAATTTGAAATTTGCCTAAAGATTGAAATGCACTTTTCAATATAATTTCATCTCAAAATGTATTATAAGGACTCAATATGTGATGCATATTAAAAAATAAACATGAATTCCAAAAAAATTACAAAAACATGAATCAACAAATAATGATTTGGAGTTTTGAAAAACCAAATTTGTACCATATTTTCAAAAAAAAATATTTACATCATTTTTTTGTTAGATAGATGTTTTTTCTTTTTCAACATGTATGTCAAAGAGTTGTTTTATTGGGCTTTTGTTCATTTGAATAGTTAGGTCATTAATGACCACATAATCCCCATTTAACATTATATTTTAGCATTTTTTCATTTTAATGCTAAAATATAGACTTTTGGGAATGTTTTATTTGTAATAAATGAGCCACCTTGACTTGCAACCACCCATTTAGTTTGTATTTGTGCTAATTGTATATTCTTTACATGTTTTAATATAAAAAACTACAAAACTAGTTAGTTAGAACTTGGGTTTTAGAGATTTTAAAGCTCTTCACAAGTTATATGCACATTTTTGGATACCTACACTTGAAGCAATACTGGCAAGAAATCCCAAGTAGACCATCTTGAAATGGTGTGGGTTAGCCTTGAATGAACTTTCCTACCTTGAATTTGAATTATTGCAATGATATAAACAATCCATGTTTTTGCATGTTTAGAATATAAACAACAACAATGATATTTTTTTCCTCCATTAGGACACTTGGTGGGTCAACTTTCCTACACATGCTTAACTTCCAAAAGATGGGGCTTGTGCATTTGAAGCTAATAAGAGGTATCCCCTTGTCCTTCCTAAAATTAGACTAAAAATATAAGAAGTTAGTTAGGTTAAAAAATGTTTGAGTAGCATGCTTTTATGTCACCCATGTTGCTTATGTAGTATAAATAAGACCAAAGAGATTTGCATAAAATTTATGATCCAAATTTCATCATAAATTTTGCATTGTAGTATGTTAAGTTTACAATATGTTTTTTGATTTTTTGTTTGGATTCTTACAACAAGCATAAATGTTTTTTACAACCCATAGATTGATTTTGTAAGACAATTAAGGTTTAAGCCTTTTATGGTGATATGGTACTCTTGTGAATGTAATACATCACTTCCCATCCCTAAACAATTTAAATGACATTACAAATTACAAGATTTGTAAATTTGTCCTATATCATGCTATTAAGGGGTGAAATTACTACCCTTGATCATTATCGTCTTTTATAAAGTAAGACCAAAGGGGCAAGCTCAACACCTTATTACTCAACAGAACCAATCTACTTTTTGCTACCTTACTTTATTATAACTACTCACATAATAAATTAAAAGTCATACAAAAAGCAAAGGAAAATGGTAACGGTTTGCTGTCCATGAACAAATCTATCATCTTGTAAATAGCCAAATCCTAAGGAGGTAGAAGAGGAAGGTAGAGAAGGATAGTATAGAAAAAAAATATATCCAAGAATGGTTACTCTCTTATGGTTTGTCATACCTTTTACGCCTCTAAATTTTGCCCTATTGGGGTCTATAGAGCTATTACAACTATTTTCCCTCCTCATACATGCTTACAAATCCTCTAGTGGTTTTGTTTGTTACCTAGAATAATACCTTTTAGTTTGCAAGTGGCTATTTAATGGCATTCTCCCTCTGCTTTCTACCATTAGTTATTAACTGCTACCTTCTCGTGGTAGCCAATATGTTACTTCTCCATAGGCTTATCAAGTGGTATGCCTTGTTATGCCTTATTTTAAAGGAAATGCAACAGTAACATTTTAAAGCAACGGTCTATTTCTGTAATTTCAAACTATTCTACCTACCACATTTTCTAACAGAATAGATGATGCGCCCCCAAATTCCTCAAGAAACCCAAAGGTGGGTCCTAGAGTGAAATAACAGAAGAAATGTTTCCTAACTTGTAGCACTTTGGGGGTAGAAGTGCATGCTAGAGCTTTAAGATGGGATTAAACAAATTCAAAAACAAGAGTTCAAGATGAAATCAACTTGCACAAACAAGAAAAGAAGGTGGTTAGTGTATGTCGAATGGAAGTGGTGCGATAGACTTAGTAGGGATAATTTCAAGCATAAGCTTTAGACTACCCGTAACCTTTGGGAGGAGGCACCATTCCCCTCCTTATAGTATACTATGTGCCTTTCCGTGGGGATTACATTTGAATGTCACTTTTCCCTAGGACTCCCAAATGGGAGTCCCAAAACTAGGACTCTTGTTGTCCCAAAACTTTGGATGTTGATATCTTTCTCAAATCAAGTTTGTTTTGAAAGTGTGAGGATAATATTTTATAACCCTTGAAAATATCTTTTTAATGGTGTATAACACGCTCCAATCGGACCTCATTTGACCCATGTTTTCAAGGGATTTGTGGTCGGGAATCAAATTCCCAATTTGACTTCCGCCCCTTCTTTTGATAATAATTCATGCAAATAAGGTCTAAATGAATAATGTGAAGGCATTTTAAACATCTATGCTTCAAGAAATTTTTAATGGTTTCTTGGGGGCCCAATTTGGTGCTTGTTTGCCTTTCCAACCAAGGCTCTAAAC
>Ga0116231_10009882_pt1 | contig 15741 bp, 14 predicted proteins | sample S1TSphgellanicum_2_FD_89695 | JGI IMG/M metagenome (GOLD analysis project Ga0116231, IMG submission 89695) | Host-associated microbial communities from peat moss isolated from Minnesota, USA - S1T2_Fd - Sphagnum magellanicum MG | ecosystem: Host-associated > Plants > Peat moss > Unclassified...
ATAGGAACTAAACAAAGAAACTAGCACAAAAACTAAAGAAAAAAAAAAAAAAAAAAAATACACAATTTTTAAATTTCACCTTAAATCCTTCATAAATTAAAAAAACAAAATAAAAAATATTAAAAAGTTTTTCAATATTTTTTTTTTAGTTTTTTTATTTTTTTAAGTATGTAAGTTCTTTTTTTTTTTTTTTTTTTTTTTTTTTTTTTTTTTTTTCTTTAGTTTTTGTGCTAGTTTCTTTGTTTAGTTCCTATATTTGATGAAAGCTTGTACCCAATGAGAGAATGGTATAGTGAAGGACAAGTATAAAAGAAGGAAAGGAAGCAAAAAAAAAGAAGGGGGAATTATGATTTGGTAATTCTTAATCAACTTGATCAATTGAAGTCAAAAAGAAAAATTAATTCATTCCCCTATTTATTTTGTGAGGGAAATTTTGTTTTGTAAAGTTCACCCCTTTTAGTTTTTTTAAAAAGGTGGAAATAAACCCAATTTGCAAAAGTTATTTGGGTTAGGGCAAAAGTAAATGATTAACCTTTAGGTTGTTTACATGGCAAGGGTGTGAAATAAATATTTATTATTTACCTTATTTTTAAAATGGGAAAATCATATTAGATCTTTCTATTACAAAAGTTAGTGTTTATTTCATTTGTTTTGTTTTGAAAAATAACCAAAACAAAAAAAAAGACTTCAAAACCATGAATTTTTTGTTTAAAAACATTTTTTTTTGCAAAAGATTTGCCAAGTGATGAAAATTCGCTTCAAAAAAAAAGAAAAAGAAAAACACAAGTTGCAAAATTTATTGAAAATTGAGTATTTTTATCATTACATTTTAATAAATGTTGAAAAAAATAAATTTGGGGTGTGCCCTTGGTACCCCTTGGAAAACCCTCAACATGTATATAGGTGGGTGCATTGGTAATTTTCAGACCTATAGTAGTGCATGAATTATTTATTTTGAGTCATTGGAGATAAATTAAAAACAAAAAACAAACAAACAACCTTCCATTATAGTACAATTATTTAATCAAAATATTTTATTCATATCTAATTATTAATCAAAATTATACAATTATTTAATCAATATATTTAATTTTAAATATGAAACAATAAAAAAGTTACCTTGATGAAAGGAATTGAAATGGCCTTAATGCGAAAAAAATGGAAGGAAAAAAAAAAAAGAAAAAAAACGAAAAAAGCAAATAAGGAATCAGATTACATAATGTGAATAGTGGCTTTAAATATGCAGTCCGTTTTCACATTAAACCCCCAAAAGGGATGTCCAGTCGGGTCATTAGGTCAAAATTAGGGTTAGGGTTTCGATTTAGGGTTTTCGTCGAGCAAAACCCCCGTGACGAGCTTCGAGCTTCTGTGTCTGCAGAGATTTGTTGTTTCGCATCTTCACCGGCGTCGTGAGCCGTGTTGCTGTGCATATTGAGGAGGACAAGGAAAAGGAGGAGAATGAGGAGGAGGAGCAGTGTTTAGAAATTCCGGGTTTTATTTGGTTTTGGCAAAAGAAAATTCTGTTAGAGGATTGATCTTTGCTGCTTATGTTGTTGAACCCTAATTATTGCGCTTCTGGTGTCGTGCTTCTGTGACACCATTTCTAGAAGAATCCAGCTTCTTGTTGCTGCTTGTGCATTGCGTTTATAATCCCCATGTATCGTCTCTGAGACAAACGTTTCATGTTCCGTGATTAGTTTTGGCTTTAAGCTTTGTTCTCGGTAAGCTTTTTAGAGAGCAGAAATATGGATCCAGTTCGGTTGGAAGCCGATGAGATTCTGCAGTGCATCAAGAAGCTGCCGGACACAATTCGCGATGTAGAGAGGCTGGCCCAACGTGTTCCCTCGGATGTAGACTTCCATTTCTTCTCGAACTTCCAGGAATTCAAAGCTCCAATTAGGGGAATGCAAGCACAGGTTGAAAGCCTGTTGAATGAAATTGGGATGGCAAAGGAACTTCGGCCTCAGGTGGCTGCATGGCCAAATGATCCTGACGAAACTTATGACTGGCTGGTGGGAGTACAAGATGATCTTGTGGAGGGTATTGATACTGCATTGGACCAATTTGAGCTAGAAAAGCGAGCCCAAAAGAAAGGCAAATCCAAGTCTGAACCTGAAAAGACAATGCAGGTGCAAACAGTCATGCAGCAGCAGTCTTCAGATGGCTTTACCGAAGTTGTGAAACTTTCAAAGCCGCGGAAACAGGTTAATGAGGGACGTTCTATCCCATTCCACATCCGGTCCATACCGCGCCCACAAGATAAGTTTGACATTGCACCAGACAATTCCAACACGCCATTCAAGCATCCTTGCTCTCTGAACAACTCAGAGAAAAAGAATGGAGGTACAAAACAACCATGAGAGAGAGAGAGAGAGAGAGAGAGAGAGAGAGAGAGAGAGAGAGAGAGAGAGAGAGATCCTTGTCTCCATGCCTCTCTTAACAGAAGCTTGAGAATTTTTTGAAATGCTGACTTGTAATTCATGTTCAGGGGCTTCAACTGTGGACTTGCATGCTCGGAAGCTAGGTGTTCGGAACTCTCTTGATGACTATCATCCTCTTAAAGTATGGACACATCATATCCTCTGCGTTTTACAGTGTGTTTACGGTCAATTATGAAGAGTATCTGTTGAAGGTGTATCTATCCAGGTTAGTATAGAGAAATTCTCAATGCTCTTGAGTATATTTTCTGTGTTCTTGCAGCCACCTGATGGTGTAGCTAGTTGTTTTTCTAGTCGTCTCATGGACCTTGGAGCTACACCTTGAATCCAGTATCCTGTGCACAGAGGCTACTACTGGAACCTCCATGGAAGGCTAGATTCAAGTCCTCCAACTAGTGTGAACTTTTCATAACTGTCATCCTACTGGTTGTCCTTGTGTGTAGGAAGAGCTAATCAAAATGGAGTATGTGGAGGGAGCCTTGGAAGCTGGTGTACCCCAAGAACCTAGGCCACTTGCTGAGACACCTTTGACAGTGGTGTCAGCCCTTTCTGCACTCACTGACATGGCTGCCAAGTTGCGGGCTGCAGGAGAGATTGCTGTGAGCATTCCCCATTTTCTTTTCTTAAACTCCTGACCTTGGGTCAAGAATGTTCTTCGTTGTAGATATTGAAATACACTTCCTTTGGATGGGTGATGAACAGGTTGACCTTGAACATCACCACTATCGCTCATTCCAAGGATTCATTTGTGTCATGCAAGTTTCCACTCGCCTTGAAGACTTTATTGTTGACACCTTGGAGCTCCGCACCCATATTGGGCCTTGCCTGGCAGACATCTTTGCAAGTTCTTCAATCAAGAAGGTACATAAAATGTCTTGAGAAAAGGGGGTTTACTCAGAATGACAGACATCCTTGTATATGTCAGATCAGCTTGCTCTCTGGACTTGCTAAAGAAACATTTATCTAACCACTGTTGTCTGAATGCAGGTGATGCATGGGGCAGATCATGATATTTTGTGGCTGCAGCGGGACTTTGGCATTTATGTCTGCAATCTGTTTGATACTGGCCAGGTCCTGTGGTCTGCATTTCCATTTGTACATGTTTTGTCTTATTTGCCAATTTGCATAAGATCTATTATAAACATTTATCCTAAAGAGAAGTGTAACTACTTCTGATATGGTTGCTTCCAAAGCTATTTGTATGTTGAATTGTATCTTTGTGGAACCGAAAGTGTTCAGAGTTAAGTCTGACCTTTAGGAAAACAGTTTCCAAGGGACAGGAGGGAACTGTAATGAACTTTTGGAGCAATGTGATGGATTAATGAATGTTGTTTGTGAGTTCTGTGGACATACTATCCTTAGAGAACTGACAGTGTTTACACTCATGTGCCACATCTGAAAGTCAAACATCTGTTACGGGACAACCATGCAGTAGATTGGACAAATGATAAATAGAAGTTTGACTATTGGTTATGTGGGTGCAGGCAGCAAGAGTTCTGCAGCTGGAGGGCTTTGGTCTCGCGTTCCTGTTACAACATTTCTTGGATATCCACCCAGATAAACGGTGAGTGTTCAAAATCCTTTGCCTACTTCTGGAGGTTCTAGTGTTTCTGAAATACAATTGGAATCTTGAATTATTTTTTCCCTGGACAATCTGCAGAAGTGCAATATTTGGATTGTGTGGCTTGCTTTACTTCTGTATATGATATACTGTGATGATCTTATTTGGGTTATGATATTGAAAAATAATAAGCCATAAACCAGGGCCAAGATGCTCTCACCATATTAGTGGAACACTGGATGTGCAGCTCAACCAACAGGCAGGTCTTTGTGTGTTGAGAAACTTCAGATACAGTGGTCTTTGGTTATACAACATTAGTCAGAGCTCACTAATTTCACCATAGATGTAGGAGATTGTAGAAATGATACTTACAATTTCAGATTCAGATTTTTCTGTCAGCCATGAACTCCAGGCACTGCTAATTCTCTCACTGTGCACTTGTATGGCACTTCCTGAAGAAAGGGTTGGACATAATGTGGCAGGTATCAGCTTGCAGATTGGCGAATAAGGCCACTGCCATCTGAAATGATCAAGTACTCATATCTACCATTCCTCACTCTCACTGTTTGCCTGACAAGATATTACTGTGTTTTTTATTGTCGCTTCTTCTTCTTCTTCATTTCTCTGTGTGCACACATGATTTTTCTCTTTTCACCTATTTGGTTCTGTCCTGAAATCCATAATTATTCTCTCTATTTGGACAATTCAGTGTAGAGTTCCAAACAGCTTGGATGACGTGCATATGTAAGGTGATTGCAAAATGAATTGCAGGTTTATGGGATGCAAAATAGGTAAAGTTTCAGCTTGATGAAGCTCGGGTCCATGTCTGTAGTAGAGAACCTATTTAGGATGGTCTCTTTGGGTTTAGTATTTAATTACTCATGCATTTGATGGGCAATAGCATTTTGGCTTGCCTGCAGGTATGCTAGGGAAGATACGCATTATTTGCTGTACCTGCATGACTTGCTCAAGGTGCAACTGGCTTCTGCATCACCAGACAAAAATGATGCAATTCTCCAGGTATTTGTATGCCTGTGAGTCCATCTTCTGCAGATACAAATGAACAAAATCTGTCTCTGAGCAGAAATCATGAATTTGGTCTGCATAATAGTTATGGCACATGTTTCAATACACTTACCTTGGTTGTCATCTCATTTTACAAGTATGGATACCAGGGTTGTGATTTTGTGTTCCATTCCCTTCCTCATGTTTCCCTGGTCTTTCTGAAAGCCCAAGATGCTAGAACCTGAAGTCTGGCATCCATGATCCCAATTCAAGATCCCTCTCAATTAACTGTTTGACAAGTTGTGTTCTGTGATGACTGGTTATTCAGGTATATAAGCGCAGCCGTGATATTTGCTTACAACTTTACCAGAAGGAAATATTCACCGAAACTTCATATCTCAACCTCTATGGGTACTCCTCTTACCCCTGTGGCAATGGTGAAAATGAAATGGCTGATACTTCCACAGGTTTTAGCTAACTGGTTTTTCAGTTTATGTTTGTTTGGTTATGTGCTAAAGAAAGTGTTGGCACTGGAATGCAGTTTAGAGGATAAGGGACTTCAGCCAAACCAAATGGCTGTCCTTGCAGTGCGTACCTACCGTCTTGCACTCTCCAAACTCCATCTGATTTTCAATTTCATTTGCTAGAAGATTGTACTGTCTCTTGCATAATGGATACATCTAAACAATATTTGGATACATACCAGTCTGGTTTGCTACAATTTTTGGATGCTATTTTCTTTGGATGTTAGTTTTGGCAATCTTATGTTGTTGTGGTGCTATGAAATGTGTAGGTGCTCACGCTTTTAGTGGAAATTTTCATGTCATTTTTTTCAGCGTGTATTACACTTACTGCTTTGCTGGCTGGAAATAGATTTTATGACCAGCATGTGGAGTCTTTTGAGTCAAACTTTGATGCTCTTAGCTCTCTGAATTTTTTGTTTCTCAGCAGCCCATTATATGTTCAGGGTTTATATGCATGGAGGGATAGAGTGGCACGTAAGGAGGATGAGAGCACTGGCTATGTACTGCCCAATCAACTACTTTTCCGCCTTGGTATGTTCTCTACCTATCTTTCCAAATCTGTTTTGAGATTGTCTTTGTGATTGTCCATAAATTCAAGGCCTGGAGCTTATGTCCTCTCTGTTTGTTAATGTTCGATCAGCTGAGGAGACGCCAGACACAAGTAAGAAACTTCACACATTGATTCGGGGATCACACTCCCTTGTTGGCGACAATATTGCTTCTGTTCTTGAAGTGATCAGACACTCAAAGGAGCAAGCTGCTTTTGTTGCACCAGTGACCACAGTGTCTCAATTGGATAAGATGTCACCACTTGAAGCACACACATCTGAGAGGGTTCGCCACATTCCAGTTACAGAGATGTCTGATCCAGTTGCGAACATGGTTGACCACCCCATCAAGGCAGCATCAGGTTTGGAGAACGTTGTTGAACATACTGTTGAGGCCTCAGGCAGGGTAGAATTTGCTGTTCCATCCTTTGATGAGGAGACATTTCCTGCTGCAGATCAGGCGGTTTCCTTTGATCATGTGAAAGATGATCAGACGTTGAATTCTGCATCAGTTGATGTTTCCTCAGCTTCTGAGACCAAGCAACAAGGAGATGCCAGTGTAGAAGCCGACATTGTAGACAAGGAGGCACATTCACAAACAACTACTGGCCTTCCATTTCACCCTGAAGAGATATTAGCTGTTGGCAAGGTGAATTCTGCAACAATTGAGACCCCTTCAAGTAGTAAATTGGACCAACCTGTATCTAGCACTGTTGCCATTGAGCTTCCTCCAGTCTCTCAGAAGGCAGGAAACAGGGAAGCAAAGCTCGTGCATGCAAGAGCCAAGCCTTCCAGTGCTTTTGGAGCTTTGCTTGGATCTTCTGCACGAAACAAAGTGCAAGCAAGAAGTAGTGAAGACATTGAACTGGTATGCTTTTCAGGACGCTCCTTGCCTATGTGTTGTCTGTGTGGTCATTTATAGATACTGGAACAACTCCTAATGTGATCAAAAGACTGTAGACCTGGTGAAGGTCAGGAAATTTCATTGTCATTGTATCATTCATCAATGGCTACTGTATAGAGAGAAACATTTATGTTGAGTGCATCAAACAGACAGTCTCCATTTTTGTTACTTCTGAGAACTTGCTCGGTCTGATGCAGGTGGAAGCTAGGTTAAAGGCTGAAAAGATAAGAGCCTCAGTGGTGCTTCCATTCAATAGGATTCCAGTGACAGATGTTCAAGAGAACGAATCATCTGCAGTGGACCATGTCAACGATGAAAGGACTCTATCGCAGGATGAGGTATCAGTGGGCAAGGTTGTGCCAGAGCTTCCTGCATCAGGAGAGGACCTGCCAGAAGTTTGGGGGGATATTGTTTTTCTTGAGAAAGGAAATCAGAAAGACCCAAGTCCCGCAACCAAAGTTCCAAAGACTGATGGCATCAATGCAATTGCAGAAGCTCTTGGAGTTCATGAGGGAAAGGTGCCCTCGTCACTATCAGAGATGCGTCATAAGTCTCAGCTGCACAGAGAGAAGCTTTTTGAAAAAGGCTTCACCCATGCAGCTGCAGAAGGAAGCAGTGGAGCAAGAAAGGAACAAATGCCAAGGGTGGAACAGCAGCAACGACATAGTAAGAAACAGAGGAGATCTGCCAAGCACCATAACCAAGAAGGGCTGTCAATAGGTGAATCTACAATAATACCTTTTGACTACAAGGCCGCTCGTCAGGCTATGGGTTTAGAAGGAACTCTTGGCATCAGAGGCTTAGAAACTCAAAAGCCAAAGGCTGAAGAACGAAGAATTGGAAAGGCAAGTAAAAGGCAAAGGCAAGCCCCACCACCAAGTGGTGGTACTGGGACTAAGAAAGCTTTTGACCCACTTCGAGCAGTTAGGGAGGATCCTCGGCCTGAGGGCATTTCAGCTCCAAAACGTAGGCAGGTCTTTCCTCAGTCAGGAAATCGGACATCAACTTTCCGCCACTAGGGATTATTGTACAATGTTTTGCAGTATTCCAAATATTTTTCTTGTAGAGCTCTGTGCATTCACCAGCAAAATTGTTCCCCATTTTATGGATTGTCTCTGTTGTGGAAGCACATGTTAGATGATTGTTGTCTGGAAAACAAGATCATCAACTGTCTGTGAGTAGCGGATAAGTGCAGAAGTTAGGTAATAGGTAAAACAGCAGACGTTAAGGGCTATTCTGATGATCAAGCATTGTTAACTGACAGATTCAACCAAACAGCTATAGTCAGCAAGAAGATGAGAGATGCAAGAAGGTGAGAGATGCAAATTACCAGTGATGTATGAGCTATGGAATCAGAAGAATTATTTCTGCAAAGAACCACCCTGCCTTGCAAAAAGGCTTACACTCAATGGAGAAATATCCAGATGCAGTTCCTTCATACCAAATAACCTCTGATATCTCTACATATATGTACATATGGTCAAGGGCATACACTGCCATCTGACCTAAAAGTTAAATTGGTGTGATATCAAAATGCATTTCATGGGAACAATTAAGCCTGAAGAGATAGTGAAGTGTTCATGAGTTTCTAAGTCTCTGCTACAATCCAGAAACAAAAGGAAGACTAAAGTCATGATGTTGGCTTGCACTCAGTGGACATACACACCTGATCAAGAACATCAAGTTGCTGTAGAACACACTATAATCAGACCCTTGCCTCAGCTTTAGCTTTCTTGGATTGTATATCTCACTTCTTCACCTCATTTGTATATCTCAGCAAAATGCTAGCCTGAGGTTCTCATTGTGCATACTAGAATATTCTTGATGACAGTTGCCCTAGGGAGATAGATCTTCTGTGTTTTGCTGCTCGTTAGACTGCAGTATGTGAAGTAAATTAAGGTGCCATGCATTAGTGAAGCTTATATGAGTACATTTTAGTAAAGTCTTTTAAGAGTCCTCATCACACATAGAAACATCCCAACACTATCTGAAGTTTTTTTGTGCTCCTCACAGTTATACATCACCAGGCCTTTGAGACAGAACTGGGAAACTGGGAAATGTTGCAATCTGCAATTGACTTTGACGTAATTGAAAAATTGGACCAAGCTAGTTGCATGGACCAACTATACATTCAATCAAACTTTTCTTTCTCTGTTACTACTAATTGATTGAAATAAGCATTCTCACCTAGTTGGAATCTGGCAACCGATTGAAAATAACAACAGTGATCCAATGTCTGCAGCAACTGGAAATAGACACATGTAAGATAACAGTGGAGATAAGAGATGGAAATGCAGGTGAGATCCTGCCTAAGCATGTGTGAAATGGGTTCATTGTAATAGACAAAGCAGAAAATAGGATAAATTTGAAAGAAACCAGATCTGAGAGCTTACATACCACTGTATTTGCATCTGCCTTCAAAGCAAGGTGCTCCAAAAATTCCTGCAAAACCAAAGCCAGACAAACCTTTAGTCAACTACGAAACCAAGATAATTGTCATGTTGTAGAGTCCAGTATCACTGTGGACACATATACTACAGTATTTGCATATATCTACTTATTTCCTTTGTGGTCCTTTGTGGACAAAGAAGAAACCTCATTTGGTTTCACCATTCACAGACTCAGAAGATCTACGTAGCACAAGTGCCTTGTTAGCTCAAGTTTGAACAGCTCAAATTATGGAGTATAAGTCAATCAGGTTGCAGATTCACACCCTTCTGATTATGTCCTTGCTGAAGACCATACACAGATGACTTTCAAGTGGCCAATGCTGGTTCTACTTGTCTCCTGCAAGTTTACAGCACACAGGAATGGCCTGAGAACATATATAGCTGTTCTTTATCACTGCTGTTTCTAGTGAACCTGGCAAGTCATCTATGTAAATAACAGACTGAAAAAGTGACAGTTATCTGTGACAGTTAACATTATAAACCTCTTTCCAAGGAGGATTGCTGTCTTTCTTTAGTTGAACATTCATTAAAATTCAATACAAAATGAAGGGACAAGATAATGTAGATTGAACCCCACACATGTTCAAATTCAAATTGAAACTAATTCAAATCAAACAGGACCATTCTAGCAACGCTTCACTAGGAATAATTACAGAGGGTTCTGGAGGGACCCACAATCTAAGCTGGAGTATCACAGGTTGAGAGACTCTTTACCTTGGTCTGCACTGCACAGCAAAACACTTTCCTTTGGCATCTTTCTATAGAACACCTTACTACGCTATCCTTTAATACGTTCATAAAAGACTAGGCTGGCATTGGCTGTCTGCACTTCCTGCTCCTCCACTCGCAGAACAGTTGTATCAGAAACTTTGAACCACACAATTGTTGTCTGAGTATCATTCTGAGGTATCTCTTCATCCATGGTCTCAGTCACTTCTTCATCTCCCACTGAGTTTTGGGAATCTAAGCATCTCTTTGAATCAAAGGTTCGTGGCACTTCAGTATCACTGTCCGCAATTTCCAAGTTGCCACATTCCTCACCCAAACTGCTTCCTGCATCCCCATGTTGGGGTTTGCCCACTGAAGCAACAGGTGCATACAAAATGACACCTTGACTGTCTTGTTTTGGCAGTCTAACCTTCCGATAGACAGTATAGTGCCCACTTTGAGGGGTCCCATAGTGCACCACCACTGACAACAGCTCATATAGCAGCTTTCTAGAGTTTGGAGATTTATGAGGTTTGGCTCCATTTGAACCATCTGAGTCACTTGCATTTGCTACCGTTGGCTTTGGAGTTGAACCAGAGTGCTGTTGGTCTGCATTGCATGAGATACATGAAATGACAATGTAAGATTTAGTACGACAACACCATATGGTGAAAAGCATGACACATTTTGCATACTTCCGGGAGTTGCAACCAAAAGAGTCTCATCAACCCATGAAAATACCTGGCTCAGTGGAACTGGAAAATGAAGACATCAGATTTTCACTTGTTGTCAATGGGTCAGAGAATCTGGTCTGTTCAGACAGGACCTGTTGGAGAGAATTGCAAGGCAGTGAGACACAACTGATGTTTCGTATCACCTTGCATGAGCATGAAAACTGGGATGCATTGGGTGGGATGTAACATATTTAGTAGACAACTTCATTGGTTCTGCACGAGTAGCTTGCAAAAGACTAAGATTAGCAATTGCCAACTAATCAATAACCTCCAATCCATTGATTCTTGACAAAAACATGAGGGATCATATGTCCAAAGGCTCATACCTGTTTGACACCCTCGCATTCTTCCCTTTCCATAACAACAGAAGAACTGACATCCCCTGAATGCTTGCTTGAAAGAACAGAATTATCGGGAGGATCCTCATTCCCAATAAAATCCTTTGGTTCTCTAAGAACATGCAAATCTGTGGCTACTGCCTCCCCTGTAACTTCAGGGGATGCAACCAGAGCAGAATGCTCTAAATCTGATTCCTGCTCATCCAATTTTGAGCCACCCTTTAAACCAGACTCAGGATTCAACAGTGAGCTTCGATATCCAGCACCCTGCAACATTCTGATATGAGACAGGGTCAAACTCCGTTGCCTTAACATCTGGAGTAAAGAGTCACCCTGAGTTTCAGACCTCATTTCTGTGTTTTTCACAACAGCTTCCTGAGCAGCCACAGTGTATGGAAACAAGTCCAGCACCATTGAAATCGCCACATGGCCCTAGTCAAACATTCAAAATCACCCAAAAACACAAAGAAAGTGCTTTTCAAATTACTCTTCAGGATGTGCAGTAGAATGATCTTGGATGAACACAAAACTCCCAATGAAAGAACCATTGGAAACACACTATTACTTAGATGACTACATCCCTTAATTTTTAATTGCATGCCCAGTAGCCTACAAGTACTTAAGAGAAGCATGACCCAACACACTAATTCAGACCCAAGGAGAAAGCCAGTTGTCCCCTGTTCATACCGTCAATTTCTTCAAATCTCCAACATCATTCATCACTGCACGCTGTATCTGAAGACAGAGCACCTGTTTTGTGAAAGGGAAATAGTAAATGAATCCGTTCATTGCCAAAATCTGAATGCATGCCTTTCAGGTTCAAGAGAATGGCCAGCAAATGTTGGAACTAATTCAAAATCCAGCTTGAATGTTCTGGTTGACCACAACTGAGCTAATGCAATGTATTTTCTGTGAGAGCAGCATAACCTCAGGAGAACGGCCAATTTGGAGGCACTTGGAGGCATTTGTATGAACGGGATTCCATATGCCGCCTTGTTTTAAGGTCAGGGCCTCACATGCACAATCATCATCACAGCTACACTTGTCTATTGTCTCAGCCAACACCTGCATCAAACGTTCTCCTGCATGAGATACAAGGTGATCATGGTCACCTTCAGACAGGGGTTTCTCAGTATAGCCACCATCTCAATTGCAAGATCATACAAACACCAAACTTGTTCACAGTCCCATTTCATCCATTCCCTCCCTGTCATGTCACAAATCCATGTCCAACAAAACTGCTTAAACATCACCAAAAACTTGTTCAGGAGGAGGAATTGACCTGCTCAAGGATAATTACCCTCATAACTTATGAATATGGTTTGTATAATTTATTGCAACTACCACAATTTCAGAATCGAAATACCCATACTTGGGTCATACACTGCCAGATTCTCCCTTCAGAAATTGGTAAGAGGCTGCTGCCTACCTGAATTTCATCAGAGAAATTGTTCATGTCCAATTGTGTTTGAAGTAGGTGACTAGCTGCTATGTGTGCACAATGACTGCACTTGACACTTGCCACCCACTCAGGAGCTGTGAACTGGTCCAAGCAATCTTCCAATGTACACCCTTCGATCTGCAAAAAGTTCCATCTTCATCACCAAATGATACCTAGGCCTTCCTGAGATTCATCACTAGCACAAAAGAGACACCAAGCTTCTGGAAGAATGATGCTTACAATATTACCATCAGCCTGTCGCAGAGGCAAAAGTGGAAGGTCGTTGAAGAACTGGAACTGGGTAGAAAACTGCGTAACACAAAGAAAAATTTCAAAATGTAGCTGCTTTCTTCAAAATTTGAGCTCTGAAGAAACTTCCTCAACTCTCCAGCAGCCTGTTAGTTAGGGAAATGAACGCTCAGAAAAATTCCAAAGAAGACTTTGGATCCTTATGCATGGTAGTCAGACGTAGAATGGGAAACAGTTGAGGTGAAGAAAGCGTACTGAAACCAACACAAACTTGCCTGAAATCCACAGCGTTGGCAGGCCATTGAGCTGGCAAGAGTGCCCTCCAAAGGCCAATGTAGCCAAGACTGGAGCAGCTGTGATGACAATGGATGTTTCCTCAGCACAGTAGTCAGTGACTGCATTATAGGTTGGTGTGCTTGCAGGTAGTCTTCACGCTCTTCTTGTAAACCAGCTGCAAGATGTGCAAGCGCCTCTGCTGCATCCTGTTAAAAGGCTTTGTTTATTCACAAAATGTTTGAAAACAAACACTAGATCACAGAAAAACAATGTGGAAGTGTGCTTTCAGAAGTACTGCCACCATGTGTGCTCCAAAAACAACAACAGCCAGCCTTGACTGAGATGGATTGAACCATCATGCATGAACCTTACCTGTTGCGTGGCAAGGTCAAAGTGTTGGGCATAGAGGCCAAGTGCAAGCATCACAGGACATGGGTTTGCAGTCCGCTGCTGAGGCCAACTTTGTGCCAACTCTGCACAAACCAAACTCTACACTATGTGAAACAAGCTTGTGGCTGCTTTTGTGATTGCAAGAAATACACAGGATTGTGACTGAATGAAGATGACTGGTGAAACACATCTTGTGTGAGTGTGCTCTCTGTGTACCTTTCAATAGAGCATAGACAGCTCCAGCAAGGGGCATCATCAGTGGCTCAGGTTGCAATTCTGTGCTGCAGCTCACTTTGGTGCATTCCTCCATGAATGAAACCAGAACATTGGAGCTTGCAAGTGCCTACACATCCCCATGGAGGAGATATTCATCAAAGTCTTGGAGTTGGAAGAGAGGGGCATGCATTGGTATGGAGGAGCATGTCAGCTCAGAAGCTTTGGTTTTTTGCTTACCTGAAGAACGACATTGAGGAAGCAGTTGTTACCAACGTTCTGTAAACCAGGTACAGTGAGCTGCTCCTCCTCTTGTTGTTGCTGTTGCTGTTGCTTCTGGGAATCAATACTCAGGGTTTGCTTGGATTGGAAGATTCGAGCTCCAGCCTCTGACCATGGGAAACTGATAGGAGCTGAAGCTCCTGTTGCATAGCGTAGAGCTAAAAGAGCTCCCATACTTCCCACACCTAGCAACGTAAGAAACATCGCAAGACCTTTTCCTCGTCCGGGAACAATGAGTCCGTTCCATGAAATAGGGATTGCAATGTGACCGCGTCTACCCGGACGAGCCACGAGGCCAAGCGAGCGCAATCCTTGAAGCTGTTGTTGTGTGGCGACCATGAGTTGTTGTGTGACGACCATCTTGTTCTCCCTAAACACGACGACGGATTCTAGGCAACAACATCATCGATATGAACAAATCCTCCTCCACCGCAAGGACCTGCAACAAAACCGATTCTTCTCGTCACGGCTTCACACAATCCCTAGAATCATTCCTTCCTTCCGTCCTTCCTTTCCTTCTTCTGATACTCTTCTTGTTGCTCAACAGACGGATCCACCGCTTTCTTCTTAAGGTTCCGAATTGCTGGTGTACAGAAAGATCCAGATCCAACAGAATCCAGATCCACTGATTTCTGAAGCGTGGTGAAAACTGGAGTGGCAACAGGAAGAGCTGCTACAGCTGCTGCAGCCTTGTTGTTGAGCTACTTCGGCGGCCGCTCCAGCAAACTCCAGAACCGACGAGGAAAGGCAGGAGGAGGTTCGTGATTCAAACAGGAAGAAAAAACTCTACTAACCATCAAAAAAGACACAACAAAAGACAACAGCAAACATACCTCCAGTCGGCCTGGTTAGCAAAAACAATTGGATCGTCAATCGCTCATTGAGCGCGACAGCAACTCTGCACGCTTTGTCGCTGCAATCTTCGTCCGCGCGCCACTCGAGCGCGCGCACACACAGAGGACGAGCTCTTTGCTTCCAGCTTTGAACCGATTCTGCCTCTCTCTCTCGCCGATTCCAGATCCAGAAGCAAGCCAGATTCCGCAGCGTAATCAGCTAGCGACCATGCATGACGACCCACGAGCCCACTCAATTCTTCTTTGGAATCCATCATTTGGTTTTACTATGCTTAGGACCAGTTTATTGTTATTATTATTATTATTATTATTATTATTATTTATAAAAATAATTTTAAATAATAGATTTATAAAATTTAAATAATCAATAAAAAGTTTTGTAGCCAAGCTGGTGATCATTCAAAAGAAAATTTGACAAAATTTGGCTATATACCAGGCATGAAAGTAAAGACTTTTTAAGAATCTTTCACATTTTTGGCTACATGATAGAACCCGATATATAGAAATCTGGCTATTTTCCGTAAAAAAGAAGTCGAATTTTGGCTATTTCAAGAAAATAAAATAAAATGTTTAGCCATTTCATAAGACATTTAACTAACTGGCTAAATTTAGCCGGAACAAAAACCACTGCTTAGGACCAGAGTTTTTTTTTTGAGGGTGCGAAATTTTGCCAAAATGCGAAGAATAAAAATAAAAAGGGAATTTTCTGTCACAATATTCTCATTTTTTCTGAAAACATTTGCCAAACTTCAAAGATTTTTTTTTTTTTTTTTTTTTTGGGTGGGAATTTTTTTTTCTACTTTTGTCCTCCAATTTTTATAATTAA
>Ga0116231_10009883_pt1 | contig 15737 bp, 7 predicted proteins | sample S1TSphgellanicum_2_FD_89695 | JGI IMG/M metagenome (GOLD analysis project Ga0116231, IMG submission 89695) | Host-associated microbial communities from peat moss isolated from Minnesota, USA - S1T2_Fd - Sphagnum magellanicum MG | ecosystem: Host-associated > Plants > Peat moss > Unclassified...
CATACTATCTATTTAATCGTTGAGTTGCCTCGAATTAACCTTATGTTCAACGGCTTGAAGATTGTTCTATCTTTATTAGACCTTTCATTAACATCCCTTCAACTGCTTCAAGAATTTCTAACATCCTTGCTACTCCCTAAATACCATAATAAGACTAATGTTGTGTTGAACATCGCAAATTTTGGTGTCTATTTCTACCCCGAGCCTTCTAGAGATTTTTCACCCTTAATTACGCAACAGAGTTTTCAAAACTACGATTATTACCCTTTGTTGAAAAAAAGAACTAATCAAATTCCTTATTCACCAATAACGCATTTTAGAAAAGAAAACAACCCCCCTATGCACCAAGCGCATTCATCATTCCCTATGAAATCGCTAAAAGCCCTTAATAACCTTACCCCACCCAAATAACCCTGATACAACTCTTAAAAATTGAGACTACTACACATGGTTGTGTCGATATGGCTCACACTCATAACAACTGTAGTTTGATCTTCTTATTTTATTAACACACCTATTGGTTCACATTTCTTAAATTGTGTTTCACCATTCAAATGATTAGGAAAGGAGGTTATGGGTATGTTCCAATGTCTATTTTGTTCCTCAATGATGTTGTCTTGCTTTTAACTACATCCATGGCCTCCTTCAAAAATTTATTCGTCCATTTTGCCTTTCATGTTAATTGCACAACTTTTACTAACTATTCGTTATTTTTGTTTTTTCTAATCTAAAAGGTTAAACATTCTCCTTGTCCAATGCCAGATGGTCCAACATGCCATTTCACCTCCTAGAAACAAATTCAACATTATCATCTTCATGATCCCTTTGGTCCCAACCTTCAACAAATAAGGGGCCATTGGTTTGGTTTGACAAGAGGTATCCTTGAGTTCTCTTTTTTGTACACAACCCAAAGGTTTTTAAAAAATGAAAAGGTTAAGGTATGTGTTGTATGCATGTGTCTCTAGCTTTATAGTGTTGGAAATGAGAGTCCCCTCTTAGATTAAATTTTCATCCATTGTTTATGTACAAGTTGTAAAATGAATATGAATGTGTGTCCGCTTAGAGCTTGCTAAAACCTCTAGTTCTTAGATTTCATGACATTATATTGTGGAAAGTTATAAAACTTTGCATGGTTCACTATAGTATAAAAACTTTGATTATAAAGTTCACATATTTAAAATGTTCTTGTTTGCTCTTTTATTTTCACTCTTGGAAGCATTCATTGATGATATACTTTAATGTTTCTAATATGATGTTTTAAATCTATTGTAATTATTGGTTTTTGTTGTCCATTCTTTCATTTGATGCTTGAAATTTGTTGGTCTAACTTAGTTTGATCTTTGGTTTGTGTTATGCCTTTTTTAAATTGATGTTTGATTTTTATTGCTCTAACCCTTCTTCCACTACACATAAATTTTGATTATATACTTTGCACTTTAATACCTTTGCACTAGGAACTAAAATTTCTAGGAAGGACTATAGTTCATCTATCATTATACTTGGTAGGGATGACATGTTGAATTATTTGAGAGGGGTAAAATTGAAAACTTGGCTAGGAATTGCACGGATTTCAATAGCTTGTAAAGTTGGTGCCACTTTTTGGTAGGAATGGGCACAAATTGGAGGGAACTTGCAATACATAGGCTTTAGGTTGCTCATTATTGTGTAAATTTTGAAGATTCAAAAGATTGTTGCTAAGGGTTAATGGCCTTAGGTTTAATTTTTGCACTAGAATATAATTAAGGTTTGCCCATTTATGTTTAACATTATGTTGTTTAACGTGATAGAAAAGCCCCCACCTCCAAATATTGTTTCTTCACAATATATTTGGCATCTTAAAAATCTATAAAATGCATCCCTTTAACCAAACATTAGTGGCATTGGGCTTTTCATTGATTGCAAATTTTATATACTCACTTCATTTTTATGTTCAATTTTCTACCCATCCAAACATGCATCTTCAAGACCCTTAAATGCATCCCCCCACCACCAAACATTTAAAACATCCCCCCTCCCCCCAAAACTTAATTGCAAATTTATACTTTGCTCTTGTTAATTTTATGTTTAATTTCTTGTCCATCTCTAAACACCATCACTCTAATACAAGCATTAAGGTTAATTTAGTTTTCTTTTTGAAGCACAATAGTAAATAAACTTAACTTGATTAACAATTAGCATTGCAAAGTCAAATTCATTGGCAAAGGGTTGACATGAATTTCACCTATATACCATTATCCCAAAAGGGGTTATACAAGTGAGCAATCACCCCAAGGGTGGGGCACCAAAGTTTTTTATTTTATAGATCTTCAAAATTACACTAATGCCCAAATCATGAACTCATCACACTAGCATGATGCTAAAAAACCTCAAAGCATGATTATTCACGACTTGTCATTTGGTCATAGGTGATGTGTTAATCCCCCAAAAGACTATGCATGTTTTATAACCGGCCTACCCCTAGTCTATTTGGGCATTTGGTGACGGGCCTACTTACCCTAGCTAATGGTTGGTGAGGTGGTTTTGTTGAGTTTTTCCATTGAAGCAAATCTAAACAATTTATCTAGTATTTACATTTTAGTCTCATTTTCAGACAAATTATTCATGACAATTGTCCAAAGTCACCTTGATATTTGAAGCTTGAAAAGGATTACAAAGTTAACAATTGGAATTGGATGATTTAAGAAAAAAGTGTGATGCATGCGACTGAGGTTATGCACTTTGTTCAAGTCTACAACTATACAAACAAGCGAACAATAACATTGGCTTGTGAATTTTTTTGAATGTTCACATTATGCGGCAAGTACATGAACAAGTGTGTAATAGACTTTAGTGTTAGCTTTTAACAAAATGGAGGGTGGAGGTAATGTAAACACATTAAGATGGCCACCAAGATTGGAAGTAATGTCCATCCATAAGATGGCCATAGAGGAATGTTTGCATGTTTGATGAACAACAACAAATGCACCATTTTCCAACTATAAAAGTTTTTAGAATTTTGGTAATGTAATAAGAGGGCATGTTTTGGTGCACAATTATTCAGCAAAAAGTCTCCTTGGGTGGTACCATTAGGAACGTCACACTTTCAATTTACTAGATTCATCAAAAATTTTAAAATATAATAAACATTTAAATAAGGATTTTCAAAAGAATTTTTTGATGAGTACATTAATTAAGTTGTATAGACTTTGAAACATTAGTTATTCTAATTATATATTTTCAAACATTAATGATCTTTTAAAAATAGTTTTAAGAATGTCACCATGTTTCCTTTCCTTCAACTTTTTGGTCAAAAACATGTTTTAAACATGATTTTGTTTTTTTTGTTGGGAAATAAAATTTCAAAGGTACTTTTGATGATATTTTATTTGATTAAATTTTTATGTAATTATTTGAAAAATATAATTTAGTTATAAAAATTTAAAGTTTAGGGACATGATTTTGAAAAGGGCCAATGCAATTAGGAAAAACAAATTTGTAATGATTTCCACTTTTTTGATTCCAATGAACATTTTAGGCCATATGGTTTGGCATGGAATGGATAAGCAAGAGAAAAAAATACATGATTGTCAAAACATTTTAAAAAAAAGGGCCCATGAATATTATTTGATCACTTTTGATTCTTGAACTATTTTTGAAGGTGGTTCCTACGGGTATGACCAAGGAATGCTTTTGCCTTATTCCTCCCTTTCACATGCGCACTCCATTTTCAATGTGACCTTCATGCAAGAACAAAACCATGAAAAGCACAAAACAACAAACTAAGATTGAGCTCATTGAAGGTGTGTGGTTCTACACAAAACCGTGGAAGGCACAAAACTACAAGCCTAGATAGAGCTCCTTGGGAGTGTTCAACACCTCCCCATGCACATAGCATTGCCACAATTAGGCTTGCAAGCTTGGATAATGTCATCAATAGGCAACCTATATAAGTGATGGAACATGGTCATTAGCAATCAAGGGGAGGGGGAAACTCAGAAAACCATTGTAAGGGCTGTTTGTAAGGGCTGTTTAACATCCCCTACCATTGTGTAAAGGTGAGGCCAACTTAACATGCAACCAAATATCCCTTGCATAAACAACATTACAAACTCTGATCAACACCCCCCTTAAACATATAATTCCCTATTTACTACACCAAGCACCATCCATTATACACATAAGTATAGACCCATTACATCCTTTACACGACAAAACATGCCCTCTAGAGGGCATTATGTCCCCCTAGTGCACCTTTAGGGGTGGGCCCTATTATGATATAGGTCAAGGAAGACACCCCCTAGGGCATGTTCTCCCCCGTAGTACATCTTTATGGCTTGACCCTCCTGGGCCTCACCTTAAAAGGCTTACTAGGGTGCGTAAAGTATCCTAGTAGGCACATTCTATAGTACAAAACAAAAACTTTGTTCACATCATCCTCCCCCCCCCCCTTTACTTCTCCAACTCAAGAAGTATCACAAACCAAGGCAAACAAGCAGCTAGAACTGGTCTGTCCTTCCAAACCTTTAGATGAACTATGCATCATTTGGGGTTAAGATCACATCTCGGTTAAGATCTCAAATGTGGACAGGGTGACATGGCTTCGCCAGCCTCCAGAATTTCTGGATAGGCGCTCAAGGCCTTCTCCTCAAATAGGACCACATTCTTGACAAAATTGGATGAAAATTAAGCATTTAAAAAAAAATAAAAAATTTGTGCCCATAGTTGCCAAGGTAAGTAATAGGTATTTATTCTTTCAACTTTTAATTAAGTAGAAGTTTCATGCGTTGTCAATATTTATAATATTTTCATTGGTGAAAAGTGCACCACAATTGCAATAATAATAATAGCCACCCATGTGGTATTCAAAATATCCTTTAAAAAAAAACCCTAATAGGATATAATTGTGATACCCCCTTTCCACACGTACTTGCTCATCCCCTGTGATGTAGACTACAAACCACAAGCTTGGAAGTGTGAACAAAACATTATATTTGATATTAGAGATATCTGAAAGGTCACCATGTCTTTGGGCCTCCTTTTCACCCCCTAACCCCCTATCCCCTCTTTTAGTGGTATCCGTGAAGTAAGGAAATTTTTATTACATCTCAGTATGAAATGCTGAATCTCAGCATTTAACGCACAAGGTTCGAAAGAAATTATAGTAGCTGTACAGGTAGGAGAAGAGAAAATCTATGTAGCAGCAGTGGAACCGCTCAGGACAAAAGAAAGACAGACAGGGTGAAACTCAGGAACCATCAAAATTGATGGTTTTCTGAGTTTCACCCCCCCCTTGATGCTAATGTACCTTATTGGAGGTTTTTTTGAATCTCACCGTGTGTATGACCAAACTCAGGGTACTGGTGTTGTCTTTTCCTGACTTTACGGATATCTCTTTTGTTTTATTGCTGGGAAGTAACTGGCAAAGCCAACAGTGAAGTCCCTTAATCGAACCTTGTAGGAATAGTATCAAAGTCTAGTAATAAGACACAAAGAATAGACACCAACAAACGCCAATTTTAGGACCGTGTGGCAAATTGCTCATAACTTGAATCTCTTTTTTCCCTCAAATTTCGCACTAGTTGTAAGCCCACCAGTTGCATTGCATTGCAACTGGGTACCTATCTCATGTGTACTACTAGAATGCGGTGTTGTAGGCAGGCCACCAGTTCCAAGGCGTCTAGTATAGATTTTGCATCTGACAGAATAGTCTCGGATGGATGGTTAGTGGTCAGGAAACAGTTTTCTGTTGGGTTCCGGTTCCTTAGCTAACCATGATGGTTAGTTTTGTTGCTTGTTTAACTTACCTACTGACAACCTGCTTGTGGGTTGTTAGTAGGTAGGTAGTGAAACAGCCCTTACCTAATATATATAAACCATCTCCTTACCTAGCAGTCACCTATTTTCCTACCTATCTACCTATATATAGGAGCTACTTCTCAGAGAGTCTTACCAAATGGGTTACCAAGGTGAAACCAGATATTAACTCAGTTCAAGCTCAACCACAACCGAGTCATAAGGGGCATCCTGGAGATGGTGGGCTGGTGGGTCTCAACACCCCTTTGCACACTTTTGTGAGCCACAAATAAAGAAAACTTTAGCAATTGAGAGTCATGAGGATCTTGAAGTTTTGGGTTCAAACCCACATACGCTACATGTTTGAACTTGGAAATGGACTTTGAACATGTTTCTCAAACCGTATGCATGGAATCACCCTTTTTGCACACTTTTGTGTGTACCACACATAAATAAAGAAAGGTCCTTGAATGCATCTTATAAGAAAAGTTTGCAATACCTTTCCACTTTTATTTCAAAACAAAAGTATTCCATAATTCGTAGTCCTTCATTTTCATTTCAAGTTGTGAAAAGTATTATTGAAAAGTATATTTATTTGATAAGAGTAATCAAAGGTTATATTTCTTGGACCTAGATGCACAATGTGGCTTGGTCCTTATGTGACCTCAAGTTGGTTCATGGAATAACGAAGGCGAAGTCAATAATAAAAAACAAAACCCATCGTTATACTTGTTGTGAAGGCTTTTTCAAACATTTCTAACACTAGATGTAGAAAATTTAGATGTTTTCAAACCTATTTTTGCTTGAGGCATATATAAATGTAACATCACAAGTGAAGTTTGATGTTAATTTCACACAAGTCAATTTTTACAAATCTTTACAAATCTTAGTTTTCATTTTAACCAAAAATTAATCAAATCATGATGAAATCACTTCTCGTGTTAAATTCTACAATCCATGGAAATTTTTAATTTGGACTCATTTCATCATTTCTTATGTGGCATAAAACAATACATGACAATTAATTATACTTACAAATGCAAGTAGAAATAATTGTTCTTGAACATTCAATACATGATTCCATATGGAACTAAAGTTTTACATTATATAATAAAACATTTATATGTTAAAAAGTTAGTCAATATCAAGAGTCTTTATTAATATCAATGAATCATTTGAACATCAATTTGTGACATATGACATCCATTGCATAGAACCCTAAACAAATTTTTAAAAACATAAGTTATGTGATATAATTATTTTTATTGCTTAAATTCAATGAATGAATTTTATCTATGTACATTCACTTTTGATCCATAAGATGAATACAATTTATGAAGCACATTAAGTCCTCTTAAAAATTGTAGTCACAAATATAATCTTTCTACAATTAAATTTTTTGAAAAAATATGAACATCAAATCTTGGATATTATTTTATTTTAAAAGTATATTTGATTAGCTTAAAACTTAATCTAATCAATTATTTTTCAAAATCCAACAAACATTCAAGAATTTGAATGTATTGAGTATATTTGCAACAAAATAATACTTGACACAAAGTTTGAAAATTTGCATATATACTTCAAAACTAGGGTTGTGGGTGAAATTCTTGGGTGAATGTTTTTATGGTGTATGATATTGATATACATCAATTAAATCTAGAACCATTCAAAACATTTAAGCTTTTGAACAAAATTCCATTCAAAATTATGTTTTGTTGCATTTGTTTACAAATAAATGCATAATAATATTTTTTAAAAGGAAAAAACCACTACCATATCAAAAAGGAGAAGATTTTATAAATGGGCTTTCCATGATTTTTTCACTTTTCTTTTGTTTGATATTGTTTCATGAACTAGAAACATGAAACCCTATGGTCGTTGAAAAACTATGCATTAATTTTATCCAATCCTTTTCATCTAGTCATTGGATCAAGATTAATTTTGAGTCAAAATGAATTTTGAGTTCCAAAATGTTGTCATGCAAATTCCATTTTTTTTTGCTTATGTTTAGGATAACCAATAGATGCCAACAATATTTTAACTTATTGTGTCTTTTAATACTAGTTATACATCACCTTTTTTGGTGAAAAGTGGATCACCCTTAATGTGCTTTCACCCCATTATCCTTTTCATCTTTTTCATCCATTTTATTTAATAAATTCCTTATGAAAGATTATTGACTAATGAGCTTTCGAAAAAGTTAGTTATGACAACAACATAACCATTGGGCACAATGTGACCCATTTAAACATTGACTTTGACCAACATTAATTGAAGTATGACTTGTGACCTATCATTACATTCAACTTCATGTTTGGGTTCAAATTCTTTAAAGTGTATCAAAATCTTGTTACAACATTGTCCTTTTTTATGTTTTTTACCATGTAAAGACACATTTATGGATGATTATGATGGAGTTTAGAATTATAATGGTTTAATATATGGTACTTATGAAATATTTGACATTTTTTGATTCATTAATTTTGATGGGGATAAAAATATAAGGAAAAAAAGATTGCAATAAGGACTAGGTCTTGTTTGTCCTAGGCGGGCCATGATACACCTTAAAAGATTTTCACCCATTTATGATTGTGCAATATTTTTGTAAATTATGAAGAAATCAATTTTAATTTGGAATGTTTTGTAGTCATGTTTAGATTGATATATTATTGCATAATTAAATGTATGTTTAAGTCTTTCAATGCATTGAAATTTGGGTGCAAACATGATACAATGAGCCAACGGGATTATTGTAAAATAGGATTGTATGTCCTTATCCCAAAAAGACTTTTTCATATTAATGAATTTTGGAACAATTTTTTTTGCAACTTGTTGTGATAAATGCTTATAGTTGTCCAAATACATGAAATGTTTTTTTCTTCATCATTTTTTAATATATATGAATTTTTGAAAGTGTCTTGATTCCTTGTAAATTTAGTGTTTCACCTTTAACAATAATAATTATTTCAAATCATAACCATTTTTTAGTTTTTTACATTTTTATGTTTTATTATATAATAAACTATAACTTTTCTTAATACATCATGTACATTTTACCCCATTTATGTGTGGTAAAGGACTTTTGAAAATTTAAAATTTTGGATCAATTTTGGAAAGTTTTTTGAATTTTTAAAGTTTTACAATTCCACAATTAAATTTTTTTAATGTGGTTAATAGGTATTTATCCTCTTAATTTTTTTATTATCAAATTTGTTTTATTATATGAATCCTTTTCATAGTTCTTTGCAAAATTGATTCTTATCTGACATGTTGATGTTGACTTTTAAAGGTCCTAAATCAAAATTTAAATTTAAAATTTCATCAATTGGATTTTTGGTTTGAATTCCTTGACATTCATGTGAATTAAAAAGTAATAATTTTCCATGATTGCAATGGTTTTAAATGAAAAAACATAAATATTCATTTATTTTCACTAGTTTTTTTTGTTATCTGATGCCCATTTTGGCTTGTTGGATTGTGACTACACCCATTTATCAAAATTTTGTGCTTGTGATTTTCTTTTAATGTTTAAGTTCATAATAAGTTGACTAATTTGTCATTTTTAACTAATGGATATGTACATTTTGACTAAAGGCTAAAGGCTTGAATGACACATGCAATGTTTGATTGATCAACTTGACTATAATGGTTTACTGGAATAAATACATATAGTCAAGTGAAACATATAATCAAAGATGGCCAAGGATGATTAATCAAATGCAACATGGTTTGCTACCCTATGTATCTACCTTTTACCTACTCACCCATTTATTTACTTAGCTAATCACTTACATACCTATTACCCACCCACCTACCCACCTACCTATGACTTACCTACCTATCTACCTATACCTTTTCACCTACCTACCTACCTATCCACCCACTTACCTACCTAAATTTAGCCACTAGGTGTAGCCATTAGGTTTAACCACTATGTTTAGCCATTAAATTGATTTAAAATTTAGCCAAATTTTAACCAATGAATTTAATTTAAGTTTAGGCATTAAATGTAACCAATATATTTGACCACTAGGTTTGGCATTAGGTTTAACACAAGTTGAACCATTATATTTGGTTATTAGGTTTGAGCCTAAATTGAGCCACTAAGTATAATTTAGGTTAAGTCATTAAATTTACCCAATAGGTTTACCTAAATTGAGCCACTAAATATAGTTTAGGTTAAGTCATTAGATTTACCCACTAGGTTTAGCCTAAGTTTAGCCATTAGGTATAACCTAGGTTGAACCATTAGATTTACCCACTATGTTTAGCCTAAGTTTAACCACTAAGTATAGTTTAAGTTAAGCAATTAAATTTACCCACTAGGTTTAACCTATGTTTGACCACTATATTTAGCCACTAAATTTAACCTAAGTTTAGCCATTATGTTTAGTCAAGTTTTAGTCATTATGTTTAACCATTAAATTGAACCACTAAGATTAACTTAAGTTTAGTCATTATGTTAAAACACTAGATTTAACCATTGGATTTAGTTATCATTTTAAACTAGAGTTTAATCATCATGTTTAACCATTAATGTAATAATTAACTTTAGCCAAAATTTAGCCATTAGGTTTAGTCATTATGTTTACCCACTAGGTTTAGCCACTTGATTTAAACATTAAGTTGAACCAGTAGTTGTCATTTAGGTTTAGCCACTATGTTAATGATGTGAAACAATTGTTTGAAATAAAAAAATTGACAAAAGTTGAACATTTTTTTATTGTGTAGTCCATTGGTAAAAAGTTCATTTACCATTTTGAAGGTTTGGGGTTCAATTTTTTATACTTGTAAATTATGTGCATGCTTAGAGGGCTTAGATAGGTAGGTTAAATTAAAGTAGTTTGATGAGGTTAGGTTAGGTATGTTGGGCTAGGTGAACACCTACCTACCTACTTATCTATCTACCTATTAATTTTTAAAATAATAATCCGAATAATAATTTTAATTCATGTATAAATTTGATCCAATCAAATAGTTTTTTTTTACTAGTCAAATAGTTAATCACTTTGTTAGTCAAAATAACAAGGTCAAATTGACTACCCAATCACACTAATAGGTCCAAATTGACTTGTCTAGAATGACAAGGTAGTCTTTTCAACACTTATTAATTTTTTTTTACCAAAAAATTTAGTAAAAAAAAACCATGAATTATAGTAATGTTTGTTTGGGAAAAACTTAATGAACTAGGAAAACATTAAGCATGAGGTAATGTTAATAAGTGTTGAAAGGTATTGGGTGGTGTCAAAAAGTTTAAGCAACAAGCTAAAAGCACCCAAAACATGTTGAGAATGCTTGATAGAATGTTGAGAACATAAAAAGCTAAAAATAACAATGTTACTACCCCTTAATGCACCATGCATGTTAGATAATACACTAGGATCATAGAGTAAAACATTGGGAGCACCAAAGTTTGAAGCATAAACTTTTTTGTTTACATGTTGAGGATAAATTTAAGCAACACACTAGCACATCAAGTATAACATTCGGAATGATGGCTACAACATAAATTTGAACTAAAAGGGTAAAAATGTTTTTAAGAGTGTAAAAATGTAAAATGTTGTTTTTATGATTAGGGGTGCCTATGGACATCCTTAGTGACATCTTAAGGTCGTGGATGTCCCTTTTGGCAACCTTGGTTTTCATACCTCTTGCATCATTTTTAGAAAAAAAATTATGTTTGGAATTGTGTTATGTGGAAAAATAAAGATCAAATACATAATGACATCTCGCATAGAAAATTTGAATTTAGCTAATCATACAACCATAAATATTTATATATAAACTTGTTCTCATGACCCTAGCCTTAGGCTTGCAATCAAGGCTAAGGCATGAGAGGAGGAATGGACTTTAATAATGTCCCAAGATAAACATATTCCCACAAGTGTGGGAAAGTGAGTCCCAACACTTTCAAATTGTTTTCCCACTTTGGGAATTAGAGTCCCATGGCATTTTTTGGAACAAAAGTGAAGATATTAAACTTTGTTGAAATTGGGCATTCTTTAAGCTATTTGGAAAGGTTTTGAAGTATAGATATAAAAACTATGTTTGTGTTTTTCATTTGAACATTTGAAGTGTAAGTTATGGCTAAAAGAATGGTCAATAGTCACATTGGTAGTTTTGTTAGTTTGACTCAAGCAACATTAAAATTTAGGAAACATGCCAGGTCAAAACACCTCATATTAGAATTTGCAATATGTTGTAGGAAAGGTTTTCTAAGGACTACAATGTTTTAGTTGAAAGATCTTCAATCAAACCTCATAAGTTGTAGGACTTTTTAATCGGGCAAATCAATGATTTTCAAGACCATATAAAAAATCCCAAGACTTTTTGCACTTTCATGTAACCCTATCATTAATCATAGAATATATTATAGGAAGGAAAGTGATCAACGCTTTCCAAGTTTAGGCCATGGTGTGTTTTGTGAGTTGGGTTGTTCATGTTCATCCACACACCATTTTGGTTTCAATTTGTAGTAACCATTCATTTTTTAAGTTGGTGCAAATTGATTTCACTTTGAACTTGTGCTTGTGAGTTCATCATAATCCCATCCCAAAGTTCCCACACCATATTTTTGTAGTTAGGGAGTGCACCTTGGGTTCATATTAATGTTGGACAGGACACACCCAAGTTAACAAGTTAGGTGGGGACAATTTTGATCTAATTTCAAAGAACCTAAATAGAATTGGGTCCCAATTTGAAAACTAGGTTGAATTGGAATTGGCTTAGGAGGAGCTAGTTTTGGAATTGGGTGGAACCTTGTGGCCTCCCTTTGAATTATTTGCCTATTTAAAATCATATGTTCACTTTTACAAATGATGTTATTCATTATATAATTATTAATATTAGGTATTATTATACCTATTTTTTTCATTAAAATATTTTTTTGGTAAATTTATCATTGCATTTTAGTGACAAATTATGACACATGCAATTGCAAATTTAACTTCATAGTTGCTTTAAGCAAGTGGCAAAAGGCATCATTTAACACCTAGTCATTATGGTAGTTGCATATCTTCTATAATTAAAGGATAATTTTTCATCCATTGCTTTTCTTCAATAATTGCACCTTATATTTTTTTGCACGTCAGTTGGAAAAAAATTTCCTTGGTTATTTACATTGCTTACTTACATTGCCTAGCCCTCTAGGCATGTGAATAGGTATAATGATGAACTTTCACCTTCATGTTGAGACACCAATTCTTTAATGAATGCCCCACAACTTCACAAAGTAATTTTTTTGTCAACTTGTTGAACATTATTTGTCAACATATTTATTACACATATTTTTAAATATTATTTAAGCTATGAAATAGGTAGGAAGATATATATAGGCAATAAATTGGTAGGTTGTATATAGGTTTAAATACTTTGTTTATTAACCAATTGGAACCTATGTATTACAAAACCCCAACCTATTGACTTACCTACCTACCTATTATTAAGCTCCAAGCTACCTATCACCAATTTATCTACCTACCTACAACCTATATACAACCTACTTACATATTACATGTACCTATTTAATTATATTAACCCTGAATTTACTAATCATCCACCTACATACAACCTACCCACCTATATTCCAACAAGATACCTATCTAACTATCACCAACCTACCTACCCATGTACCTACATATTATCTACCTATTTACCTATTACTAACCTCGAGCCATCTATCACCTATCAATCATCTTTTGTTGGATGTAACTAATTTGGATGACAAAAGTTTATTTTTCATCACCTATTTATTCAATCACAATAGATAGTCACACCTACAACTACAATTTAAGCTCAAAAATACATACAATAATTGAAAAAATAACTTGTTTATCATCTATCTTTGGATGTGATTCACTATATATGATTGACATGAGCTAACTTTTTAAATTTTCATACACAAAAAATTGAACGTTTCTTATCACTAATCACATCAACAATTATAAATTGGGTTCTCGGTATTTATTTTTTAAAAGATGTTTTCAATCTACTCTTATAGTGTCATCTTTTGTGGATATGCAAATTGTTTAAAAAGAGCAAGGCAAAAAAATGCATAGAAATTTTTAACATTTTGATGGCAAGGAGTGCAAATGTTTTGGTAATTAATTATTCCTTTATTTCAAGGTCCTACATTTTGACATGCTTTCGAATCCTTGTACAACTTCACACAACAAATATTTCCTTGTTTATTATTATTTTTTATTTTTGGCAATGTGAAACATCTTCTAAAATGATGAAATCACATCTTGTTGTCAATATAATGAACTAAAACAAAGTGTGAAATGTATTTTTTCATCAATTTCCCATGCCTTCACATTGGATCAAATGTATTAAAAAAATGATTGAAAGCAATATGTCATCCACATTCAAAACATTAATGGATCTAAATTGGGTATAAGAAGTGACTTGCCCTTAATGAGTCCTTAAAAGTAAAATATTTTCTAAAATATATTAAAATTATGATTTACAAATCGACTTTTAAATTGTTTTAATCCTCACAACCCAAAATATGTTGCATTATACTATAATATAAAGGGGTACATGAGAAAAATTCCCATAAAAATTTCACTTTCAAATCATTTCAAGTCTTTAAAAATGTCCTATAAACAATGAAAACATTAGCTACATTATGTTTAAATGCATTTGGGTATTCCATACTCATTATATTCATTTCAAATTTATCAAAGATTCCCATGATATATAAAAAATATTGTTGTACAAGTTCATTCAAAAATTTCAACATTAATTTAAATAACCACTTATCATAATGAAAATTAAGCAATGGTTACATTTTGGAGCAATTTAAAAACCCAATTTGGACCAATGCTAGTTGGTTGGTTGGTTGGTTGATTATAATTTTTTACAATAATCACCATGTAGGTTTTTTTAGAAATATGTATTTTTTAATCACACAAGTTATCAAAATCAATATTTAAAAAATTGGGTTAAATCATTAGTTATGCATAAGAGTAGGTTATCAAATAATCAATTGAAAATTGTTGATTAACATGTTAATTATCCATTGATGATATCTTTTTTTAATTTTTAAATTAAAATTACATATTAATTTTTTTATATTAATGATAACTGTTCATCTAGGTAATTATTAGGTTTTGATAATTCAATATTATTTAGTTATCCCAAAAAATCAATAAATGATGGTAGGTTATTGATAGTTGATTTGATAACTATGTCAAAACTCAATAACTACTCAACACTAATTTGGATTTTAATGTTCATGTTAATGCCAATTAAGCTTTGGAACATATGTTTAAATGTATGCAAAATCAGAAGAAGATTTTTTTGAAAAGGTAGTTTTAATATAAAATTGGAGGAAAGGTTTTAACCCAAAAAAAAAGATAAAAAGATAAAAAGAAATTAAAATGGTTTTGATAATTTTAGGTCAATTTTTAACATATTTGCATGGGAGCTTAACACCTTGTAAATAGGTCACATCCCTTTCATCATTTGGAAATACATTCCACTTAGGGAACTATCATCATAGTTTCTTCCCACGGGTTGTTCCATTATTTTTACATTGTTAACTTGAAGGTTGTAACTACTATGGACCATTTCAATTTCTAATCTCTTTTTTCTAAGATTTATTTAATATAAAGTTGACATGTTCCTTGCATTGGACATTAATAAGTTTCTATGTAATGAAATTTCCTTGGATAAGGTCCATCTAGCCATCCAAATAAAAGCTAGTTGATTTTCATTAAACATCACCTTTTCAAGGTATGAAAAAGGTAACGAATTTATATTGAACTTTGCAATTGCATGAAGACTTACACACATTTCCCCTCTATTGTTGAGAATTCAAGCTGAACTAATTAAGCTTCATTAGTTACTGGAGTAGGAAAGTAACTAGGTTACTTTCACAAGGTTGAATTACTTTCTTTACTTATTTTAGTTTGGTTATTTGTGGTTTGGTCTTGTAGTTAAATACCTTGGTGTTGATG
>Ga0116231_10009884_pt1 | contig 15731 bp, 19 predicted proteins | sample S1TSphgellanicum_2_FD_89695 | JGI IMG/M metagenome (GOLD analysis project Ga0116231, IMG submission 89695) | Host-associated microbial communities from peat moss isolated from Minnesota, USA - S1T2_Fd - Sphagnum magellanicum MG | ecosystem: Host-associated > Plants > Peat moss > Unclassified...
GAAAAAAAACCCGCCGGCTAAAAAGCCAGCGGGTTAAGTCAACAGGGAGGCTTCACGTCTGGGAGACGTCGGGACCGAAGTCCCGGTTGGGCCTGGGAAGACCCAACGCTGTTGTATATAGGACACATAAAAAAATAATTAAGCCCCAAACCAATTTTTTTCGCGCCCCGCGTGTAACGGATCTTTGCAATTTGCGGGCATTTAAGGAGAATGGCGGGTTTCAGGGACGCTCCTGACTACGTTCTGCAATACTTTTCACCAGGAAGTCACGAAAAACCGAAACGCGCTTCGAGTTTCGCAGCTCCTCCGGATACACAAAATACATATCCACATGCGGCTTCGCGATATTCGGCAATACGGCCACCAGGCCGGTGGTGTCCGTGACCAGATAATCCGGCACCGCGCCGATGCCGATGCCGGCGCGCACGCAGGCCAGCATGGCCTGCAGCGAATTCACTTCCAGCAGGCCGCGGCGCGGCGTGCCGTCGCGCCGTCCCACCTCGGCCAGCCAGTTCACATCCGTGACCGGCGGCTTGCGGTCGCCGAACAGGATCAGTTTGTGGTTATCGAGGTCCTCGGCCTTCTCCGGCGCCGGATGGCTCTTCAGATATTCCGGCGCGGCCCAGACCTGCCAGCGGATTTCGCCGATATGCCGCTGCACAAGGTCCGGCTGGCGCGGCGGGTGCATGCGGATCGCGACATCCGCCTCGCGCATCGCCAGGTCCAGATCGGTGTCGTCCAGCAGCAGCGACACCGTCACATCCGGCTGCGCCGCCAAAAAGGTTTTCAGCCGCGGCGCCAGCCATGTCACACCGAAACTATGGGTGGTCGTCACCTTCAGCCGCCCCGCCGGCTTCTCCTTGCTCTCCGCCAGCAGCGCCTCCGTCATCGCCAATTTGGCGAACACCTCGCGCACGGTGCGGTTCAGCGCCTCGCCTTGCTCGGTCAGGATCAGCCCGCGCGCATGGCGGTGAAACAAGGGCACCGAAAGCGCCTCCTCCAGCGCCGAGATCTGGCGGGAGACGGCGGATTGACTCAGATTGAGCGTGTCGCCGGCATGGGTGAAGCTGCCGGCCTCCGCCACCGCGTGAAACACCCGCAGCTTGTCCCAGTCCATTTTTTGACCCGTCATATCAAGCCGCCTCATCCACCCGCAAAGGGATTTTTGCCAGAAATTTCTCGGCCTCCAGCGCCGCCATGCAGCCGGTGCCGGCCGCGGTGACAGCTTGCCGGAAAATCTTGTCCTGCACATCCCCAGCCGCGAAAACGCCGGGAACGGAGGTCTCGGTCGTGCCAGGCACCGTGATGATATAGCCTTCCGGATCGGTTTTCACCTGGCCCTGAAAAATCGCCGTCGTGGGCGTGTGCCCGATGGCGATGAAGACGCCGTCCAGCGACAAAAGTTGCTCCGCGCCCGTCCGCGCATGCCGGAGCTTTAGACCTGTGACCACCGCCGGCGCATCCGTGCCCAAAATTTCCGCCACTTCGTGATCCCAGATCACCGAAATCTTGGGATTGGAAAACAGCCGGTCTTGCAGGATTTTCTCGGCGCGCAGGGCATTGCGGCGATGCACCAGCGTGACATGGCTGACATGGTGGGTGAGGTAGAGCGCCTCCTCCACCGCCGTATTGCCGCCGCCGATCACCGCGACTTGTTTGCCCCGATAGAAAAAACCGTCGCAGGTCGCGCAGGCGGAAACACCGCCGCCGCTATATTTTTTCTCCGACGGCAGACCGAGCCACCTCGCCTGCGCGCCGGTGGCGATGATCACGGTTTCGGCCAAAAATTTGGTGCCCGAATCCGCGATGGCGGTGAAGGGGCGCGCAGAAAAATCCACTTTCGTGATCAGGTCATGAACAATCCTGGTCCCGACATGCGCGGCTTGCGCTGCCATCTGCTCCATCAACCAAGGGCCCTGGATGGTCTCGGCAAAACCGGGATAATTCTCGACATCGGTCGTGATGGTGAGCTGCCCGCCGGGCTGCAGACCGGCCACCAGAATCGGCGCCAGGCTGGCCCGCGCCGCGTAAATCGCGGCGGTGTAACCCGCGGGGCCCGCGCCGATGATGAGAACGCGGGTGGATTGAACTTCCGGCATCACAAAATCCGTTCGTTTTGAATTCCCAGCATATCCGGGGTTCTGGTCAGGTTACAAGGCGGCGCGCCACAAAGCTTTACCAAAACCCGCTCGGGCTGGCGTTTCCCAATTGAGTAATTATATTACGTGAATCAACAGGGACTTTTGCATGAATCTTATGCCGCAGCGCGATAGTGAGATTTCCATCCTCGACGATATCGACCGGCGCATCCTGCTGGAACTGCAGACGGACGGGCGGATGACAAACGTGGAACTGGCGCGCCGTGCCGGCATCTCTCCGCCGCCCTGCCTGCGCCGCGTCCGGCGGCTGGAGGAGGCGGGATACATCCAGGGCTATCACGCCCAGACGGACGGACAGAAACTGGGCTGGCAGATCGCGTTTTTTGTCATCGTCGGGCTAGAAAGCCAGAAGCAGTCCATTTTGAACGAGTTCGAGACGATGGTGGCCGGCTGGCCGGAGGTGCGCGAGTGCCACATGATCCGCGGCGGCGGCGATTTCCTGTTGAAACTGGTGGCGCGGGACGCGGCCCATGAAAACCAGCTCACCGCCAAACTGACGGCGGCGGCTCATGTCGCCAAGGTGCAGACCCTCCAGACCATTCGCACCAGCCGGTCGCTCTCAGGCGTGCCGATGGAACGGCTGAATGCCTGATCGAGGCACGCTTCTCGTCCTTGGCGCCGCGGTTTTCGTTGACCTGACTTGCCGGTTCTTTCCCTCACACCTGCCTTACTTTTTTCCCTTCATATTCAACGCGCCGGTATTTCTGGGCACGTGGTTTCTGCTGCTGTGGTATTTTCGCGGTTTTAGGCGGACACCGCCCGCCGAACGGCCTGGCCGCGTCCGGCAGGTATTTTTTCTGACCGGCGTGGGTCTGATCTACTTCGTCCTCCAGACGCGCTTTGAATACCTCACGCAGCACATGTTCTTCCTCAACCGCATCCAGGCCGTCACCATCGGGATGGTAGCACCTTTCTGCATCGCCATCGGGTGGATGCCGGCGATCCTGGCGCGCGGCGCCCCGCCCTGGGTGCTGCGGGCATGCCACAGCCATTTCTTCGCCCAGGTTTCTCGGGTGCTATTCCACCCCATCCCCGCGATGGCGATCTTCCTGGTCACGTCGGATATATGGCTCATCCCCACGGTGCATTTCACCGCGATGATCAACCCCATGCTGTACGCAGTGATGAACCTGTCCTGCCTGATCGGCGGCCTCATTTTCTGGTTGGTCGTGCTGGACCCAAGGCCGACGCCAAAAAGCCGGTTTTCTTACCTGTTCCGCGCCGGCGCCGGGTTTCTGGTCATGTTTCCCCAAATCGGCATCTCCGCCTACATCGCCCTGACCGACAAGGACCTGTACTCCTTTTACACCATCTGTGGGCGTTTGTTTCCCGGCATCAGCCCCGCTTACGATCAGATGCTGGGCGGCCTGATCCAATGGATTCCGCCTGGCATGATGAACACCGCGGCGCTGATCATCTCCTTGAACGCCCTGCGCTTGAGTGACGCGGAAGCCGCCGAGCACTTCGTGCCGCCGCCCGGCGCACGGGTTTTCGAGGCAAAATGGACAGGGAGGTAAGTAAGAAAGCGCTTTTTTGAAAAAAAGCGCGCAAAAAACTTTTGATTCCCGTGGGCGTTTGAGCGGCCAAAGTCTGGCCGCTCAAACGCCCACGGGAATTGAGAGTTTTTTTGGTTCTTTTTTTGCAAAAAAAGAACTTCTTTCTTCCCTGCTTTGAAATGTTCCTCTCCCCCCCCAAACCACGTATGTATCCCGCATGACCGACACGCCCACCGACCTGATCCGCAACTTTTCCATCATCGCCCATATCGACCACGGCAAATCCACTCTGGCGGATCGCCTCATCCAAACCTGCGGCGGCCTGACCGCGCGGGAAATGACCGAACAGGTGCTAGATTCGATGGATATCGAGAAGGAGCGCGGCATCACCATCAAGGCGCAGACCGTGCGCCTGGAATACCCTGCGAAAGACGGCAAGACCTATATTTTAAATCTCATGGACACCCCCGGCCATGTGGACTTCGCCTATGAGGTCAGCCGCTCGCTGGCCGCCTGCGAGGGTTCGCTTTTGGTGGTGGACGCAAGCCAGGGTGTCGAGGCGCAAACCCTGGCCAACGTCTATCAGGCGATCGACGCGCATCATGAAATCGTCCCCGTCCTCAACAAAATCGACCTGCCGGCGGCCGACGTGCCGCGGGTAAAAGAGCAGATCGAGGACGTGATCGGCATCGACGCCTCGGACGCCATCGAAATCTCCGCCAAGACCGGGTTGAACATCGAAGGTGTGCTGGAGGCGCTGGTGACGCGGCTGCCGCCGCCGAAAGGCGACGCGAACGCGCCGCTCACCGCATTGCTGATCGACAGCTGGTACGACCAGTATCTCGGTGTCGTGACGCTGGTGCGGGTGAAAAACGGCCGGCTGCGGAAGGGCCAGCGCATCCGGATGATGTCCACCGGCGCCGTGCACCCGATCGAGCAACTCGGCGTCTTCACGCCCAAAATGCGGGCGGTCGAGGATCTGGGGCCGGGCGAGATGGGCTTTATCACCGCCGCCATCAAAACCGTGGCCGACTGCAAGGTCGGCGACACCATCACCGACGACCGCTCCCCCGCCGCCGAGGCCTTGCCGGGTTTCAAGCCCTCCGTCCCGGTCGTCTGGTGCGGCCTGTACCCCGTGGACGCCGACGATTTCGAAAAACTGCGCGATTCGCTGGCGAAACTGCGGCTCAACGACGCCAGCTTCCACTACGAGGCGGAGACGTCCGCGGCGCTCGGCTTTGGCTACAGGTGCGGCTTCCTGGGCCTACTGCATCTCGAAATCATCCAGGAGCGGTTGTCGCGCGAATTCGACCTAAACCTGATCGCGACCGCCCCCTCCGTCGTGTACAAAATCTTCCGCACCAACGGCACGATGGAATTGCTCCACAACCCGTCCGACATGCCCGACGGCTCAGTGGTGGACCACATCGAGGAGCCCTGGATCCGCGCGACGATCCTGGTGCCGGATGACTATCTCGGCGCCATTTTGACCTTGTGCAATGAGCGTCGCGGCCAGCAGGTGGACCTGACCTATGTCGGCAACCGCGCCATGGCGGTGTACCGGCTACCGCTGAACGAGGTTGTGTTTGACTTTTACGACCGCCTGAAATCCATCAGCCGCGGCTATGCGAGCTTTGACTATCAGCTGGAGGATTACGCCGAAGCGGATCTCGTGAAAATTTCCATCCTGGTCAATCTGGAGCCGGTGGACGCCCTTTCCTTCATCGCCCATCGCAGCCAGGCGGAGACGCGCGGCCGCGCGATTTGCGCCAAGCTAAAGGACCTCATTCCTAAGCAGCTCTTTAAAATCGCCATCCAGGCCGCCATCGGCGGCCGGGTCGTCGCCCGAGAGACGATTTCTGCGCTGTCCAAGGACGTGACGGCAAAATGCTATGGCGGCGATATTTCCCGGAAACGCAAGCTGCTGGAGAAGCAGAAAGAAGGCAAGAAGCGGATGCGCCAGTTCGGCAAGGTCGAAATACCCCAGAGCGCCTTCCTCGCCGCCCTGAAAATGGACGCCTAAGGCCGCGCCCTTGAGGTGACCCTCAGCTTTGGCTAAGACTTTTCAGCGCGGGAGAGATGGCCGAGTGGCTTAAGGCGCACGCTTGGAAAGCGTGTGTGCGTGAAAGCGTACCCAGGGTTCGAATCCCTGTCTCTCCGCCAGCCATCGCCCGGAAAGCCGCAGAAAACAAGGGAAAGTTACCATCCTTGTTTTTCCGGCATACACCAGGGCAGACACTTGGGACGCCGGTAGGGGGGGTCAATTCGGCCGGTTTTGGGGTCCGACCCTCCCGCGCGAGCGCATCCGCGCCCCCGCGCGTACCACTGTTAAAACCCAGGTGTCAGCATTAAGCGTCAACAACCTCACCTATACGTCATGGTTGTCGTATAAGCACCCTTTGGCCGTCCGTCGCCATGATCGACTCATCGCCGCATCATCCGGGCCGGCGCGGGCTTGATCGTCGCCTGTCCGCATCGTCACCGGCCGCGTGTACTGGCGCATGGGCGAATCCGCCGGCTGGTGCGGCGGGGCGTGACGCGACGGGCAGGCCAAAAAATCAACATGCACCGGGGCGGCGTTTAGAAGGGCGCTGGAGGGCTTGGCTGGCGCGCGGGGGCCAATGTGCCGGGCGGAACGGCGGGCGGCTTCTAGGCGCCCTCCGGCGCCCGCGGCGGGCAGAATTTCTAACTGGTTGTCACTGCGCGGACTTTGCGGCGTGACGGCGCCGGCGGGGCGTCGGGCGGGACGCTGGCGAGGAACGGCTGCAGCTCCGCCGCCAGCGCCTCGATGACGGCCGCTTGACCGTCCGCCCCGGCAGTGAGGGCCAGGCGGTCAAGAGCGTTTGCCCAAACCCGATCCATGCGCCCGGTGGCAGCGTAGAAATACTGCCGGGCGGTGCGGTACTGGAGCCGGAGCGCGTCCATGCGCTTCCGAGTCGCCGGCAAAAATTTTTTCTGCGACAGGTTCACCATTCGTCACCGCCGGCCGGGCGGCTGGTCCGGGCCTCACGGGCGGCGCGATATGCGGCGAGAGACACCACATTGCCGGCGGCTGGGTGTTGCAAGATGGCGGGGCGGCGGGCTGGGGACGGCGCCGGGCGGGAAAATTCCGCCATGAGGTGGGGCGGACATTCTACAGCTTCAAGGATGGGCGGGCGCAGGTAAAGTTCAGCCGGCGTCAGGCGGGTGCGGCGAGGCATGGCGGTCTCCCGTCAAAAAATTTGTGGTCCGGTTTTTGCAAAAAACCGGATGTTAGTATTATTTTCTCGTAGAGAAAATTACTTGATTCCCCATTGATTAGAATTGATGTATCATTGATGTTGCATGTCATTGATTTTATGCAGTTTTTTTGAGGCCGTTTTGGCCCGCGGGAAACGCAACAACTTCGCCGCCGATGGCCCTAAATTGCTCCGCGATCTCCTGCCATTTTGCCTCCCGTGCCGCCCATTCGAGGACGTTGCGAGTGCGGGCGCGATACTTGAGCCTGGCAATTCCCACCATTTTCACCTCCGTCATGTGGGCCGGCACGGGGACGAGTCCGTCCGGGTCGTCCGCCATATGAGGCGGAACGAGTTCGCAAGCCGCGGCGCTGGCGGCGTCCGCAATTTCCGCCTCCCCCGGCAGCCCAGCCGGGTCCAGCGGAAACATAATTTCGGCGTCCGCGAGATCCGATTCCGCAAGATGGCCGATGAAGCAAACGAGTCCGAGTTTTTGCAGCAGGACGAGCGCGTCCCAAAAGCACCGCCAGCCGGCGGCGAGTTCTTCCTGCTTCTTGCGATTCAGCAGAAACGGCGCGGCGAGCGGGCTTTTGCGCGATGATGCAAGGTTCCCCTTCGTGAACCTGAAGACGACAAACTGCCCACGCTCAAAAACCTTCTCGCGCGTGTAAATTTGCGAAACGATTTTTCGATCTACACCGGATTCGCCGGCCAGATTTTGATATGCGTAAAGCCCAATCAGCAAACCAAGAACCGCCACTTCCTGCCGCTGGCGGACCAACTCAAGCGGGGGCACCTCCCGGACAGCGCCCGTCACCAGTTCATTCGGCAGCCAGGTAAGGTCCAGCGACTCCGACTCTTCATTTGACGATGACGCGGGCCTTGGACCCAAGCCCAAATCGTACAACGGCGGGCCGTTCCGCGGAATCTCTCGCACCAGGCCGGCGGCGAACAATGAATCTACCGCGTCCCGCGCACGCGGCCGGGAGATGCCGGTGAATTTTTCAATCGCCCGCACGCTCCAGGGCGTGGTTCGATGATCTGCCGCCGTCCCGCGCGCCAGAACCAGATAAGCCACCGCCGGGTTCAGGCCCAGCGCCAGAGCCTTTTCCCAAGCCGACCGCTCGATCCCAAAAAATCCGCCATGTTTTTCGGTCATCATTCACCCCCGCCGGCGAGCGCCGCCGCGATCCGCTGGTGCAGTGCCCGCGCGCCCTCCAACAGAGGTGCATGGCGCCCGATGAGCGCGGCGAGCGCGGCGGCTAAGTTTTCGTATCCGGGTGAATCAGCGCGGACCAGTGACGCCAACATATTATCGCTTGTGCGAGACAACGCTTCCACCTTCCCGGCGAGGGCAAAATCGGCGCTGGCCCGGTCAAGCCACCGCCCGGCGTTGCCTGGCGTCCGCTGGTATGCAGGCGGCGCCGGTGGTTTCGGCGGGGCCGGCGCCGCCAGCCTTTGCGGAGCGTTCATTTGACGCGAACCGCGCCGGTGGCGATCCCCTTCAAATTTTGCAGGAAGGCGCGATGGTCGTTTCGGTCCACCGCCGGCGCATCGGAGTTCTCCGCCAGCCTCGCCCTCGCCGCGTCGATGGCTGGGTTATGGGGTTCAAGCCCCAGCGTCCGCCCCGCCGCCTTCGCCGCGGCGGCGAATTGTTGGCGCGCCCCAGGGACGCCTTCAAGATTGTGCGGGAGGATCAGAAACGGGCCGGGACGCGCGAGCGCCTTCTCCACCTCGGCGGCGATCAGCGCGTCATCATACGTGCCGGTCATATCGAAACCTCGCAGCCCCAAAATGCCTTAGCGCCCTCACTTTCAGTCTGCCAGAAAAAGCCCTCCTCCCGCAGAGAGCGCGCCTGGCGGCCGACTTCATTCAGGTGAAAATGCCGCAAGCCGGCGGCGTGCGCGGCGCTGATAAGCGCGTTCGCTATTTGAACGGTGTCATCGGCCTCTTTTGCGATTTTTATTGATTCTTCCTTGGCCGCCGCCGCCTGCATTTTTAGCTGCCGCGCGCGGACTAGAAGTGGTTCATGCGCCTTGATCCGCTCAAGCCTGAAATGTTCCTCCGCCTCCGTAACGGCGCGCTGATACTCGCCCACCAAACGGCTCACGTATTCATGCGCCCGGACGGCGGCGGCGTGGGTCTCGGCGCCAAGCATCGGGTCGCCATTTGCAGCGATGGCGGCGACTGACTTGTCCCAGGCTTCGGAAACTTCTCTCGCTTTTTGCGCCTTAAGCGCGATGGCGTTTGCGAGCTGCGCCTTTTTGTCGTCAAGCAGGGATTTGGCCGCCTGAATCATCGTGTTATCGACAAGGGCGGTGGGAGAATCTTCGGTCATTTGGATTCCTTTTTCGGTGCTGATTTTGAAATTTTTGCGGCCGGCGGTGGTGATTCGTCGCCTTGAAGCAGCGCGAATCGCCGGGCTGCGGGCGGCTTCGCCATTTCGGCTTCGGCCGCGTTGCGGAGGCTGGCTGCGACGCAGCGAACCGTGGCCGCCGCCTCCGTTAGCGCAATCTTTGCCTTTTTATCCGGGTGCGTATGGGCGATTTGCGCGGTTTTCGCAGCCGCCGCCAGCAGTTTTTCCAGCAGGTTCACTTTGCTGCCTTCGGCAATGAATCGACGAAAGTGTGCAGGCTTGCCGCCGTGACCATCGTGCGGTTGCCGATCTTCCTCACGTCCAAAAGCCCTGCTTTCGCAATCTCATAAAATTTTGTGCAACCGATTCCGATCTTCTTTTGGGCGGCCTGGCGCCCGTAGAGAAGCGGCTCATCATGTGGCGGTGCAGAAGGATTCATGGTTAAGTCTTTCGCGTGTGACGTTACGAAAGATTATGGATCGTTGCGGAGAGCGGCGCAAGCAAAGTTGACGCCTTGTTAGTGTTATGGCGTTTTGAAGGTTGTGGTCGAGGGGGGCTTCTTTCTTAATTTTTGATTGTCAAAACGCCGTCACGCGGGCCAAAAGCGAGAGAAATGACTTCGGTTTCTTGATGGCTGCCATGCGTCTCCCACATACGCACGGAAAATGCACACTTTTCTTACGTTCTGATAACAAAAAACCCGCCGGGAATCCCCTGGACGGGCTGTGTAATGCGGCCGGGCCACCCCAAGCCGAAGGCGCGGCGGCCTTAAGTTAGGGCCGCCCGTGTTGCGGGAGTTCTTCATAAGCGTGAACCGCGGCTGCGGCGGCGTCGTACCACGGATCAAGAATCTTCTGCACGATCATCAGGCTTTCCGCTTCAATTTCACTATCCGAGCATATCAGCGCACTCAAAATCTGAATCGATCCCAACAAATCGCGCGCCAAATCTTGCAAATCAAGCGGCTCAAAAATTGACGGGCGTTTCCCCGCGTTCTTTTCTGCCGGCGGGGTTTCTGAAATTTCACTCATAACATTCTCCTTCATGAAGCCGGCGGACGGCCGGCGCGTAAACCCCAGCCGCCACCATCGCGCATGATGCGGGGCGCTGGTGGCGGTGCGGGGGAATAGGTGAAATGGGGGGGGCTTTGCCGGGCGGGGCGTTGGTGAGCGCCAGTTGGCATTTGCGGCGCGTCCCGGAAACGGCGGAAAAATTTTTTTCCCAGACGACGCTGGCGGACGGCGCCGCCCTCGGCGAAAAAAGGGGTCTCCCCCGCCGGTAATGGACGGGCCAACGTCAAGCCGTTTGGCGGATCGGGATGGCGCCGGTGACGCCGGTGGAGGCGGTTGCATATTCCGCCCACAAGTCCATGAGCCGGCGGCGTTTCTCGAAAAAATCGCTTCGCTGATAGGCGCTCTCAACCTTATTTCGATTCACATGGGCGAGGCACGCCTCCAGCACCTCGCCGGGGTAACTTGTCGCCTCCGCCCCCCACTGGCGGAATGTGCTGCGGAAGCCATGCACGGTCACGCCGTCCGCCACGGCGGCGAGGGCTTTGCTAATCGCCACGTCGCTCAAAGGGCTGCCCCTCTTGCCCCCTGGAAACACCAGCCCATCCGCCTTGGCTTGTAGCGGCTTCACCGCTTCCAGCATCGCCAGCGCGGCGGGCGAGAGCGGAACGCGATGCTCTCCCCCCGCCTTCATCCGTCCACCCGGCACCACCCAAACTTTCGCCGCCAAGTCAATTTCACTCCACCGCGCCCCGCGCGCCTCGCCCGAACGGGCGGCGGTCAGGATGGCGAACCGCAGCGCCAGCGCCGCCATCCCGCGGCCGGTGGCGAGCTTGCTCATCACCGCCGGCAAGTCCTGCCACTTCACCGCGGCGTGGTGCTTCACTTTGGCCACCTTGGCGCGGGACGGCAGGAGATTGTCGAGGTTGTCATCCCATGCGGCAGGGTTGTCGCCGGAACACCACTTCATGGCCTTCGCGTACCCCAAAACGGCCTCAATCCGCCCCCGAACCCGGCTGGCCGTCTCCGCTTTCGTCAGCCAAATCGGCTCCAAAACCTTATGCACGTCCGCGACGGTGATTTTTGCCACGGGGCGGTCGCCAATCACCGGAAAAGCATAGGTTTTGAGGGTGCTTAACCATTGGTCGCCATGCTTCTCATTCCGCCAGCCCGCCTTGTGGGCCGCGATGTATTTGCCGGCGACGGCCGCGAATGTCTGGCCGATACGGGCCTGGGCTTCGGCCTTGGCGGCGGCGCGGGCTTCGATAGGGTCGATTCCGGCCTTCAACTGGCGGCGACACTCCCGCGCCGCCGCCCGTGCATCGGCCAGCGAGAAGTCACCGTCCGGCCCTAAGCCCATCCAGCGCGTCTTGCCGTGAACCTTGTAGCGAAACATCCAGCTCCGCCGGCCTGCGGCGATGCGAAGATACACCCCGCCTCCGTCCCCGTGGTGGCCGGGTTTTGTCAGGTTCTCAAAATGCTTCGCGGATTTTTTGGCTTCGGCCATGGTGTCTGCCCCGAACAGGTTCCGGTCACTTAGGCATACACCTTAGACCCGGAAACTGGCGAAAGCAAGCGAAATGCAACGAAGGCGCTTAGAGAAAAATGGCCTGGAATCTTGGGTTTTTTGATAGGCTACGGCGGGCGGCGAAAGAGAGTTCGGCGGACTGTCTCTCCGCCAGCCCGCGACGCCGGCCTTGCGCATTTGCCCGCTGCACGCGCGCAGGTTAAATAGGCTTCATGCCGGCACCGAAACTGGCCTTCATCGATTCGCTCCGGGGGCTGGCGTCACTTTATGTTGTCGTCTTTCACCTGGTCGTCATTACCAAACCTCAAGCCGTCCCGCCGGAATGGCTTGCTCCGTTTATCGGCGGCGGCGGCTCCGGCGTGATGCTGTTTTTTGTGGTCAGCGCCTTCACGCTCTGCCTCTCCATGGAAGCTCGCGCCGACAGCGAAGCCAGCCCGATCACCAATTTCTACCTGCGCCGCTTCTTCCGCATCGCGCCGCTATTCTATTTCTGGATGGTCATCTATTATGTCCGCGACATCTGGTATTATCACGACGTCCATCCGTTCTCGGAAGTCGCACCCAGCCTGTTTTTCTACCTGAATATCGTTCCCGGCCAGGAAGAAGGTTATGTCTGGGCCAGCTGGACGATCGGCGCCGAAATGCTGTTTTACGCAGCTTTCCCCATCATTTTCGCCTATAGCCGCAACATCGGCACCGCGTTTGCGCTGTTTTTGATCGCGCTTGCGCTGCGCATTCCGTGGCACGGATTTGTCACCCGCTTTATAACTGATCCTACCCAAAATCCCGAGCTTTATTACGAATACAGCATCATTTTCAACCTTGGCGTCTTTCTGTTCGGCGTCGTCGTCTATCATCTATACAAAATGCTTGACCCAGAAAAAATCTCTCGTTTCGGCGGGGGCCAACTCTTGCTCGCCGTGTTCTCCGCCGGCCTGATGTGGGAATGCTATGATGTTCCAACGGACGACCGCACCATCAACGTGACTATCCAGACCATCATATACAGCGCGTTGCTGCTGGGGCTCGCGATCACGCCGGCGAAAATTTTCGTCAACCGCGTTACCATGTTTTACGGCAAAATCAGCTACTCCGTGTATCTCAGCCACGCGACGACGGTATTTTTCATGTCGCCCCTATTCGCGTGGGTGTACCAGCAAACCATCTATAAGACGCTGGCCTTTGGCATCTCGCTCGGGCTCGCGCTGGCGGTGATCACGCCGCTGTCATATCTGACCTACCGCTTGATCGAAGGCCCCGGCAACCATCTCGGGCGCCAGCTCATCCGCCGGATCGCAACGCCCAGGCTCGCCTAGTCCCGTCAGTTGGCGGGCGCCACGGGAACCGCCGGGCCGCCCAGTGCATAGCTTGGCGACACCGTGCCCGGCGCGGCCAGCGCCGGCGAAATGGGCGCGGCGGGCGGCCGGGCCGCGGCGGCAGAAGCGGCGGGACAATACGCCGCGGTCTCCGCGACCAGGGCAGCCCGCGCTGCGGTCAGCGCGGCGGCATCGCGCCGCGCCTGCAGCCGCTCCCCCGCCGCCACGCCGGCCTGAAAGGCGTGCGCCTTATCCTGCAACAGGTCCTGAGTATCCGGCGCAACCAGCGTTGGCCCCGCGGGTGCTGGTACCGTCGCGGCGCATCCTTCCATCCCCAGCGCCGCCATTGCGAAAGCAAAACATCCAACCCATCTCATGGCCCAGGGTTAGCAACTCCCGCCCATTTGGGACAGATGCATTCCACGCGCATTCTGCTACAACCCTATCGCCATCACAACCGGAGCAGGAAATTGCCCGCCGACCAAGAAAGCCAAATCGCGCTAGAAAAACCCAGCCCCGGCCTGCGCCGCCTCGTCTTCTCGTTGTACGACCGCGCGATCGAACTGGTCATCCTGGGCGTCATTCCGCTGATGCTGGTGGCGCTGGCCTTCGCATTCATCGAAGCGCTGATCGGCACGGCCCATATGTTCCCGCTGATTCAGGCTTTCGCTTCGGACGACTCGATGTCGCCCAGCGAAGTCGCGCTGCGCGAACTTGTGGCCCGCGTCCTGGATGTCGTCATTCTGATCGAACTCTTTAACACCTTCATGGAATACGCCAGGACCCGCCATATCAGAATCTCCAACATCCTGGACGTCACCATCGTGTTCGCGCTGCGCGAGATCCTGATCAAACTCTACGCGCAAGTGTTTTCTTCGGTGGACCTGCTGGCGCTGTGCGTGGTGGTCATCGTGCTCGTGCTGGCCCGCGCCATTACCAGCATGACGTCCGACCGGGACACCAAGAAGCCGATCCGCTCGACGGCCCGCGAGCCCAGGAGCGGGTGACGACTTTTTAATGAGAGAAAGAAGAAGTTACTTTTTTGAAAAAAAGTAACCAAAAAACTTTTATTTAATGTGGGCTTTGGCCCGTCTGCGACCAAAGCCCGCAGGAATCAAAAGTTTTTTGGTTACTTTTTTTCAAAAAAGTAACTTCTTCCTTGCCTTTCTGAATGTCCCCTCAAACACCTCGCGCGTAAAAACTCAAACCCGCGAGCATCAGGGCGATCAGCCCGAACGCGGCGGCGAGGCTGGTCGCATTCGCGATCAGGCCGATCAGCACCGGGCCCAGCAAGAACCCCCCATATCCAAGCGTCATCACCGCCGGCACCGATACATTCGGCGAAACCCCTTTCACGCGCGTCGCGGCGGACAACACCAAGGGCGCGACATTGCCCACGCCAAAACCTACCAGGGCGAAGCCGGCGACATCGGTGATCTCATAGGGCGTCAAAACCGCCAATCCCATGCCGCCCGCCGCCACCAGACTCCCCACCCGCATCAAGGCAGGCTTGCCGAAATGGCCGGCGATCCGATCGCCCGCCAGGCGAGTCAGCGCCATCGAGACCGCGAACCCGACATAGCCGTAAAATGCCGACGCGATGCCGATCCCGCGGGAAAACCGCAAAAAAATCGTGCTCCAATCCGTTACGGCGCCCTCGGTCATGAAGCACGCGAAGCAACTCAGTCCAAGCAACAGCGTCGCGCGGTTCGGCCAGGCAAAGCCTGGACCATCCCCCGCCGGATCTTCCGATTTGGTCTGCAGAAAGCGATGCTGCGCCAGAATCGCGAATACCGCGCCGCCGCTCAGCACCGCGCACAGCACGTTACTGGCACCAAATCGCAACAGCAGACTCGTCAGCCCCGCGACGGTCAGCGTGCCCACGCTATACATTGCATGAAATGACGACATCAGAAGCCCGCCGCTGCGCGCTTCCGTCGCCACCGCCTGCGCGTTCATCGCGATATCCGTGATCGCGAACACCGCGCCAAACAGGCCCAGCAGCACCGTGAACACCGCCGGCGACGGTGCGATGGCCAACAGCGGCAGACTCACGCCGAAGGCCACGCCGGCCAGCAGCAGCGTCGTTTTGCTCCCCAGCCGGCTCACGCAAACCCCCGCTAGAGGCATCGCCAAAATCCCGCTTAGTCCGGGCGCCAGAAGAATCAGGCCGAGTGCCGCGTCATTCAGACCAAACCGGATTTTCGCAAACGGCACGGTGATGGCCCAGGCCGAGATCCCGATACCGGCCATGAAATAGATCAGCCGCACCGTGCGCACGCGCCCTGGCGGATTACCGGTTTTGGTTCCGAAACGCGCTGGTGTAGCTGACAGGAGGCGGGCCGTATCCGGTTATGATCCGGCGTGCCGTATCACGGCATAGCGTGCGCCGCTACAGCACGAGCAGCACGAGCACGACGATCAACAACAGCCCCAGCCCGCCGCCATAATAGATGCCGCCGGACCCAATGAACAACCCGCCATGCAACCCGTAGCCACCGCCAAGCAAAATCAGGACGAGCACAATAATCAGAAGCAAACGCATGTTCCGTTTCCCACTCCATTTCTAAGCCGCAGAAATGGGCGTGCCAAAACGTCTTTTCATCCGCCGGTTTATGTCGATCTGTCCATAAACATGTCAGCGGGAA
>Ga0116231_10009885_pt1 | contig 15730 bp, 17 predicted proteins | sample S1TSphgellanicum_2_FD_89695 | JGI IMG/M metagenome (GOLD analysis project Ga0116231, IMG submission 89695) | Host-associated microbial communities from peat moss isolated from Minnesota, USA - S1T2_Fd - Sphagnum magellanicum MG | ecosystem: Host-associated > Plants > Peat moss > Unclassified...
CTTCATCTAGGGCCGGGCTTGGACAAACCCGGCATTATACCGGTGGGCGAAGGACCGCGAGGGCCTTAAATACTTCCTCGACTTGCAGACGTCCATGACAGACCAGCTCGCCGCCGAGCAGCAACACCGGAATCTTGTGGCCGTAGCGCTGCCGGGTAGCCGCATCGCGATCCACGTCGACGACGTCGATCGGGACACCCGCCACCGCGGGCAGGGCTTGGAGCTGCGCGAGCATTGCCTCGCACAAACCACAATCGGTGCGTGAGTACAGCAAGAATCGGGGCTGCTCTGCGGTCTTGGCCAAGCCGTTCAGTGGTTTGCCGACTCGCTGCGGCCGGCCGGTTCGCCGCCACCGTAGTCTCGGACCGAGTGGGCGATGAATTCAACGGTTTGCGCGGGTACCTCGCCCACGGCGGTCACCTGATGACCCTGCACGACCGTGGAGAAGACGAAGCCCGACCCGACACGCGTCAGACCCCGCATCGGCACCAAGGCCGGCTGCGACGCGGCCCGCTCGTCGGGGCTCGGCTCGACGAAGACCGACACGGTCGCCAGCCCGTCGGAATAGACCAGATGTGTCGCCGGCAGGCTCCCGCCGCCGAGGATCTCCGCACCGGTGACCGTCAAATGAAAACCGGGCGGCAGCTCGGCGGCGCGATAGTTGGCGAGCTCGTTCGAGGCGTTGTCGCGCGGCACTTGGTGCACCCAGCGCATGCCGTCGGTACGCACGGAGGGCGCGAGATCGGCAGCGGAAATTTCGTCCGGCATGTCGAGACGCGCGAAGGCGATCTGTTCGATGACGTTGCCGCGCGCGTCGCACAGCTGGGTACGCAGCGGCATGGCGGTTTTCTCATCCAGCCACAAGCGATAACCGAAGCGGAACTGATCCTTTGGACTGACCACGATGACGCGCACCGGACGACCGAGAATCCGCGTGCCCGGCAGCGAATCGATCTGATAGAAGTCGTTCACGCCGGCACCGAACTGCGGCAATGAGCCGAGAAACGGACCGTGATCCTGGCGCGGCTCGACCAGGATCGTCTTCTTGTCGGGCAAATAGCAGGTCAGTCCGTCGTTGTTGCGTACGAATTCGCGTCCCGAGCCGTCCATCGAAGCGAGGCGCTCGGTGACCTCGCCGGCCTCGACCCGATGCACGATGCGCATCGTCTCGATGCGTCCGTCCTCGCTGATGTGCATGAACGTGCCGTCGTAATTGCGGGTGGCGAGGGCGTGATTCATTCTTTCGAGCCAAACCCGCGGATCGTCGTCCGCGACCCCGGCGAGCGACGCGCCGGCCAGGAACAAGAAACCGACGAAAGCGCAAGGAAGCAGCCAACTGCCGCGCGCGATCGTCGGCATGGTCATGGGGCTTTTTCGGGAGCTACCGTCGCCGCGGGCTCGTCGTTCTCGACGATGATATCGGTCAGAACGTCGCGCTGCCCGAGCAGCGAGGGATACTTGCTATGCGCGAACACATAGTTGGTCAAGCGCGCCGTCGCAAAGGCGCCCGTCGGCTCGGCGAGCGCGCTCGGTGTCGTGTAAGAGACCGGCTCCCGCGCACCCGACACGACGCCCGACAGCATCGGTGCCGCGATCACGGTCGGCGCCGTCGCGACCGCCGCGGGGCCGGAGATTACCGTCGGCGCGTTGGCGAGGGTCGGGGTATAGGCGCGCTGTTGAAGGGCGAACACCGCCAAGACGGCTACACCGGCGGCGACCGTGGCCCCGGCGACCGGACGCCACCAAGCCGGCCGGCCTGCGACCCTCGTGCCCACACCCAAGGCCTCGCCGCCCAATTCCCGGCTGACCCGCGCGCACAGATCGACGCGAAAATTGACGTTTTTCGTGCCGCGACAGGCCTCGCCTATCACCGCATACCGCCCGAAACTAGCACGCAAATCCGCATCGCGAGTCAAGCGCTTGAGCAACAGTTCCGTTTCGTTGCCGGGCAACTCGCCGTCGAGGAAGGCAGAGACCTGTTCGCGGATTTGTTCGCTCATGTGTCCTCGGGACGGCCTAGACCGCCGTCAAAAATGGGTCGGAGCTTCTTGTCGATCGCCTCGCGTGCACGGAAGATTCGCGATCTAACCGTTCCCACGGGGCAATCCATGGTTTCTGCAATGTCTTCGTAACTCAGTCCCTCTAATTCTCGCAGGACGATCGCCGTACGCAAGTCCTCGGGTAAATTTTCGATCGCGCGGTTGACGGTATCGCGAATTTCGTCGGTCAACAGCAGCGCCTCCGGAGTTTCGGCTTCCGCCAACCGGGCATGCAACTCGTATTGCTCCGGATCCTGAAGGTCGAGATCGTAATCCATGGGCCGGCGCTTGGTCGCGACCAGGGCGTTCTTCGCGGTATTGATCGCGATCCGATAGAGCCAGGTGTAGAAAGCGCTGTCGCCGCGGAACGAAGGCAGCGCCCGAAACGCCTTGACGAAGGCTTCCTGGGCAATGTCTTCCGCTTCGGATGCATCGTGAACGTAACGCATGATCAGCTTCAGCACCTTGTGCTGGTATCGCAGGACCAAAATATCGAACGCCGCTTTCTCGCCACGCTGGACTCTTTCGACGAGCTTGAGATCACTGTCGTCAATAGTCATTCGCACCAGCCTGTCGCGATAGACCGACCGGCGCTAAAAAAGTTCGATGACTTCGGCGCGAGCACCCCTGTAATCGTGACATTTCGCACATTGCGCCATTCTATCAGCCGCCGGCCGGCTGGATTATCGATCGCCGGCGGCCCCGGCTACGATCCTCGAGATCAGGGCGCGCATTTCCGGGTTCGGCGCTGGCTCGACTCCGAGGCAATAGGCGTAGATCACGGGGTTCTGCGTCTCGAGCAGGCGGCGGAACGCAGCCTGCTCCGCGGCCGGGGCGTCCGGAAACTTCTCATCGACGTAGCGTGTCAGCAGGACGTCGAGCTCGCGGATGCCCCGCCGGCAGGCCCAGCGCAGGCGGCCGAAGTCTTCGTTCGCGGTCGGCGGCATCAGTGGCGGCGCTGGGCGAGCAGCTGCTTGATCGCGCCGATCGCCTTGGCCGGATTCAAGTCCTTCGGGCAGGCCTCGGTGCAGTTCATGATGGTGTGACAGCGATACAAGCGAAACGGATCCTCGAGGTAATCGAGCCGCTCGCCGGCGGCCTCGTCGCGGCTGTCGACGATCCAGCGATACGCGGCCAGCAGCGCGGCCGGTCCGAGGTAGCGCTCGCTATTCCACCAGTAGCTCGGACAGCTCGTCGAACAGCATGCGCACAGGATGCAGGCGGACGGACGGTCCACCAATTCCTGGTCCGCCTTGGTCTGCAGGCGCTCGGCGTCCGGCGGAGCCGGCGTGCGGGTTTGCAGCCAAGGCTTGATCGACGCGTACTGGGCGTAGAAGTGGGTGAGATCGGGAACGAGGTCCTTGATCACGGGCATGTGCGGCAGGGGGTAGATCCTGACCTCCTTCTTGACGTCGTCACAGGCGCTGACGCACGCGAGCCCGTTCTTGCCGTCGATGTTCATGGCGCAGGAGCCGCAGATGCCCTCGCGGCACGAGCGCCGGAAGCTCAAGGTCGAATCGATCTCGTTCTTGATCTTGATCAGCGCGTCGAGCACCATCGGCCCGCAACTGTCCATGTCGACCTCGTAGCTGTCGATACGCGGATTTTCCGCACGGTCCGGATCGTAGCGATAGATCTTGAAGACGCGGATGTTCTTGGCGCCCGCCGGCGCCTTGAACACACGTCCATCCTTGCGCGGCTTGGAGTTGGCGGGCAGTTTGAATTCAGCCATCGAGCATACCCCTCAAAATGTGCGCGGCGCGAGCCGGCAGTGTGCATTCAATAGGTCCGCGCCTTCGGCGGCACGGCCTCGACCTCATCGGTCAAGGTGTGCAGATGTACGCGGCGATAGTCGATGCGGGTTTCGCCCGCGGCATCGACCCAGCACAAGCTGTGCTTCAGCCAGTGCTCGTCGTCGCGATTCGGGAAGTCCTCGCGCGCATGCGCGCCGCGGCTCTCCTTGCGGTTCTCAGCCGAATGCATGGTCGCAATCGCCTGACCGAGCAGATTGTCGAGTTCCAAGGTTTCGATCAGGTCCGAGTTCCAAATCAGCGAGCGATCCGCGATTTGCACGTCGCCGAACGAGGCGACCACGGCCCGCAGCTTGCGCTTGCCTTCGCTCAGCGTTTCACCGGTACGGAATACGGCCGCATCGCGTTGCATCGTGCGCTGCAACTCGAGACGCACGTCGGCGGTCTTGCGCGAGCCTGCGGCATTGCGGAAGCGTTCCAGGCGCGCCACGGCGCTCATGCCGGCGCCCGCCGCGAGCGCCCGATGCGGCGTGCCCGGCTCGAGCGTGCGCGCGCAATGACGCGCCGCCTCGCGCCCGAAGACCACCAAGTCGAGCAGAGAATTCGAGCCGAGGCGATTCGCGCCGTGCACCGAGACGCAGGCCGCTTCGCCGACGGCCATGAGTCCGGGCACGATGCGGTCGACCCCGCCCTCGCTCGAAGCCACGACCTCGCCATGTACGTTGCAGGGGATCCCTCCCATGTTGTAATGCACGGTCGGCAGGACCGGGATCGGCTCCTTGTTGACGTCGATGCCCGCGAACACGCGCGCCGTTTCCGCGATGCCTGGGAGACGCTCCTTGATGACCTCGGGCCCGAGATGTTCGAGGTGCAGGTGCATGTGATCCTTGTGCGTGCCGACGCCGCGCCCCTCGCGGATCTCGATGGTCATCGAGCGGCTGACCACGTCACGGGAGGCAAGATCCTTGGCGTTCGGCGCGTAACGTTCCATGAAGCGCTCACCCGCGGAATTGGTCAGGTAACCCCCCTCGCCGCGCGCTCCTTCGGTGATCAGGCAGCCGGCGCCGTAGATGCCGGTCGGATGGAATTGCACGAACTCCATGTCTTGCAGCGGCAAACCCGCACGCAGCACCATGCCGCCGCCGTCACCCGTGCAAGTGTGTGCCGACGTACACGAGAACCAGGCGCGTCCATAGCCGCCGGTTGCGAGTATCACGCGATGGCCGCGGAACCGATGCAGAGTGCCGTCTGCCATGTTGAGGGCGACGACACCGCGGCAAGCGCCTTCCTCCATGATCAGATCGAGCGCAAAATATTCCACGAAGAACGTCGCCTCGTTCTTCAGAGACTGTTGATACAAGGTGTGCAGCATCGCATGTCCGGTGCGGTCGGCCGCGGCGCAGGTGCGCTGGGCCACGCCCTTGCCATAGTGCGTGGTCATGCCGCCGAAAGGCCGCTGGTAGATGCGGCCGTCTTCGGTGCGCGAGAACGGCAAGCCGTAGTGCTCGAGTTCGATCACCGCGGACGGCGCTTCCTTGCACATGAATTCGATCGCATCTTGATCGCCCAGCCAGTCGGATCCCTTGATCGTGTCGTACATGTGCCAACGCCAATCATCGGCACCCATGTTGCCGAGAGCCGCCGAGATGCCGCCCTGTGCCGCGACCGTGTGGCTGCGGGTCGGGAACACCTTGGTCAGGCAGGCGGTGGTCAGGCCGGCGGCGGCCAGCCCGAAGGTGGCGCGCAGACCCGCTCCGCCGGCGCCGACGACGATCACATCGTAGCTGTGATCCGTGAATTGGGGATCGGTCATTGTCGCCTCAGGTCCCAAAAGCAATGCACAGAATCGCGAAAATCGCCGCGCCGGCCACGAGCACGTGCAAGAACCGCAGCAGCAGCAAGCCGAGCAGTTTGTAGCCCTCGCCATGCACGTAGTCCTCGACCACCACGGTCGTGCCGAGATACGAGTGGTAGGCGACGACACCGACCAGCAGGATCGCGAGGAAGCCGCTGACCGGCCAGTGCAACCAGGCATGCGCCGTCGCGTAATCCAGATTCGGCAACAACAGCAAAGAAAAGATGAACCACAGCACCAACGGGATCAGCGCGATCGCGCTGACGCGTTGGCCCCACCAGTGAGCCGTTCCCGACTTGGCCGAACCAAGGCCCAAGACCTTCCCCAAGGGACTGCGCAAAGTCATTGCCAAGACCTCACAAGCGCTCGAAATGCCAGAGCAGCAGCCACACGGCCAGGGTCAGCGAAATCGCGCCGGCGACCGCGAGCCAGCCGCTGGCGCGGCGCTCAGCGCGTTCGAACCCGCGGCCCGCATCCCAGAGCAGATGGCGCACACCGTTCAGAAAATGATAGAAGAAAGCGAAGGTCCAACCGAACAGCGCCAGACCGCCCAAGGGGCTCGCGAACAGACGCGCCGCGAACCGATAGCTGGGGTAGCCGGTCGCGAGCGCGACGAACCAATAGGCCAGCGCCACAAAGCCCAACCCCAGAAACAAGCCCGTGAGGCGATGCAGGATCGACAGCGAGTTGCCGATTTGCCAGCGGTATATGAACAGGTGCGGGGAAAGTGGCCGGGCGCGTGCAGGCATCGGCAATCCTAGAAATCGATGCAACGACCGCGCAATTCCCAGTCCCCGTAACGGGTCGGTTCGGGGCCATCGCGACCGCCCAGCTCGCGAGGCGGTGCGGGTGGCGGAACTTCGGTCACGGGAGCGGCGGGTGCTGCGACGAGGGTGTCGGGTGGGCTGCGATTCACGGAGCGAAGTTTGCCAGAAAACCGGCCCGCTGGCTCGCGAAAACAGTCCCGAGATTCACCCGGCATTCACGCCGCGGGCTTGACAGCCGGGCGGCGATCCCCAATAGACTCCCCGATGACCGAGCAATCCGGACGATTGGTGCATATGGGGGTGCTGCGCTTCGCCGGGGCCGACGCCATCGGCTTCTTGCAGGGCCAGGTGTCGAACGACACCCGACGCCTTGCCGCCGGCGAGCCGCTACGCGCCGCTTACTCGACACCCCAAGGACGGGTCATCGCCGTGCTGGACCTACTGCCCCACACGAGCGGCATTCTCGCGCTGCTGCCGCGCGAACTCGCCGCGCCGACGCGCGAACGTTTGAGCCGCTTCATCTTGCGCGCCAAGCTGCGGATCGAGGATCTCAGCGATTCCGTCCCGATCCGTGGCGTCCATGGCGCCGCGACACTCGCGTCTTGGGAACTCCCGCGGCCGGCTGCCGCGAATGCTTATATAGAGAAAGACGAGGTTGGCGTCGCGCACGTGGGCGGCGACACCGATCGTTACTGGGTCGTCGGCGGGCGCTGCGAACCGCCCGGCGCCGTGCACTCGGATGCCGCGCAGTTGGGGCAGGTCGAGCGCGCCTGGCGGCTCGCCAACATTCGCGCCGGCATCCCTCAAGTCTACTTGGCGACCAGCGAGACCTTCGTCGCGCAGATGCTCAATCTCGATCTCATCGACGGCATCAGTTTCACCAAGGGCTGCTTCACCGGGCAGGAGATCATCGCTCGCACCCAGCACCTCGGTCGGATCAAGCGGCGTATGTTTCGCTTGGCTCTGCCGGACGGCGCGTGGCGCATCGGCCAAGAGTTGCGCCTGGCTGACGGTCGCAGCGGGCGCCTCACGGAGCTGGCCGCGGGCGAGCGCGGGATCGAAGCCTTGGCCGTGCTCAATCTCGCGGCCACCCAGACTCCGGCCGAGAGCGAGGAGCCCGCCGCCACCGTCACGACGGCTGCGCTGTTGCCGCTGCCCTACGGGTCAGAAACTTGAGAAAAGAAGATCAGGTAGGCTAGCCTCCGCTGTAACGCTTTAATTGGCGGCCGAGCGAAGTAATCCGGGACGCGATGCGTGCCTCGCTGCAGCGTGAGCGGCGGCTGGCGGCGCAGGCGCGCGGCTCCGGCACGCGGCATTGCCGAACTCGATGCACGCCTATAGATCGACGATTTCGACCGCGGCCGGATCGAGCGCCTCGCCAAGGAAAATCGAACCGACGCGTGCGAAGCGCGCCGCACCGTCGGTCGCGAGCCAACGAATCTGACCGGGAGTCGACTGGGGGCGCAGCGGTCCCAACTGGCGAAAGACGGCGGCCGCGATGGTGGCGGCGGAATCGACGACGATGACGGAGGGCGGCAGCACCGCTTGGATCGCAGCCTTGAGCGTCGGAAAATGCGTGCACCCGAGCACGAGCGTGTCGGGGGTGCCGATCGGCCGGGCGGCGGCGCCACCGGCGTCATCGCCTTGGTCGCCAAACAAGGGTTCCAGATAGCGCTTCGCGATCGCCGCGGCGATCGGTCCGTCGGTCCAACCCTCCTCGGCCAGCGCGACGAATAAGGGACAGGCCCGCGCCTCGACTTGGATCTGCGGATTGCGGCGCCGAATGGCCTCCTCATAGGCCCCACCGGCGATCGTGCCTTCGGTTGCGATCACCGCGATGTGTTGGCGAGCAGAGGCGGCGACCGCGGCCTCGGCGCCGGGTTCGATCACCCCGATCACCGGCAGGTTCGGATACGCGCCACGCAAGGCCGCGAGAGCCGAGGCGGACGCCGTGTTGCAGGCGACCACCAGACAGCGAATGTCGCGCGCGGCCAGGGCCGCGGCGCATTGCAAGGAATATCTCACGACGGTGCCGGCGCTCTTCGTCCCGTACGGCAGACGCGCCGTGTCGCCGAGATAGATGAAATCCTCGCCCGGCAGCGCGCCACGCAGGGCGCGCAACACCGTCAAGCCACCGACACCGGAGTCGAACACGCCGATCGGCCGGGCGCGCGGGCCTACGGGCTTGCTCACACCTCGGGGCGCATGTGCGGAAACAGCAGCACGTCGCGAATCGACGCCGAGTCGGTGAAGAACATCACGAGCCGGTCGATGCCGACACCGAGGCCGCCCGTGGGGGGCATGCCATATTCGAGGGCGCGCACATAATCGGCGTCGTAATACATGGCCTCCTCGTCGCCCGCCGTCTTTCGCTCCGCCTGCTCCCTGAAGCGCTGCGCCTGATCCTCGGCGTCGTTCAGCTCGGAGAAGCCGTTCGCGTACTCGCGCCCGCCGATGAACAATTCGAAACGGTCGGTGATGAACGGATCTTGGTCGTTGCGACGCGACAGCGGCGAGACCTCGGCCGGATAGGCGTAGGCGAAGGTCGGCTGGATCAAGGTATGCTCGCCGGTCTTCTCGAAGATCTCGATTTGCAGCTTGCCCGCACCGTCGCCATCCTTGAACGGAATGTGCAGCTGTTCGCACACCCGGCGCAGACTAGCGACGTCGCGCAAAGACTTCGGATCGAGCCCGGGATTGTTCGCGAGCAGGATCTGCTCGATGCTCAGGCGCTGAAAACTCGCGTCCAAATCGTATTCGCGACCCTGATACTGGACCTTGCGCGTGCCGAGCACGGCGTCGGCGACACCCTGAAAGATGTGCTCCACGATGCGCATGATGTCGTGATAATCGGCGTAGGCCTGATACAGCTCGAGCATCGTGAATTCCGGGTTGTGCTGCGTCGAGAGCCCTTCGTTGCGGAAATTCCGGTTGATCTCGTAGACGCGCTCGAAGCCGCCGACCGTGAGCCGCTTCAAGTACAGCTCCGGCGCGATGCGCAAATACATGTCCACATCGAGCGCATTGTGATGCGTCGTGAACGGCCGCGCCGCCGCGCCGCCCGGGATCGTCTGCAGCATCGGCGTCTCGACTTCGAGAAAGCCCTGGGTGTCGAGAAAGTCGCGCAGGTAGCGCACGATCCGGGAACGGGTCTCGAACACGCGCCGGCTGGACTCGTTGACGATCAAGTCGACGTAGCGACGGCGATAGCGCAATTCCGTGTCGGAGACGCCATGCCACTTGTCGGGCAGCGGACGCAGCGACTTGGTCAGCAGACGAATACGCGCCGCTCGTACCGAGAGTTCACCGGTCTTGGTGCGGAACAGGCTGCCTTCGGCACCGACCACGTCGCCGATATCCCAGGTCTTGGCCTCATCATAAGCGTCGCCGAGCGCCTGTTGCTGCAGGAACACCTGGATGGCACCGCTCGAGTCTTCGAGCTTGATGAAACTCGCCTTGCCCATGACGCGCTTGACGCGCAGCCGTCCGGCGACGCTCACGGGTATCGCCTCGGCCTCGAGCGCCTCGGCGCTGCGGCCGCCGTAGGCGAGGAGCAGCTGTTCGGCGAGCGCATTGCGCCTGAAATCGTTCGGAAAAGCGTTGCCTCTCTCGCGCAGCTTGGCGAGCTTCGCGCGCCGCTCCGCAATCAGGTGATTCTCGTCGATCGGCGGTTCTGTCATAACCCCTGCTTCAGGCTCGCCTGCATGAATACGTCGAGTGCGCCGTCGAGCACCGCCGTGGTGTTGCCGATTTCGACCCCGGTGCGCAGATCCTTGATGCGCGACTGGTCGAGCACGTAACTGCGGATCTGGTTGCCCCAGCTCACGTCGGATTTCGAATCCTCGAGCACCTTCGCGGCGGCGTTGCGTTTGTTGAACTCGAGCTCGTACAGCTTCGCCTTGAGCATCTTCATCGCGGTCGAACGATTCTTGTGCTGGCTGCGCTCGCTTTGGCAAGCGACGACGATGTTGGTCGGAACGTGCGTGATACGCACCGCCGATTCGGTCTTGTTGACGTGTTGGCCGCCCGCGCCGCTCGATCGGTACACATCGGTACGCAAGTCCGCCGGGTTGATCTCGATGTCGATGTCGTCGTCGACCTCGGGCGAGACGAACACGGAGGCAAACGAGGTATGCCGGCGATTGCCGGAATCGAACGGCGACTTGCGCACCAGGCGATGCACACCGGTCTCCGTGCGCAGCCAGCCATAGGCATAGTCCCCCGTCATGCTCACCGTGACTCCCTTGATGCCCGCGACTTCGCCGTCGCTCTGATCGATGATCTCGGTCTTGAAGCCGTGCGCATCGGCCCATTTCAAATACATGCGCAGCAGCATCGCCGCCCAATCCTGAGCCTCAGTACCGCCCGCCCCGGCCTGAATGTCGAGAAAGGCGCTATGCGAGTCCATGTTGCCCGGAAACATGCGTTGGAACTCGAGTCGCTCGACCTCCAACTTGAGCCGCATCGCGTCGGCTTCGATCTCGCGTGCGGCGCTCTCATCCGCTTCGGCGGCGGCCAGTTCGAGCAACTCACCGGCATCCGCGAGACTGCGGGTCAAATGATCGAGTCCGGTGACGACTTGCTCGAGCTTGGCCCGCTCCCGGCCGAGTTCCTGGGCGCGTTCGGGGGTATTCCAAATGCCCGGCTGTTCTAGCTCGCGGGCGACTTCTTGCAGCCGTTCGTGCTTGTTGTCGTAATCAAAGATACCCCCTCAAGGAGCCGGTGCGGTCCTCGAGTTCTTTGACGAAACGTTTGATTTGGTTGATCTCCATGGCGCAATACCTTAACACAGATGTGCGGCGCATTATCCTGACGGCGCGAGGCCGCGGCGGCTAAGATCCTCCTCATGATCTCGTACGCAAGATTTTTGCTGCCGGCCGCGCTCTTACTCTGCGCGAGCATGAGCCGCGATGCGGCGGTCGCGGCGAGCCGGCCCGCGGCGGAGTTCATTGCGGCCATGAAGCGCGTCGCCCAGCACCTGCCGGAGCCGCCTGACAGTCCCGAACTGCGCGCCTACGTGATCTATGACTACCTGGTGGCGGCGCGCCTGCGACGCAATCTCGCGCGAACGAGCGGCGACGAACTGGACGGCGCGATCGACAGCTTCCTGCAAGCCCACGGATCGGAACCGGTGACGCGGGCGCTGCGGCATGATTGGCTCACGAGCCTGGCCGAGCGCGGCCGCTGGGACTGGTTTCTGCCGCGCTCGGCCGATGTAACCGATCCGACGCTGGGCTGCGAACGTCTGCGCGGCCTGTTGTCGACCGGCGAGACCGAGGGACTCGCGGCGGCGGCGCTCGCGCGGTGGTCGCTCGTCCAAGAGGCCCCTGCGGCCTGCGACGAGGTCTTCGCCTGGGCTCGTGCACAGCACCTCTTCACGCCGGAACTGGCGGAGGCGCGAGTGCGCGCCGCTTTGGCCGCGGACAATACGCGGTTGGCACGCCAGTTCGCGCTCGATCTGACCCAGGCGCGAGCGGCACCGCTGTTGCAATGGGCGCAGTTGCTCGACACGCCCGAGGTGAGCTTGAGCGCGCTCGCGCGCAGTCCTGACATCAGTGTCGAATCGGACGCACTTGCCGCCGGCTTCACGCGCCTCGCACGCTTGAATTCCTCGGCCGCGGAGGCACTCCTGCCCGCCTTGCTCGCCCGCCCGCAGCTAAGTCCGGCCTTGGGCGAGCGGCTACGCCGCGCGGCCGCCCTGGGCGATGCTTACGATCACGCTCCCACAGCGGTCGCGGCCTTCGCACGGCTGGCCGCGGATCCGAACGACGAGCCGGTACAGGAATGGCGGGCGCGGGCCGCGCTATGGGCGGGCAACTTTGCGCAAGCGCTCAATTGGACCCTGCAGATGCCGCCGGGACTCGCGAGCCAGCCGCGCTGGCGCTATTGGCGTGCGCGTGCGGTCGCGGCCACGTCCGGCGATGCGGCGGCCGAGCCGCTGTTCGTCGAACTCGCCGGCCTGCGCGACTATTACGGCTACCTCGCCGCCGACCGGCTGCACCGCAGCTACAGCATCAACGCGAAAACGACGCCCGACGACCCATCCGTGCAGGCGACGCTCACCGCCGCCGCGGGCCTGCTGCGGGCACATGCTTTGTTCGATTGCGACGAGGTCGACAATGCGGGTGCCGAGTGGGCGCTGGTCGTGGCGCATCAGGAAGTGTCGGTCAAGGTGCAGGCGGCGCGCTTGGCCGCGAGCTGGGGCTGGTACGCGCAGTCGATCGCGACGCTCGCGCAAAGCGGCGACTTCGACGATGTGCGTCTGCGCTATCCGCGACCATACCCGGCCGCGGTCGCCACGGCGAGCGGACTCGCGCACGTGCCGGGAGACTGGATCCTCGCCGTGATGCGTCAGGAAAGCCTGTTTCGCGTCGACGCCGTGTCGCGCGCCAACGCCCGCGGCCTCATGCAAATGCTGCCCGCGACGGCCGAGGCCGTCGCCGAACGCTGGCACCTACCCCGCCCTCCGGCGAGCGCGCTGTTCGATCCGACGGTGGCGATTACCCTGGGCGCCGCCCACTTGCGCGATCTGCTCGATCATTACGACGGCCAACTCGAGGTGACGCTGGCCGCTTACAACGCCGGCATGGCGCCGGTGGCGCGCTGGCAGCCGGAGGCACCGGTGGATGCCGATATCTGGATCGAGAACATTCCCTACAACGAGACACGCGCCTACGTGCAGCATACGCTCGAGCACATCGTCGCCTTTGCCTGGGTTCGCGACGCCGAACTACCGAAGCTGAGCGCGCTGTTGACGCCGGTCGGCAAGGCAGCCGCGCCGACTCGGGTCGGCCAAGGCTTCACTACGCGATGAGGTCCGCGGGTGCCGCGGCGCCCCGATGCCCCTCGGGCTTGGCGGCGAGAATCCCCGCAAGAATCTCCGGAATCTCGAAGATCGCACGATTCTCGATCGCCGCCACCCGGCTGCGCAATGCCGGCAAGTCGGCGATGACCCGCTCGACCCCGTCGCGCACCGCGCGGAATGAATCGAGCACGACGCCGGCACGCCGCTCGCGGATCCAGGTTGTGTTGTAGCGTTCCTGCGGCATGGTCAGCGCATTGCGAACGACGATCACGGGCAGTCCCTGCTGTACGGCTTCGCTGATGCTGCCGGGCCCCGGTTTGCCGATGAAAAAATCGCTGAGCCGCATGTAGTAGCGCATCTCGGTCGTAAAGCCGAGCACGAGCCGCGGAGCCTCGGCCGGCAGCTCGCGCAATTTTTCCGCGAGCTCGCGGTTGTGACCGCAGATCAAGATCAGCTGAGTGCTCCCGAGGCGTCGTGCGATGCTGCGCATCACTCGCGAGCCATGGCCGCCGAACATCACGAGCCCCGTGGGCCGCGCCGGGTCGAGGCCGAGCCGCCGCAGCTCAGCGGCGCGGTCGAGGGCCAGCGGGCGATAAAAATCCGGATTGATGATCATCCCCGAGGTCGCATGCACGCGCCGGGGGTCACAGCCCATCGCCAGAGCCTGTGCGACCGCCCGCGGGCTTCCGCAGATCGTATGCTGCGCCTGGCGCGGTTCGATCCAGAAATGCGGCGGGAAATCGGCGAAATCGGTCAGCACCGTCGCGTACGGAACGGCCGGCGTCAGTGCGGCTGCGGCCTCGTACATGGCGCGGTTGAAATTCGGCACGAGCGAGACGATCAAGTCCGGTCGGGTTCGACGCCAATGCACACGCAGCTGCTTGACGAGCGAACCATGGCTCAGCCGGATCAAGGCCTGCAACAGCTTCAGTTCCTGGGCGAGACCGAGCGTCCAGCCTCGCGCCAGACGTTTGTTGTAGTAGTCCTCCGGGTTCATGCCCGTGGTCTTGCGAAATACGCTCTGGGGATCGAGCACTTCGAACAGATTCACGAGTCGGACGCGCCAGGGGCGGTCTTGTTCGAGCATGACCTGCTGCAAGGCCATCGCCGCGGACCGATGTCCGCCGCCGGCGTTGAAATAGACCAAGTCGATCGTCTGCAAATGGTTTCGCGAGCCGCCTCACGCTCCTGTGTCCAGCTGGCGGGAAGTTTGCGACTAGAATGTGACCGTAAAATGAATGTTGTGACACATGAATGTTGTGACACACTTATCGTGAAATCCCGCAACCGCTTGGGTAGCCTCGTTTCGATAAACCTCTACGGAGACTCACGATGAGCACCTCGATCCTCGGGCCGACGATCCGCTTCAAGGGCGAGCTCTCCTGCGCGGACGAATTGGTGATTCACGGCAAGGTCGAGGGCACGATCACACGCACGCAACGCCTCACGATCGGCCGCGAGGGCTCGATCCACGCGAACATCGAGGCCGCTCAGGTGATCATCGAAGGCAACATCGAAGGCAACGTGCGCGCCGACAAGTCCGTCTCGGTGACCGAGACCGCGACCATGACCGGCAACATCGCGGCTCCGACCGTGGCCATCCAACAGGGCGCACGGTTCAACGGCAATGTCGACATGGGCGACGTCAAGGCCCCCAAGGCAGCGCCCCCGATGGCACAGCGCGCGCAGAATGGCGCTTGACGGTCCGCAGGACACCTGAGGTCTGGAGTACACGATGAGCTGGTTCAAGAACACCGCTGGGGACAATCCGCACATGAGCACTCAAGCCATGGACTCGAAATCGTCGCAGCCGGCCACGCCGCCGCGCAATGAACTGCGCTCATCGTTCGACCGCGCGGCGTTCGAACGAGCGGCGCTCGAGACCAAGGCAGCCCTGGAAGCCAAGGTGAAAGCCCCTGCCGAGGTCAAACCGGCGGTCGAGGCGAAGCCGCTCGTATCCGTATTCGGCGCGAGCCTGCGCTTCAAGGGCGAGCTGCGGGCCGACGAGGATTTCACTCTGCAAGGTCGTATCGAAGGCTCGATCCATCACTCCCAAAACCTCACCATCGGCAGCGACGGCTTCGTCAAGGGCGATTCGCGCGCCCGTAACATCATCGTCGACGGTACGATCGATGGCGATCTGTATGCGCTCGAATCGATCGCGATCCGGCCAACCGCGAAGGTGCAAGGCAATTTGATGGCGCCGCGCGTCTCGATCGCGGATGGCGCGAGTTTCAACGGCAAGATCGACATGGCGACGGCCGCGCGCGCCGCGCGCAGCAGCGAGGATCGACAGGCCGCGGCGCCGGTCGAAACGGCTGCTCCCCCCGAGCGCGCCACCGAACAGGTGTTGGTCACCGGTGCAGGCGGCGCCTAGATTCTGCAGCCGCCTAGACCAGGCAGCCGATCGAGCGCTCAGTGCAACGCCGCTCCGGGCGGCGGCGTCGCGCCTTGATTGATGGTCCCCATCCCGACGCAGCCGCGCTTCTCGACGCAGACCTCGTTGACCGGAC